>ERZ1673739.946-NODE-946-length-36029-cov-11.505421_pt1 | contig 36029 bp, 26 predicted proteins | sample MGYA00580210_ERZ1673739 | MGnify/ENA primary metagenome ERZ1673739 (study PRJEB41218, sample SAMN15661749) | gut metagenome | host: Homo sapiens | place: Canada: London | collected 2015-08-20/2019-03-30 | study: EMG produced TPA metagenomics assembly of... | reverse complement strand
TTCTTTGCAGAGTTCCCTCCGTGCCGAAATCGCCGAAACACGCGAAGCCCTGCATACTGAGATTACTGAAACAAGGGATTCTTTGCAAAGCTCCCTCCGTACCGAAATCGCCGAAACAAGGGATTCTTTGCAGTCACAGCTTACGCAGATTAACCTCACACTGGAACAGAATGTTGTTCCACGTCTGAACACGATTGAGTCCTGCTATGTATCTACATATGAAAGATATTCCCAGGGTATAAACCAGCTTGAATCAATCCAGTCTGATATCCTTGTTATGAAGGATGTCATTATGAAGCACAGTACACAGCTTGCAAAGATTTCCTAATTCTTGTGCTTTTATTTCCTAAAAAATCGTGGAAAACAAACACGGTCTTGTCTTTGTTTTCCACGATGATATTAAAATTATTCAAGCTCTATATCTTTCCCCAATGAAAATGAATAGATAATTTTTTCCTTTACAGGTCTCTGAAGCAGCTGCGACAGCGCTTTTGCATAGTATTCTAACTGGAGTGCATACCGCCTGCGCAATTCGTCTTCACCGCCTTTTTTTGACACCTTATCCGTTTTGTAATCCACCAGAATAAGACTTCCATCTTCTTCAAAATATACATCAATAACACCCTGAATCAACTGTCCGCCATTGTTTTTATCCGGCTGGTTCGTATCGTCCTGTTTTGATTTATCAGACTGTTCGGATAAATCAATAAAGACAAACGGTTGTTCCGTATGAAAAACACCTGCCTGTTTTGCCCGTTTCATCCGTTCAAACAGTGGATTTTTCATAAATGCAACAATATCGGATACACGGATACTGTCTGCCTGCTGTTTGGTAAGCTTTTCTTCCTCTACAAGCTGCTTTAAAAATGCTTTTACAGCAGTATTTTCTGGTTTTGTATCATAGTCCATACATTCCATCACGCGATGATATGCTGTACCTCTCCGGCTTCCCTGTAACGTCTTTTTCCTGCCTGCGATAAATTCCGGCAATAATTCATCTTCATTTTGTTCATCCACTGCCTGTTTTAAGCTTTCCGGCATATAGGCAGTTTCTGCAAAATCCGAATCCTGCTGCATTTTCTTTAATTCCGACACTGTGACCTTCGGTTTCATAACCGGTTCATCGGCATACGGATAATCCGGCAGTTTTTCTAATTCCTGCCCTGCTTCTTTTGAAATATCCGTCTCTGCCTGTGATACTTCCATTGAAATATCATCACTTACCTGCAATTCTTCTTTCTTAAATTCCACAATCTGAAACGTCCCTTTACGCAGATTCTGCGGCAGCAATACTGCCGGCATGACCATATCAAAATAATTTTTCAAACCGGCTTCATACGAGTACGAATACCAGCCTCCGGCAAGCAATTCATCTGAAACCGCCTGCCAGCCCTCTACTGCTTTTTGTGCGTCTTTTACGGTGCCAATCATATACAGCTTTTCCCTCGCTCTTGTCATGGCAACATACAGCACACGCAGTTCCTCGCTGATTGTTTCCTGTATAAGCTTTTGTGATACCGCTGATTTTAACAGAGTCGGATTCTTGATACGTTTATCTAAATGTACCACATTTGTTCCGACACCAAAGTCCGTATCCAGGACCACTTCCCCGCGGGAATCCATCTGGTTAATGCTCTTTCCCATTCCTGCCAGAATGACAACCGGAAATTCCAGCCCCTTACTTTTATGAATACTCATCACACGCACCAGATTTTCATTTTCACCAAGCACGGAAGCTTCCGCAAAATCCACCTCGTATTTTTTAAGGCGCTCAATATAGCGCAGAAACTGAAACAGTCCGCTGTAACTGGTCTTTTCAAATGCCGCCGCCTTTGTATAAAGCATATCCAGATTTGCCTGCCGCTGAGTACCTGCCGGCATTGTTCCGGCATAGTGGTAATATCCCGTATCATACATCAGCTCCCACAAAACATCACTGACCGGATAACGCTCTGCCTTTTCCCTGAAACTGTCGAGTTGTTTTAAAAATTGCACGACTTTTTCATCATCGCTTTCCTGCATGACGTCATACAAATGCTTTGTGGTGTCTTTCATGCGAATCTGTGTGAGTTCTTCCGTTGTAAATCTGCCAAAAAAGGACAGCATAACCGCCGCCATGGGAATATCCTGCAGTGGATTATCTATTACGGCAAGATACGATAACAGCAGTTTGACCTCACGCACATCAAAATATCCTTCTGACGCGTCACAATATGCCGGAATATCTTCATTCATCAGCACATTGACAAATGTATCCGCCCAGCCGCTGACAGTCCTTGTCAGAATCACGATGTCACTGTAACGGATTCTCCTGTAGCCGTTTTCGGCATTTTTATCATAAACCATATAAAAACTGCCGTCTTCCTTTGGCTGTGTCAGCCGTTGAATCAAAGCCGCGGCAGCAGCGCCTTCACGCTCTCTTGCGGAACGGTCTTCGTCCTCCGGGGAAAGTTTTTCCTGATTCATATCAATCATATAAATCATCGTATCCGGATCATCTGCAAATGTCATCGCATTTTCATTCTGCGCCTGATATTTCGGATACTCAAACCCGGCATTTAACCTTGCCCTGTCATCATACTCAATCTCTGCAAAGTACGGATTCATCGCCCTGTAAAAAACATCATTCGTACATTCAAGTACATTTTCGCGGCTTCGGAAATTGGTCTGCAGTTCAATCCTGACATTCGGACTGTCCGTATCGGTATATGTACTGTACTTATCCATAAACAGCTTCGGACACGCCAGACGGAACTTGTAAATGCTCTGCTTCACATCACCCACCATGTAGATATTGTTATCCGCTTCATTGTATTTCCCCTTAGATACCGCAGTCAGAATAACCTCCTGAAGCATATTGCTGTCCTGATATTCGTCTATGAGAATCTCCTCGTAATATGCGCTTAAATCATCTGCCGCTTTGGTGTATTCCATGCCGTTTTCCGTTTTTTTGACTAAAATGTTTAGCGCCATATGCTCCATATCGTTAAAATCAATGACATTTCTTTCACGCTTTTCTGTATCCATGCGCCTGTAAAAATCCTGTGCGAGTGTCATCATCATTTCAACTGCCGGTTTATTTTCCCGAATATCCTCTAATAAATTTGCAAATTCCTTTGTAAATAATTTCGCCTGTAACGTCTTTGTCACATAAGCCTTATATTCATCGCGGATTTGCTTGACTGCTGCCTTCTTTACCTCTGAAATATCCTTACTGCGGCTTCTTCCAAGCGTTTCAAAAGACAGCAGGCGCACTTTACGCACCAGTTCTTCATAACTCTGCGTATCCAGAATCTGACGGATTCCCGCATGGTCAGACTGTACTGCTGCTGCATACATCAGCGGTCCGTCCGGCTCATTGCAGATACTTTCCAGTTTTTCATACTGTCTGTCATAGTCTTTAAAACGTCTTCTGACCGTATCAAAAAGATAACCGATTGCGGCATTTTGTTCTGCCGTGTCGATATCTGCCTGCGTGTAAATGCACAGGCAGTCTTTAAACCATTCCTCCGGCCACGGATAGCTTCTTGCAAAGCGGTATAATTTTAAAATAATATCCACGATTTTCGTATCGTCACGTCCCGTTCCATACGCATCGACAAAATCAAAGAACACCTGATTTTCGGAAGCATAATATTCCTCCAGCATCTCCTCCATAATATCATTTTCAAGCAGCTTCATTTCACCTTCGTCCGCAATCCTGAAACCCGGATCTAATTCAATATCCGTAAAATAATTGCGCACAATATTTAAACAGAAGCTGTCAATCGTCGTAATCGGGGCATTGTGAATCAACGTCATCTGACGGATTAACCGCTCGTTTCCCGGATTCTCCTGTAGCATTGCATCGAGCGCCTCACGGATTCTCTGCTTCATTTCCGCCGCCGCCGCCTTGGTAAAGGTTACAACGACCATTCTGTCCACGTCTGTGCCATCTTCTGCCGTGATTTTTCGGATAATGTGTTCTACCAGCACCGCCGTTTTACCCGAACCTGCGGCGGCAGCAACTAAAATATTACAGCCGTTTGTCCGGATTGCCTTGAACTGTTTTTCTGTCCAGCGGTTTGCCATTTTCATCAACTCCTTCCCTGATTTTTTTCCATATTTCCTCATCACTGAATGTCTTTAAGCTGCGGGACTGCCCTCCCGGAATATCCGGTGAAAAACCGCATACCGCATGGTACGGACAATATGTACAGGCATCTTCCTTCTGCGTGTGGTACGGATTAACGTCCACATTTCCACCAAAAATTCCCGCCGCCATATCTGCCGACTTTTCGGTGACATAGTCTGTGAGCTGTTCAAACTTCTGCGTGCTGTAAATGTGGCTTCGCATATCCAGCTCCCCGTTTGATTTAAACGCAACCGGAATAACCGCCGACTTTCCTCCGCGGTCATCCATTTTACGGATAATTTCCGTATCCTCATTGACAACACCTTTCATACGCAGATTTTCCAATATCATTTCATCAACGGCTTCACGATAATCTGCATCTTCTTCATCGGGCATGCTCTGTACTTCTATAATCGGATTGTCAATATTGTAATAAAGAATCCCCGCCGGAATAATATTCTTATCCGGGTGCCGCTTCTTTTCGATGCGCTGTGCCGCCTTCATATATGTTACAAGCTGTAATTTTAAGCCGTAAAATGTCTTTAACAAATCAAAATCCGATTTGCCGGTTTTGTAATCCACCACGCGCACATAAACATTGTTATCATCTTCACAAATATCAATGCGGTCAATTTTGCCCTGCATATAAAGCGACTTGTCACCAAGTACCTCATGCTCATCAACTAAAAAGTTCATTTCATATGCATCGGGTGCAAATTCACCGCGTTCTAACTGCTTTCCGATTGCCCAGACCGTCCTGTCCGCCAAATCGGTGAGCCTTTTAATCATGTATTCGTTACGGCTGTTATCCTTTAAAATGGTGTTGCCGTACTCTGCAGCAATCCGCACAACGCTTTCGGATACGCGCTTTTTTCGTTCTTCATCGGATAACAGGGAAAAGGATTTTTTCTCCTCTTTTAACTGCCGCGACACATCTTCCAAAACACCGTGCAGAACCGTACCGAAATCCTGTACCGCAAAACGGTATTCTTCTCTTTGTGAAAGCTTTAAGCCATATTCCAGAAAATACGCAAAACGGCAGGAAGCATACGTTTCAAATGCCGAAATACTACCCTTTAGCTGTGTTCCGTATAACAAAAGCGCCGCATTTTCACTCAACGTCTTAATATAATTTTCCGTATTCCACTCAATATCCTGCTTCGGAATCTTTAAATAGACAAACTGTCCATCCTGCCCGTCGGCATCCGTTATGCGCACATCCGGAAACATGCGTCTTACATTACGGATTAAATATGACGGAAGTGCCGTCTTTCCGTCACTGCTTTTTTTTGCATACGATAAATACAGCCGGTGTGAAGCCTTTGTCATCATCAGATACAGATAAAATTTCTGTATAAATGCTTTTTCCCTTGCAGAAGGTGACAGTACGATTTCCTGTGCTTCCAGTATACTGCGGTCGGTTTCCGACAGCACACTGCAATTTTCATTTTTCTTTGGCACAACACCGTCATTGACTCCCGCAAAAAACAGCACTTTGACATTGTCAAGACGTGTTCTTTCGATATCACCAATCATCACACAGTCGGAGGTCGGCGGAAGCAGTCCCACTTTCATTTCTTCAAAGCCCGCCGCTACAATCCTGTTAAATTCCTTTAATGAAACATTTTCTTCACCGAGCAGTTCCACAATCCTGTCAAACAATTCAAGCACCTTTGCATAGAGCTGTTCATATTCATTGCCGGCAGGTTCACACTCCGAAAGCGCCTTTATCTGCTCGGCACTGTGCAGAGCCGTCACAAATTCATAAACGGCTGTGACATATGCCCGCACATTGGCTTCTTTATCCTTTAAAACCGCCTCCAGATTCAAAAACGGCGCCATAATCTGCTCCCGCAGGGCATTTAACGTTTCCAGTTCCGGCTGGTACGTGCTTCTTTTCATTTTCTTTTTCCACGGTTCATGCCATGCACGGCTGCCGCGGATACCTACCGCCAGACAGTAATTTTCCAGCATATCGATGTCATGTCTTGAAATGCCGGTCAGCCCCGTACGCAGATATCGGAACATCGTGTCATACGGATATCCTTTTTCTACAATCTCCAAGGCACTGCAAAGCATTTCCACATACGGATTGGCGGCGACAGAGCGTTTATAATCCAAAAACGCCGGAATGTCATTTTGTTTCATCATATTGGCGGCAACTTTTCCGTATGTTTCCAAATCTGCCGTAACAACGGCAATATCACGATAACGAAAGCCCTCTTTTCTTGTCAGCTGTAAAATCTCGGATACGATATACTGCAATTCCTCTTTGGGATTACTACCCTCGTAAATGCGGATATTTTCCGGTGTACCGGTGTACACACCGCCCTTATAGCGGAACAGATTTCTTTCAAGATATGCTAAGTCCTTCGCACCCTCATAGCGGTAATTGATGTCCCTGTCCACGCACACGGTATCGTCAACGTTGATTCCTTCTTCCTCACAAATCGCAATTAGACGGTTCATCATCTCTTTACTCATAAAAAACAGGTTGTTCCAGCTTTCATGTCCTGTCGGACGTTCCTTTTTATCAATCGTTACTGATATTTTAATACCTTTGCTGTATACCAGCAACAGACGCATGAGTTTGTACTGAATCGGTGTAAACCCGGTAAATCCATCAAAAATAATTTCCGAACCGGCAATCAGCTTTGATTTTTCCACCAGTCCGCATAATACGTCTAAAATTTCCTCAGACGTAATATAATTGGTTGACAAAAATGCCATAAATTCTTTGTAAACCAGACGGATATCTTTTAATTTTGCGGAGAGCTGCTGCTTTTCTTTGACATTCTCTCCGATTTCACCAAGCTGCTGCGGTGTAATACCATATTGAAGCAGTTCGGAAATCACGGATTTTAACTCCGAAACAAAACCTGTTTTTTCAATACTGCTGCCAAAGTAATCCAGCTTTTTCTTCTCTTTTTCAAGTACGCGCCGTACAATCAGGTTCTTTCCGGTATCGTCTAATACCGGACGGTTTCCGCCGCCCAGTTCTTCAAATACCTTGTATGCAAGGCGTTCAAAGCTGACAACATCAATATTTAAAATCCCCTTGCGTGAATGCATATGCACCAGTTTTTTTTGTGTTTCCATAGTATATTGTTCAGGAACAACCACAATAAAATTGTCATGCGGTCTTCTGACAGATTCTTCACAGACTAAACGGCTTAAATATTCTGATTTTCCTGCACCGCTTCCCCCTGTAATAAACTGTAAGGACATATTTCCCTCATTTCTGCCGAACCTCCGGCGATTATTCTGTCATGATTCAATCATTTTCTGCATATAGTATACCATCAATGATAACAATTATGGAAGTGTGTGGATATGAATTCAAAGACAAAAATTATTGTTTTACACCGCCGTGAACTGCTGATTGGTGCCATTGCCGCGGTGATTGCCATTCTTTTACTGATTTTTATGATTTCATCGCTTGCAGGCGGCTCTAAAGATGCCGCAGCCAGCTCTGTCAACGGTGCCAAATCTGTTTCTGCGGGTGTTTCCGCCTGCTATACACCGGGTGTTTACAGAGCCGGTGTTTCTTTAAACGGCAACGCCGTAGATATCGAAGTGACAGTCGATAAAAACAGTATTCAGAATATTGCACTCGTAAACTTATCCGAACCGGTTACAACGCTCTACCCTTCTTTGGAAAGCACCTTTTCCGAACTGTGTGCTTCCGTAATTGAAAGCGGTTCTACCAAAAATATTACATATCCCGCTGAGAACAAATACACCGCTACAATGCTTCTGAATGCCATTCAGACAGCACTCGATAAATGCACGATACAATAAAAAGGCTGTGGCACGCAATCAGGATTTCTGATTTTTGTGCCACAGCTCTTTTCCTTTTATGCACCAAAGTAGCTGACTTCTTCTGCCTGTTCTACATTGTAAAATCCGGCATAGCCGCGCTCCTCTAATTTACTTAAAAACTTACCGGTCTTTTTCGGTTTTATATAAAGGGATGCAATCATGCCTTCACTTCTTAACTTTTCAGCTGTCTTGACAGCTTCTGTTAAATGTCCGTCTTCATATAATACGGCAATCTTTTTACTGCCGTCCGGAATTTCAATGCCGTTCTGCATAAGGATAGAGAAAATACGCTCAAATCCGATTGAAAATCCGACTGCCGGAATGGACTGGTTTAAAAACTTGCCAATCAGATTGTCATATCTTCCACCGCCTGCGATTGCGCCCTTAAAGTCAATGCTTTCCACTTCAAAAACGGTTCCTGTGTAGTATCCCTGTCCTCTGACCAGTGATAAATCAAAGACCACATCGTATGCCCCTGCTGAAAGTGCCTTCACTGTTGTCATAATCTTTTCAAGACTCTCTGCCGGTTCTTTATCTTCCAGCATATCCTTTAAAGAATCCAGACTAAAATCATTTTTTTCAAGGAACTGTGTAAACTTTGTAATGGCTTCTTTTGCAAATCCTTTTTCTGTCAGTTCTGCTTCTACACCGTCCATGCCGATTTTATCCAGCTTATCAAATGTAATGCACACACTGTCTAATTCATTTTCCGCAAAGCCCATCTGCATTAATACGGCACGTAACAGTCTTCTGTCGTTTAACTTAACTTTGAAATTCTTCATGCCGATTGCCTGTAATGCCTTTGTGGTTGTTAAAATCAGTTCGATTTCCGAATCGTTGGATTCTGAACCGATAATATCAATATCACACTGGATAAATTCTCTTAATCTGCCCTTCTGCGGACGTTCTGCACGATACACACGGTCCATCTGGATACATTTCATCGGAAGTGTCAGCTTGTCTTTATTATTCGCATAATATCTGCTGAGCGGAAGTGTCAAATCATAACGCAGTCCCATATCCGCAAGCACATTCTCATTTTCCGAAGTCACGCCTGATGCCAGTGCCTTATCCAGCTTATCGCCACGCTTCATAATCTTGAAAATGAGGTTCAGATTTTCTCCGCCATCACTTTTATCCAGATTTTCAATATCTTCAATTACAGGTGTAATAATATGTTCAAATCCATTGGCAAGATAGACTTCAAGAATCTTCTGCTGTAAATAATCCCTGATTTCCACTTCCTTTGGAAGATAATCGTTTGTTCCTTTAACCGGTGTAACCTTCATAATTGCCTCCTAGACTTTTCCTTAAACTCACTTCTTCTTATCATACCATATCCGGCATTTGAAATACAAGGTCTTTCACACACTTCTTTGCGCCCTAAGCACACGGTCATCACACAGTTTCTTTTTTACGGTTTAAATAAGACACTGCCGAAAGTGCCGCAACATTGCCCTGTCCCGCCGCTTTAATATACTGATACGGCGTTCCCGCAATATCGCCGCAGGCAAATAATCCCGCCACATTCGTTTCCATCTGCAGATTGACGGCGGCATGATTTTTTTCGGTCTTTAAGCCCGGAACGAGCTGTCCCGGAAAGACGGCTTCCCGTAAAATGAAAATGCCGTCCACCGGATACAGCTTTCCGTCAGTCTTTAACTGCTCCACTTTCATCGTGCCGGTAATCTCTGCCGGCTTTTCCGTACAGATTTCAATGTTACCGGAAAGCCCCGGCAATACAGCTTCTTTGCCCATTGGAAAGTATAACACTTTTCCCACAATTTCCGCTAAATACTGTGCTTCCTCAACGGATTCTTTAGTATATCCGATAACTGCGACCGTCTTTCCTTTAAAAAACTGTGCATCACACGTTGCACAATAGCTGACGCCGCGTCCCAAAAATTCATTTTCACCCGGAAACGGCTTATCCGCCGTCATGCCGCAGGCTAAAATCACGCTGTCTGCCCGGTACTGCTCCTGTCCTGCCTGAATGGCAAAATAACTGCCCATTGCATAAACGGCATGAACTCTTTTTTTCGTAACCGCAATCTGCAATTCGTCCAAATGTCTTTTATATGCCTGTGCCAGCTCCTCTCCCGAAACGGCAGGCAGTCCCGGATAATTTAAAATCCGGTGTGCTTTTGCCACCTTACTGCTCACCGGCTCAGCGCCGAACAAAAATATCTCTTTATTTCTGATTTTTGCGGTAATAGCGGCAGAAATGCCCGCCGGTCCTGTACCGATAATCGCAATGTCCGCAGTCTTTATATCCTGTGCCACTTGTCATGCTCCTTTCACTTTTTTGCATTTTTCTTCAGTGCTTTTCAAATTTTTTCGCACCTCTGCACCATATTACTCTGTTAGTATATTGCAAAATATGTATGTCATACCCGTTCTTATCCGCAATCCACGGTAATTTTCGTATCCGATAAAAATCTGTTCTCTGTCCGTGTCCTCACATATTTGCACTTACCTTAATTATAAATGGAATACCACCGTTGCCACATTAAAGTATATCAGTATTGAACAGGTATCCACAATCGTTGTAATCAGCGGCGATGCCATAATTGCCGGGTCAAAATGCAGCTTCTTTGCAAGCAGTGGCAGAATACAGCCGATAAGCTTTGCAAAAATAACTGTAATAACCAGTGAAATTGAAATGACAACCGCCAGTGAAAAGTTCTTATACATCAGCAGGATTCTAAGCCCGTTTGCCAGTGCCAGAATCACACCGACAATAATTGAAATCCGGAATTCCTTAAACATCACCTTAAAAATATCACGAAAGGTAATTTCTCCCAGTGCAATCCCACGGATAATCAGCGTGGAACTTTGTGAACCGCAGTTACCGCCTGTATCCATCAGCATTGGAATAAAGGATACTAAAATCGGCACTGCCGCAAACGCATTTTCATAGTGTGTGATAATCACGCCCGTTGCCGTAGCGGATAACATCAGCACCAAAAGCCACACAATTCTGTTTTTGGCATGTGTCAGCACCGGTGTTTCAAAGTAAGATTTTTCACTCGGATTGACTGCTGCCATGAGTGATATATCCTCTGTCGCTTCATCAACCACAACATCGAGTGCATCATCGACCGTAACGATTCCGACCATACATTCATCGGTATCCAGAACCGGAAGTGCCAGCAAATCATATTTTGAAAATAACTGTCCGACCTGCTCCTGGTCATCGCCCGTATGCACAAAAATAATCTCTGTCCGCATAAGTTCTTCAATCGTTTTGTCGTCATCTGCCACCATTAAGTCTTTGGCGGTCACAATGCCTACCAGTCTGCGCGCTTCAAGCACATAGCAGGTATAAATCGTTTCCTTGTGGATTCCTACTTCTTTAATATGTGCCATTGCCTGCTTTACGGTCATGGTGCGCTTGAGTGACACATATTCTGTTGTCATAATGCTGCCTGCGCTGTCCTGCGGATAATCCAGCAGAATATTAATCTGCGCACGCTTCTGCGGATTGATATTGGATAAAATCCTTGTTACGACATTTGCCGGTAAATCTTCCAGTAAATCCACGGTATCGTCCATAAACATATCGTCTATGATTTCTTTTAATTCCGTTTCCGTGAAAGCATCAATCAGACAGCTCTGTGTTGCATTGCTCATATTGGCAAAAACTTCGGCTGCCTTTGCTTTCGGAATCAGACGGAATGCCTGTGCAAGTTCCTTTTCTTCAAATTCTGACAGCAGTGAGGCAATGTCTACTGCATTCATCACATTTAAAATGCTTCTGATTGCTTTGAATTCTCTTGCTGCCAGAAGTTCCATAAAAATGTTCTTCTCCATTTTCTATGCTCCCTTCTGTCGTATCCGTATTCTGTAAATTTTCCGAATGATAACTGACGCCCGAATCCATTTGCCTCACCTCCTTTAATACTAAAAAAACTCCGTCTGACGACGGAGTTTGAAATTCAATCTTAATCTTTGCGCACCTGTTTCTTTATCTGGCGCTGTGCTTCCGTCGTCCAAGCTTTAGCATCACAGGGCATATTAGTTGCATTAGGTTATGCCTTAAACCGACATAGCCTGCTGACCAACGATTTGTGTCTCCACAAATTTGCGGCAGCAACCTTAGGAAAATCCAAATCCCTGTGGTAACCTCACCTACCGAAGTATTTCGTTTTTTTCATTATAGACACAGAAAATAAAATCTGTCAACTGCTTTTTTCGTAAAAATCATACTTACCGTGTTTTTTCTTCGTCCATAAAATAAAGCCTTGCGCCGAAATCCGGGAAGTAACGCACTTCATCATTCAGTCCCGTTGCGCAGAATGCCTGCTTTAAGCGCACACCGCAGTACATCAGCGTATCGCCGAATACATGGTAGTCCTCCCGCTCACCGTTTATTTTAATCCATTTGGCGGCGAGGTGCTGTATCAGGGAATCCTGACGGATATGCACCGGCGATGCGGTGTTGACCAAATCCCCGAAATCCTTGATATTGTACTTTAACGCACGATTGTAAAAATGATACTGCTTTTCAGGGTCTAATCCCTTTGCATAAAAGCATGTATGCGGCGTGTTTGCCACCGCAAGTTTATTCATCAGCAATCCGACCGCTTCGGAAGTATCTTTTTTGACACAGCTCCACTCCATCAGACTGCCGCCGCCCGCCGACAGTACACTGCTGTCACGGATATCCCTGTCCGAAAAACTTCTGCCGCGGTAAAAAATTCCCCGCTGGAACAGCTCCCGCTTTTCTTTATACAAGGTAATCTGTGCTTTCACCGCCTCAAGTTCTTCTTTGGACATATCACAGAAATTACATTCATAACCCAAATTCCCGAAAGCCGCCACGGCAAAGCGTGTTTCAAGCGGCGTGCGGCGCAGTGTCTGGTGATTCGGGCTTGCTGAAACGTGTGAACTAAGCACGGACGGCGGATAGCCGTAAGTGTAATTGTTCTGAATCTGCGCGCGGCTGACCGCATCTGTATTATCGCTTGCCCAGATTTGCGGAAAATAACACAAAATGCCGAGGTCAAAGCGGTTGCCGCCTGCCGCACAGCCTTCAAATAAAATATCCGGAAAACGTTTTGTCAATACGTCCATGCAGTGATACAGCCCGCAGATATAGCGGTGTGCTGCTTCACCCTGTCTGTCCGGCGGCAGATACGGTGAATAATCATCACTGAAAATCCGGTTCATGTCCCATTTGACATAAGAAATATCCGCACCGGAAAAAACACGGCTCATTTCTTCAATGACAAATTCCTGCACCTGCGGATTGGCTAAATCTAAAATCCGCTGGTTTCTGCCCTCGGAATGATTCCTGCCGGGAACGGCAGCTGCCCAGTCCGGGTACTTTTCATACAAACGGCTGTTGACACTCACCATTTCCGGTTCTACCCAGATACCAAAATCCAGTCCAAGTGCTTTGATTTTCTGCGCAATTCCCAAAAGTCCGCCCGGCAGCTTCTTTTCATCGGCATACCAGTCCCCAAGGGAACTCTTATCGTCATTCCGGTTTCCAAACCAGCCGTCATCCATGACAAACAGTTCGATTCCCGCTTCTTTTGCCGCCTTTGCAAGGCGTAGCAGTTTCCTTTCGTTAATGTCAAAATACGCCGCTTCCCAGCTGTTTAACAGCACCGGGCGCAGTTTCCGTTTCCATGTGCCGCGAACAACATGCTCCTGCACAAAATCATGCAGTTGGTGACTCATTTGATTATAACCTGATGCCGCATAGGTCAGCACCGCTTCCGGTGTTTCAAAAACTTCACCTGTGCCAACCGTAAAGCAGAAATTTTTCGGCTGGATACCGGAAACGATTCTTGTACGTCCTGCCTGCACCTCTACAGCTTCATAGTGACTGCCGCTGTAAATAAGATTTATTCCGAAACACTCTCCGGTGTCCTCGGTCGTTTCTTTTCTGCCAAGCATGATAAACGGATTGGCACGGCTCGATGACGTTCCCGTAAAGGATTCATTGACATATTTTCCGGTTTCAAGCACGGCTTCACTGCGGTTCATTTCCCGTGTCCATGCGCCGTGAAATGTTGAAAGCACATAGTCTGCCCTGTGTAAATCAAGCTGCATGCTCATCAGCCGCCTAAGCTTCACAGGCTGTTCTCCTTCATTTTTAAAAACAGCGCGCCTTGTAATCACATCGCAGTCTTCGTATACGTCATAATACAGTTCCAGCTTTGTTTTTCCTTCTTTGTCTGCCAGAACGACCTTGAGCTGTTCGGATTTGCCGTTTTCATCATATGCACCCGGAAGTGTCTGCAAGCCGCATTTTGTTTCGGAAATCTGTGCGCTCTCAAACAAAAAATCCGCCGTTGTACTGCCATCCGCATATTCTGTTTCAATAAACGGTTCACGGATATCGCCTTTTCCGTAAGATGACATTTCAAGACAGCAATCCTCCAATGAAAGATTTTCAAAACTGCTGTCATACGCAATCGTATTGCCCGGAAGAAATGCCCTTTTTTCCATCATTACGGTCTGCTGTGCATGAATCCGCCTTCCATAATACAAATGCTCCGGATGTCCGCTCTCCATGACACAAAATACATAAGACGTATGCCGTGTATGCAGTGCATACAGATTTTTTTCTATCATAATCATATCGGAAATCCTTTCTTTATCATATATACCTTTTAAGCCCGCAGTGTATTGTTAATCTCCTCCATTTTACTCTCTGTCAGAATATATTTCTTGTGAAAATAAAACACAGCAAGTAACAGTCCTGCAATCGGAAGCACCGTCATTGTCATACGCAGTCCGACCAGCGAACCGCCTGCCTGTGCGGCTTCTCCCGCCACAACTGCCGTATCCTGACTTAAATGGCTCAGCGACAGGCACACGGATACAACCAGTGCCGCTACACCGGAAGCTAATTTTACAACAAATGTCTGCATAGAAAAAATCACGCTCTCGTCCCTGCGCTTATTTTTTAATTCACCATAATCCACGGTATTGGCAAGGAAAATGGTTGTAAGCACCAGTAACATGCCGTTTGCCGCAAAGATGAAAAATGCCGGAATAAACAGTATAAATACATTGGACATTGTTGTAAATACAAGCACCAGCAGCACTAAATATCCTGCTATCGCCATGGCAAAGCTCACGTAAAAAATGCGGATTGTATTTAAAAATTTACGCAGTAACGGAAACAGAATCATCATCGACAATATCTGTATTGCACCGCCAAAGGTGTTAAACAGCGTATAGCCGTTGTACCAGTCCGCACCGCCGAAATCATATTTAAAAAAGTAAATCACCAGATTGGACGTAATGTATACCGATGTATTAATCAGCACAATGGTAATAACAACCGTCATTGCCTGGTCATTTTGCAGTAATGCCTTAAACATCTGCTTTATGGACGGCGCATCGACATCAACCGTTGATTTTTCTTTGATATTCAGACAGGTAATCAGAATGAATACAAAAAACAATACGGATAAAATCAGGGCAAACCACTTAAAGCCCGTTCTTTCATTGCCGTTTCCGAAAAAGTAGACGCACTGCATAGTGATAACCGTTACAAGTGCAGAACCGACCCCGGCGCAGGAACGTGCGAGCGTGGAAAGATTTTCACGTTCCTTTCCTCCCTGCGTAAATGCCGGAATCATGGACCAGTACGGAATATCCATCATGGTATAGGTCACACCCCATAAAATGTATGTAACCGCCGCATAGGCTACCAGCCCGCCGCCGTCCAATGCAGGCGGTGCCGCAAACATCAGATACAACACGATGGCATTGAGCGCCGTTCCCACAAACAGCCACGGACGAAACTTCCCGAACCGTGTCCTTGTCTTTGCCACAATAACCCCCATAACCGGGTCATTAAACGCATCAAACACGCGCGCCGCCATTAAAATCATGCCCATTGCAATCGCGCTGACACCTAAAATATCCTGATAATAATACAAAATATAACTTGCCGAAAACATATAAACCATGTCTTTTCCCACGGCACCCAGTCCGTAAGAAGCCATTTCCCTTTTACTTAACATACCTTACCTACTTTCTGCGGCTGCCAGTTCCACCGCCTTGTATGCCCCATCATATATGCCTGCTTTTTTATTGGCTTCAATGCAGTTACACATCTGAAATAACAGCGTTTCTTCATTTAAAAACAACTCCAGCATTTGCAGTGTATGACCGGTGTCACGACATTCCAGCGTACCGTCACCGATTTCTGCCGAATGGACTGCACCCCACTGTTCATGTCCACCGACACGCTTGATAAACAGCTTCGGCACCGGATAAAATGCCAGTTCGCTCGGTTTCGTAACCAGCACATCACAGCTTCTCATCAAAAGATTGGTACAGTAAACCGCTTCAAATATATTTTCATGCCAGAATCCGTGGATTCCCGTGACTTCTCCCGTCAGGGCTTCCTCTGCAAACTTTTTTGTATTCTCCCAGTTGTTAAAATGTTCACAAGAAAGTGTCTTCATCTGCGGAATTTCTGCCTTTAACTGCTCCCATACATTTTTATAATCGCCCACATTGACATACAGTGCAGCACGTCCGTCCCTGATATGCGGTATTAAATAACGGATAATCTCTGCAAAAATTTCTTTCTGCGCACCCGCACCGCCAATCGTCAAAAGAAAGCGCATCGGTTTTTTCTGCATTTTGCGCGCCCGCCTTGCCGCACAGTCTTCTTCGATTCCCTGCACCAGCTCATGGTCAATGTAGTGGCCTGTATACACAAGGCTGTCCTTTGGCATTGGATTTAACACTTTGTTTTTATCCATGCCGTTTAAAATACGGTAGCCTTGGTAGGCAAAACGCGTCTGCACCGTATGAATACTGCCCTCTGACAAATGCAATGCCATTGGCCAGTTATCCGGCACGGCATTGATAACACGCTTCATGCCCGCATGCACCGCCGCCTGCGCCGGCCATACATGTGTGGCAATGACCGGAATTTCTTTTGGCACATTTGCAAATACAGCTGCCATCAGTTCCGCATTTTTCTGGTCTGATGCATTGTAAGAAAGCTTTCTAAAGCCCTCGTAATTCATCGGTTCCCAGACAAACCGGTTAAACAGACGGCTTTTCTGGGACAATCTTGACCCCAGTGAGTATAAATCATTCTGCGCACGGATAACCTTTGTACAGGTCGTATCTTCATAAGAATTCAAATCCATCCAGTACGGTACATAGCCCATTGCATGTGCCGCCGAAGCAATCGCCATGGAAATGCGGTAATGACCGAAGCCCATGCGGATATTTCCCACAATAATGCCTTTTTCCGTATCAAACGGTATCGTTTGATTTTTCTCTCCGGCTGTGCCGTGCTTTTTGGCAACACGCACATCGACAATGCCAAGCGTATCGCCAAGCACCGCATTTTTACGAAGCCGCACCGGATATTTTGTGCCGGTATCATCGCCATATTTTTTGATAAATTTTTTCTTAGAATGAATGGCATTTCTGTATGCCTTGCGGCCGATTTCATTGCCGTAAATCATTTTTGATTTGTCTTCCATAACCTTGCCCCTTTCTATGCCTTTTTCTCGATTCCGTCCAGTAAAATGCCAACCACTTCGCTTAACCCTTCCGTATAGGAAAGTCCACTGTTGACTAAAATATCACGCTGGAAAAACTGCTCCAGTGCGGCTTCCATCATCAATTTAAAAATGGATAAATTCACGGGACGGATACATCCTTCTTTTATTCCCTGTTCCAGCAGTCCCATCGTCATTTCCCAGCCGCCTTCCAGCCGCTGTTCTACCCTTGTGTATATTTCAGGATATTTTTCCTTGAGCAGATACAGCTTCGCAAAATTAATGTCTTTATAGCTGTCCGGCATGACACCGAGAATTGCCCTGATTTTCTCCACTGTGGACAATGCTTCATTTTCCAATATGGCACGCTCGCTTTCCTTTATCGTATCAAACAGGTAATCAACCATGGAAAGAAACAGAGAATTCTTGTCTGAAAAGACCGTATATATGGTTTTCTTGCTCATGCCGAGGATTCCTGCAAGGTCATCCATGGTGAATTTCAATCCCTTTTGATTAAAGGCTTCTATCGTACCCTCTAAAATCTTCTGCTGCAGTTTTTGTTCCTGTATACTTTCTTTCATCGTTCCCTCCTTCTCCGTTTGTGTTTTGTGTAGTACTTTTGTTGGAAACTATTTTTTATTTTTTAGTTTCCATTATTATATCATATTTTATTTTTGTGCGCAATTGCTATTTTTATATGTATTTCTTTTTATTTTTTGTGCATGTATCACATATTTTTGTTCGTATTTTTCATAATCTTCCACTATATTTTGCGCCTGACAACCGCAATGATTTTAGGCTTTTGCCCCTGATAGTTTTGTATTAAATAAAAAGACTCCACAGCCTATGAATTTCTCCGGCTGTGGAGTCTTTCTACCTATTATATAGGGTTATTTATCAGCATTTTTGACATTTCATCAAAATGCCTTATAAGTTGTACAGTCACAATTTGCAGTTACAGGTTATCCTTCAATGGCAATATACTTATCACCCTTGACCGGTGCCTTTTCTTTCTTTGGAACAGAAAGTTTTAAGATACCGTCCTCGTATTTTGCCTTGATATCTTCCTGTGTCAGGTCTTCACCAACAAAGAAGCTTCTGCTCATTGCGCCAGCATAGCGCTCCTTGCGGATATATTTGCCGTCTTTCTTTTCTTCATCTTTGTCAAGACCTTTAGAAGCACTGATGGTCAGATAGCCATTTTCAAGGCTGGCACTGATTTCATCTTTCTTAAAGCCCGGCAAATCAATATCTACTTCATAACCGCTTTCCGTTTCCCTGACATCTGTTTTCATAACATTAGAAGCGTGCTTACCATATAGAACCTTGTCTACATCCGGGAACTTAAATCCATTCATAAAATCATCATTAAATAAATCTTCTCCAAAAATACTAGGCATTAACATAAGTCATCTCTCCTTTTCTAAAATCGCTGCTCATTTACCTGTTACTCTGGAACCGGGATGTTTTAAAACAAATTCAATTTCTTTATTTGTTCCTTTCCTTTGTTCTAGTTGTACTATAGCACTTATTATTAGCACTGTCAATAGGCGAGTGCTAATTTTTTTTAATTTTTTTGTGTACCAGATGATCCGTCAAAAAGCCTGCGGCTGTTATGAACATTTATATCGTTGAATAAACTGTTCTTTTTCACAGGGTCTGCCATAATAGTATCCCTGTAAATAATCAACCTGCATTTCTTTCATTTTAAGGCTCCATTCTTTTTTTTCAATGCCCTCTGCACATATCCTGACATTAATACTATGTACCATCGGAATGATGTTTTTATACAATTCATAATCTCTTGCATCATTCATCGCCTTTGCAGTAAAATCCCTATCCATTTTCACATAGCTGGGATTCATATCACGTATACAATGGAAATTAGAATACCCTGTGCCAAAATCATCTATTACAAAGCAGATATGGTTCTCATCCAACGCTTTCCTGAACTTACAGAATACCGGTGTCATATCCATAAATCCACTTTCCGTCATTTCAATACATATGGAATCCGGTTGTAAATCATATTTTTTAATCACATCCAATATATCTCTTTCAACATTGCCATGCATAATCTGAACATATGAAACATTTATATTCATCTTAAAATCAGGAATATATTGCTGCATTTCACAACATGTTTTCGCTGCTTCATCTAATATATATCTTCCTGCCGGGATAATTAACCCGGTTTCTTCCAGTAATGGGATGAAGTCTACTGGTGAAACTGTCTCCGTATCTTCTTCAGAGGTCATTGAGAAACGCATAAGCGCCTCTGCACCAATAACCCGCTCTGAGCTGCAATCCACAATTGGCTGGTAATACACCTCAAAGCCGTTGAATCCATTCACAACAGAATTACGGAGTGCCGCTACTATCTTTCCTGTTCTTAAAAAGCTCTCGTAGTCGTTATCATCAAATATATAGAATCCATTTTTTCCCATTTTTTTGGCTTTTTTAAGGACAAATGCAAATTTCTTGCGGCACTCCTCGTAGCCTTCGCAAAATGTTACCGCATCCACAACACCAACAGAAATCGAAAAAACAGCCTCGTAGTTTTCAGATACTATAAACTTATACAGTCTGTCATCTATCTTTTTCTTAAGCTCCGCGGCATAGTCCTTTGAAGAATGTTCCAAATCAACAATCACATACTGGTCGGCTACAAGATGATATATCCTCTGTTTATCAGAAAGACATTCCTTCATGCAGTCAGCTACACTTTTCAGAATATAATTGCCGTAAGCCGCTCCACGTGAACTATTGATTGCTCCAAAATCATCTATTCCTATATGCATAAGAAATCCCTTAGAAAGGTGTGTCTTCTGCGAGCGCATATAGGCATTAAATTCAGGACCTCCAAGCAATCCTGTGACATTATCTGCTCTTCTTTGATTGCCAGTCTCTTTCATGCAGCCAACCAAATATTGTGCGTTCCCTTGTGAATCATCAATCACTATACCGCGGCAGTTAATCCATACCGGCATGTCTTCTTTATCAAGCCATCTGTAATGAAGATTATGTACCTTTTCTTTTCCTTCATATATAGCCGCAAGGTGCTCCTGGAGCATCTTACGGTCTTCTTCATAAACCAACTGTAAAACATCATTAGTAAAATTATTCATAACATTATCCGATATCTTAAAACGGTTCACAGCCGATTCAGAAAATTCTATTGTATTATTCTGCAAATCATATACATATAGATAATCATCCATACATTTTGCGATTATTTCTAATAAAGTTTCTTTTGGCAGCTTACCAAATACCTTAAATATATTCTCACTCACAACAAGAACCTTTCTTTCCTAATCGTATCATAAAATACCAGAGTTAAAAGTCCTAACCCCACATGAACCTGCTCATAAGTGGAATCAGGTCTTTTATGCCCCAATATCATTATAATTCTCTTTTAACCTTTAGAATAACTTAAATCTGTTTACACGCTCATTCATCTTATCTGCACCCTCTGAGAGATTAATACTAATTGCTGTATTCTCTTCTGATGATGCTGCTGTACTCTGTACAACACCTGAAAGCTGTTCAATTCCCTGTCCGACCTGCTCTAATGACTCTGCCTGTGCATTGGCTTTCTCCATTGTATTCTCTGCCATTTCTGCAAACGAATCCATGTCCGAAATAATCTGATTGAAAGCTTCTGCCGTTGTAATTGTAACTGAATTTCCTCGTTGAATTTCAACTAAAGTTTTATCTATTAAATCTCTTGTATTTACCGCTGACTTCGCACTGTCTGCAGCAAGTTTTCCTATCTGATCTGCTACTACCGCAAAGCCCTTACCTGCCTCACCTGCCCTGGCAGCTTCTATCGAAGCATTAAGAGCTAACAAATTAGTCTGTGAAGCAATATCTTCAATATCTGTAATAATATTACCTATTTCCTTAGATATTTCTGTAATATGTTCCATCTCTGTCAACAGAACATTCATTTTTTCCTTTTCTTCATTCGCTTTGTTCGCAGAAGCTTTTACACGTTCAGATGCATTTTTTGTTTCCTTTGCAGTATCTACAGCAAGGTCAACAACTGTATCTATTGTTGCATTCAATTCCTGAATAACTCCGGCCTGTTCCGTTGCACCATCTGATAAAGACTTTGATGCACTTTCAACTTCCTTTGCGTTATGTGTAACCTGTTCAGCAATACCGCTAATTTCTGACAATGTACTGTTAAATCGTTTTAAAATATATACAAGTGACTCTTTCAATTCTGAAAAATCACCCAGAAACGGTGTAATATCATCACCATTTCTTGTCAAATCACCCTGAGCTATCAATTTAACCTCCTGAGAAATCTCACGGACATAATCTGAAAGAATATTCATTGCTTCTTTCAGCATTCTTATTGTATCTCCGAACTCATCATCTGATTCGTAAGTAAGCATTTCTATATTAGACAGTTCACCTTTTCTAAGACTGGCAACTGCTGCATCTATCTGCTGTACCGGTTCTGTTATTGAATCTGTAATTATCTTTCCGATAACTGTTGCAACTACTGCAATCGCGATTCCTGTTACAATAATGACAATAAAAATAATAATAGTACAGATGTTGGCAAGTGTTTTCGCATTATCTAATTCCACCTGGAAATCATCATGTAATGTATTTAATTGTTTTACAAATGACATATAGCTTTCATATGCACTTCCGATCATAATCTTCGCTGCTTCAGCCTGTTTATTATCTCTACTCAATTTGTATACTTCATCTGAAGTTGATAAGTATTCTTCCCACGCAGAAGTTGCCTTTTCGTAATCGGCTTTTCCTTGCTGTGCTTTCTTATTTGAATTAATTATCTCACCTAACTTAGCTGTCGCGTCTTTAATCTGACTTTCTATATTATCATTTTCTTTTTCACACGTAGCCATCGCTGCGGCATCTGATTCTACAAGATGCTGATACTGCTTGATTCTATACTTAGCAGTCATTGTTTCTAATTCCTGCAGATACTCAAGTGAAGGAGACCACACTTCCGTAATATGACGTATATTCGAACGAATCACTAATGTCGATACAAGTGCCACCAGTACGAAAAACGCTGTCATAACTAATACCGCCATCCGATATACCTTCAATTTCTCTGCAACTTTTAAATTACCTATCCATTTTTTTAACTTTGCCATATGGTTTCCCTTTCTTTCGTTTTTTGAATGAATTTTTTTACTGAATTCCATTGTAAAAAGCTCAGAAACGACTGAAATTCCCCAGCTTTATAATTGTCTCTCAGTTAATCGTGTTAAGACTATCACAATTTAGTTTGAAATGCAATAAAATTTTTTATTTTTTTTTGTATTTTTATTGTTTTTTTGAAGCCTAATCTAATATGGATTTTAAAATTTCCGGCTGTTGTTCTCTTTCCATAACAAGATTTTTTGAGAGTTGTTTATTTCCCATAATATAAACAACTCTCGAAAATTCTAAGTGCTTTATGCAATATTCTGCTTCAGGCACGTCTTAATATCATCTTCCGCGTTGCTGATTGCACGGATATGAAACGTATCCACCAGATACTGCAATACATTCGGGCTTAAAAAGGCAGGGAGTGTCGGTCCTAAATAAATGTTTCTGACGCCAAGGCTTAACAGTGCGAGCAAATCCGCTACTGCTTTCTGCTCATACCAGGACACAATCATGGAAAGAGGCAGTCCGTTTACATCGGTATTAAACGCATCGGCAAGTGCAGTGGCAATGCGTACCGCCGAATAAACATCGTTACACTGTCCGACGTCCATCAGACGCGGCAGTCCGGCAATTTCACCAAAGTCCAGCTTATTAAAGCGGTATTTTCCACATGCCAGTGTCAGAATCACACAGTCCTGCGGCACCATTTTTGCAAATTCCGTATAATAATTTCTTCCCGGTCTTGCGCCGTCACAGCCGCCGATTAAAAAGAAATGGCGGATTGTTCCGTCCTTTACGGCTTCTACTATCTTTTCAGCACAGGTCAGCACCGCCTGATGTGCAAAACCCACTGTAATTTCCTTTTCTTCTTCATCATCGGAAAATCCACCTAGTGCCAATGCCTGTTCAATGATTTCATGAAAATCCTTTTCGCCGTTTTCCTTTTTAGGAATATACTTTACTCCTTCCCAGCCGACAACATTGGTGCTGTAAATCCTGTCCTTATACCCCTCACGCGGACGCATCAGACAATTTGTTGTCATTAAAATACAGCCCGGCAGATTGTCAAATTCTTTCTGCTGGTCCTGCCATGCACCGCCAAAATTGCCCACCAGATGCGGATATTTTTTCAATCCTTCATAGCCGTGACCCGGCAGCATTTCCCCATGGGTATAAATATTAATACCTGTGCCTTTGGTCTGTTCCAGCAGCATTTCCAAATCTTTAAAGTCATGTCCCGATACGATGATAAACGGTCCTTTTTTTCTACGAACACTCACCTTATGCGGATACGGATTGCCATAAACGCTTGTGTTCGCTTCATCTAACTGTTTCATTACCTCTAATGCCATTTCACCGGTACGCATCGTCATCCGAATTAATTCTTCCACCGTCAACGCATCGTCTGTAAGTGCTTCCAATCCGTAAATATAAAAATCATCGACCTGTGTGCTGTAATATCCCAGTTCTCTTGCCTGATGTCCGTATGCGCTGATGCCTTTTAATCCATAAAGAATCGTCTGTCTTAATGAACGGATATCTTCGTCAAGTTCTTTGTCATACATAATTCCTGCCATCGGCGCATCTTTTAACATTTCACTTTTGGTTTCCGGCAGATTATAAACTGCTGCCGGGCGGTTGATTTCTGTCTCTGTCTGCTCCCGCAATTCTTCCTTAATGTTTTGCGATACCTTTAATAATTCCACATGTACATCTGCATCAAAATTTACATTTGTAAGCGTTGTAAAAAGAACGTTTTCCAAAAAACGCACCACTTCTTTAGGCGCATGTTCCCCTGTTTCCAATAATTTTTTTGCATAACAGCAGATTCCCTTTGCCTGATAAATCAGCAAATCCTGCAAATTTGCGATTTCCGGTGTCTTTCCACAGACACCCATTTTCGTGCAGCCTTTTCCGTTTGCCGTCTGCTCGCACTGATAGCAGAACATCTCATACCCCAAATCCATGTTATTACTCATTTTCCTCTCCATTCCTACCGCAATTGCGGTATATTCGTTCTTTCAAGATATAAGTATTGACATTCTTTGAAACTGCATACACTGTTTATAAAATCTAATTTGTTAAAGTTTTATGATTTCCTGTATTCTCCATTGACATTCCTACCAAAATACTATATTATAGTACCAATATACTATTATCTGATAATCATTACTATTATTTATTGCAGACCAAATGAAAGGATTTCATATGAAAATTAAACACACTTTATATATTATCCTGCTGACAGCTTCACTGATTCCGCTTTATATTTTTGCTTCTGTCATGATTGTACAGAATAATAAAAACACTAAAAGCATGATGCAGGAAAATCTGCGCTTTATCAGTGAATCTACCATATCCAGTATCGAGAGTTTTTGTGAAGCCCGTAGAGATACGATTAATATGATTACCCAGTATGAAATGATACAGGATGCTGTTCATTCCAGTCTGGATGGCAGCATTTCAGATGATGATTCCATTTCCTATATTAATAATATGTTATGGGAGCGAAAAATCCATTGTGATTTTTTACAGAGTCTTTTCATTATAGATACCAATTTTAACATTGTTGCATCCAGTGAAAATATTACTGCTTCAACTTCAGATTATTTTGCCCATGCTGATTCAGACTCTTTAAACGGCAATTTCATAATTTCCGATGCCTACCAGCGGTTAATTGATGGTGAAATGACTACTGTTGTTGCTGCATACTCCGGTATTTTTGACCTTAATACACAAAACATAATTGGCTATGTTGTAGAAGAAATTCCCACTTCATACTTTGACAACTACCGCTCCAATACAACTTTATGGGAAAACGGGCTGCTCTATCTTATTGATAACAATAACTTTTTTATCACTGCCGGCAATCCGGATGAATCTACTTCCGATTCATTGACTGATGCCAATGACAACGCCATATGGCAGAAAATTACTGAACATTTATCCTGCACCAATCATTCTAACACTTCCGGACAATTTTATTTTAACGTTTCCGGAAATGAATACGCGATATATTATGCACCGGTTCATTACACAGACTGGATAATTTTTATTACTATTGATTTAAGTTCTTATCAGAAAATGAAAACTGCCTACCGCATCCTGCTTGGCACAACAGTTCTTTGGACTTCCGTTGTCCTTTTACTGGTACATTACCTGATTACGAAAAAAATAACCAAACCGGTACACCTGATTTCCGGCACGCTTGAAAATGTCCAGCTGCAAAAAAACTATGCACTACGTATTCCGTATGATAAAAATGATGAACTTGGTAATTTATCCAATAAAATTAATGCACTATTAGCCTATGCTGAAGCCAATGAAGTACATCAGCAGGAATATCAACGATATCTTACCAAAAAAACACAGTTAGACCCGATGACACAGCTTTTCAATAAAAATGCCATTGAAAATAAAATACATGCTATGATTGAACAGGCAAACGACACACATACCCGCATTGCCGTCGGCTTTCTGGATATTGATAATTTCCGTGACTATAATACACTCTACGGACATCAGGAAGGCGACCGCGTTATCCGCTTTGTTGCCTCTATTTTAAAAGAAAACATTAACGGAATTGTCGGCAGAAACGGTGGTGACGAATTTCTTTTCTGCCTTGCCGCAGTCGATTCAAAGACAACTATTGAAAATGAAATCCGTACAGTTTTTGAAAAACTACAGGAAGGTCTTATAAACTTAGAAACCGGTGAACGAATGTCTATTCCCTGCAGTATCGGCATTTTTGCTGAAAACGGCAGTCAGCTGCATTACAGCTATATGGTACAGGGTGCTGATGCAGCGATGTATCAGGCGAAAGAACTGGGCAAGAACACCTACTATCTTAATTACAATTAAAGGACAACCTATCGTGCAACCGCTTTAATCACGCACTTTCTATATTCTAAACAGTCAGTATAAAACAAGAGGAACGATATGATACTATCAAAGTTTTACCTCATCTGTTATCATATCGTTCCTCTTTTTATTCTATGTCAGTTTCCAACTTTTTTACAATTCCCGAAGCATTCCTGTCTTTTTCATTACCGGACGTAATGCCAGATAAATAATCGTTGCTACAATCACTGCTATGACTGCATTAACCGATGTTGTAATCGCACCGATTTTTGCAAGTGCCTTGGCAAGGTCCTGCGGAACACCGAGCAGATAGGATTTATAAAAATATCCCACAACCGGGTCTGCCACAATATTAAATGCCATACCGCATACACTTGATACAATCGTTGCAACGGTTACATACTTTGCTGAATGGTCTTTTGAAAGATGAAACAGCTTATGTGCTACAAATCCTACAATCAGACCGATACAAAGCTTTAAAATAAAGGTCTTTGGTGCGCTCGTTACATACGCCGTTGTCAAATCGCTGATTGTCATACCGACTGCTCCGGCTAAACCGCCCCATGCACCACCGATTAACAATGCCGCTAAAACACAGAATACATTACCGAAGTGAAACATTGTTTTCTCTGTTCCGACCGGAACATCAATTTTAATAAATGTTGCACCTACATAACATAATGCTGCACACAGCGCTGCCTGCGCCAATACCTTTGTATCAACCGGTTTACGCTCTCCCTTGGACACGATATTACAAATACCCGCAATCAATACAATCACACCTGCAATTGCAACTAATAATGATACTGCATATGCCGTATTACCCTTCTGTACATAATTGTGAAAACACAATACCAGACCGATTACAAAAATCACAGCGCCTGCAACTGCTTCAATAATACTTCCTGACTTTTTCATCATCCTCATCCTCCGTTCCTTTTGCTTCGGATAAGAATAAGCTTTTACTGGCAATTATGAAAGCACCAATTTGAATTTTATTTATATAGCCAGTTTATTTTTGTTTTATGGTCAGTTTACTTTACTGATACTCACGAATTAAAAACATCGGCTTGATTGCCATAACTTCATCATATTCTTCCTGCTCTACTGCCACGCTGGAATTTAATGCTTTTAAATCACTCTTTAAAACTTCAAGTGCCTTTTCGATGGTCGTTGCACGACCTTCCTGCATAATATCAATCATTCTCTTTAACACGACCGGATGTGCATACCATGCCGGAACCGGAAAGTCCGGATATTGTCTGATGTACTGCTGCATTTCATCAACAGCCTGTTCCAAATGTGTTTCAATGTACTTTTTATTGTTTCTTGCAGTCGGTAAAACATTGGCACTGGAAAAGAAGAAAATGGAAGCCAGTCCAAACAACAGGAAATACATTGCAAATCCAGCATGTGTAATCAATGCGTAGATACCATACAGCAATGCCGCTGCTCCCAACAGCGTAATGCTGAGTGCTACCCATTTATATGCCGGATTACTTCTGTCATACACTCTTTTTCTTTTTGCCCCTGCACTTAATGCAATACTTAATTCTTCATTCTTATTCAGATACTGCATACAATTCTCTAATACGGCAATATTCTCCTGTGCTTCTTTTGTCAGAACCTTTGCTTTTTTCTTTGCTGCAAGACGTTCTTTTTCTTTCAGTCTTTTTTCCGCTTCTGCGCTGTGAAGCCGGATTTCAGGATGTGTCTGTTTTAAATAGGCTAATAAAGAATCGACATTTTCTTCAAATTTGAAATTGCACTGCTTTTCTTCGCCATTGTCATATTCCACAACCAGATACGGAATCGTTGCAAATAATCCCTTTCCTGTGAATCCGCCTTTGCTCATCGCAACTCTTTTAAATACTCTTTTTACGGAAGTGAGCGGAATGTAATATCTTCTCTCAAAATAAAAACTGTTCAGATAAATCGCTTTTTCTCCCACTCCGCATGGTCCAAACTTTCTACAATGCTTTTTATCCTGCGCCAATTCTTCCTTTTCAAGCGATTCTTTTCCTAAACAACGTGGTTTCCACAACATACAACCAGCCCCTTCCTTCAGTCATTGTTTCTTTGGTGTGTCCTTTCTATTCTTTCTATTATTTCACCAAAGAATAAAGACGGGGAGCCACACGAAACATCGTCTGCTTTCAACTATTTTCATGTGGCATCCCCTTTAATCTAAATTATTTTATCTTTTATGTACCTCTGTAAAATGCATTTACAGATTTTCTAAACGCCTACTGTTATGCAGCTTCTTTTGGCTGTTTCTTTGTTGCATACATGAAGATGCCAAAGAATACAATTGCTAAAATGATACCTGCCGGGTAAGCTACTGTTGTACCGAGGTTCAAGCACTCCGGTGCATAGAAGAAATAGGTCATAGATACGGCACTCATAAAGGTTGCCGGTACTACGGTAATCCAGTAATTCTTCTTTTCTCTGAATAAGAACATACTTGCTGTCCACAATACAATCATAGCGAGTGTCTGGTTTGTCCAGCTGAAATATCTCCAAACGATTGTATAATCCAGATGTCCGACAACTGCACCAACTGCTAAAAGCGGTACACATAAGATTAGTCGTTTTGTAAACTTAGACTGGTCAACCTTAAACCAGTCTGCAAGAACCAGTCTTGCACTTCTGAATGCTGTATCACCTGATGTAATCGGGCATACAATAACACCAATCATTGCAAGGGCAACACCGACACCGCCCATTGTCTTAGAGCATACATCGTAAATTGCTGCGGACTGTCCATTTGCAAGAATGGCACTTAAACCAGTACTTAAACCATCTGTTACTGCATAGATTGAACAACCTGCTGCTGCCCAGATTAATGCGATAACACCTTCTGCAACCATCGCACCATAGAATACGAAATGTCCCTGCTTTTCAGACTTCATACAACGCGCCATCAGTGGTGACTGTGTTGCATGGAAACCGGAAATCGCACCACACGCTACGGTGATAAACATAACGCTCCAGATTGGTGTTCCCTTCGGGTGCATATTGGTAAAGTGTGACCAGATTTCAGGAATCTGATAATCTGAATGTGTAAAGACACCAATAATAACACCTAATGCCATGATGATTAAGCAGATACCGAATACCGGATAAATACGTCCGATAATCTTATCAATTGAAATAAATGTGGCAATGAAATAGTATGCAAGAATAATCCACAGCCAGAATTCTGTACTTGCAACAATTCCTGATACATTGCCGTTCTTAAATAATGTAACAATTAATCCGGCCGGTCCTACTGCGAATACGGTACCTACCATAACGAGTAAAACCACACTGAAGATTCTCATAACATTCTTCATGAATCCGCCCAGATAGATACCGCAGACTTCTGAAATAGAAGCACCTTCGTTTCTTTCTGAAAGCATTCCTGAAAAATAATCATGTACACCGCCGGCAAATATTGTACCGAAAGTAATCCATAAGAATACAACCGGTCCCCATAAAGCACCCTGCATCGCACCAAAGATTGGTCCTAAGCCTGCAATATTGAGGAGCTGTACCAGAAACAGTTTCCACTGCGGCATTACTACATAATCAACACCATCGTTAATCTTTACCGCAGGAGTTTCTCTGTCATCCGGTGCAAACGTATTCTCTACAACCTTACCATAGACAAAATAGCCGCCGATTAAAAGAAGCAGACAAATGAAAAAACTAATCATAGCTTTTCCCTCCTTACTTTAAATATTCTATTGTTCACAGTACTGATCTCTTAATCATTATTATAGTCATCTTTCGATAAAATGCAACATTTTAGTTCAAAAAAAACGCCGAAAAATTTCGACGTTTTTTGTGCATTTTTTATATTTTTTATAATATTTTTATCTATTCTATTGGTTACTTTTTTGTACTTTTACGGATTTTTTAAGCCCATCAACGTAACGCTCCTGCTGCTGTTCCTGCCTTTTTTGGGCTGCACTTTTCTGTACGGACCGGTTCGCACAGATACCTATTATCATAAATAAAATCAATATTATTATGGAAATGAGCATCTGCTTAAACTGGCACCGGTTAATCCGGTATTCTTCGTATACCGCACCGTAGCTCTGAGACGTATAATTCATATACAGATCCATATAATCTTCTAACCCGTTTGTCTGGTTCTCCAGCAGCTTGTTTAAATTTTTTTGTTTCTGTGTCTTTTTGTTTTTATAGGAAATAATGTGTAAATTTCTTATAAAAGATTTTTTCTGCTTCCACTCTTTTTTCTCTATCAGTTGCTCATAGCCTTCTGCTTTAAACTGCTGTTCAATAAGAAACAGTGTTTTTCTTTGCAGCCCCCACATCCGGCAGATTCTGTCCTGCATTTTTTCGCAGAATTCCTGCTGTTTAAACAGTTGTCTATACCGTTCCCGGTTAAAAAATATATTCCATGCTTCCTCCGTGTTTCTTAGATACGGATTCATAATGATATATTCAATCTCTTTTAAGCACTGCTGCTCCGGTTCGTCCTTTCCGACTTCCGCAAAATCATATTCAGAATCAGATACAATTTCAGATTCAACTTCATCCGGCGTACCGGCAATTTCCAAATCCGGTGTTGTTCCCGGTTCTGATGTAACACCGGACATACTGCCTGTATTTTCCCATGACAGCACATTCGGTTCTTCTGTCATTCCCGCATTTTCAAAAAATCCCGGCATATCCCGTTTTTCAAAACCGCTGCCGGACTTTTGGGATTCCTGTACCGACTGCGGCACCGTTTCCGTCCGCTTTGCCGCTCTTGCCTGTCTGAGCGCACTTTTATAAGCTTTTTGAAGCTGCTCAAATTCTTCGGGTGTATCCTCAGGATGATACTTTTTTACCTGACGGGCATACGCCGCCCTAATCTCTGAAATTTCTCCTGTCGGCTCAATTTCGAGCCATTCCCATATAGATTTATTCATCGGTATCTTCCTCTTCTTTCTGCCAGAACGTTTCATCATACGGTCCGAAATCGACCTGATTCTGCTCTATATAGTCCAATATCGCCATAATGCGTACATATTCCTGCCGTACTTTTCTGCCTTTTGTGTTTATCAGAAGTTCCTTAAAATACCGCAGGCACTCCTGAATAACCTGACGGTTCTTTGGTGTCGTCTGCTCATACAGTCTTTCCGCCTTTTCAAATAACAGACGGTTCTCTTCTTTTTCCCACGGGTGTAACGGCATTTTTTCTAACTGCTCCACCCGTTTTTCCAGTTCTTTTTCCGACAGTCCGATTTGCTTATTGACGATGACTTTATGGACTTTTTCAACGGATGACTCTATATTGACATCTAAAATGCCATTGATGTCATAAATAAACGTCACCTTGACAACCTGTTCTCCTTCCGGTGCTTTCGGCAGTCTTTTTAAGTTTATTTCCCCAATTTTTAAATTGTCCGATGCCTTTATATTTTCTCCCTGATAAATCGGAAAGTTCATGGTTATCTGATTGTTACGGACCGTTGTGTAATACATCGTCCGCTTGCAGGGCAGTGTTTCATTTTTCTCAATAACCGGCGAAAAACTGCCGTCATAGAGTTCCGTACCGAGCGAAAACGGGCAGATATCCGTTAAAAGCATATCTTTAATATCACTGGTGCGTTCTTTAATCGCCGCTGCCATGCCGACACCGTATGCTACACTCTCATCGGGATTTTCCTCCAGTACCACAGGCACTTTGTCGCCAAGCAGTCCTTTAATATACTGCTGTACCACGGGCATTTTGGACGATCCACCGACCAATATGACTTTGTCGAGTTCCTCTAATTCGATTCCCACCATATTGATGACCTTTGCGATTGGTTTTGCCATTCTTGAAAACAGCTCCGCTGAAAGATGGATCAGCCTCTGATTGGTCATTTTCAGCGTATAGGCTTCGCCTTTAATATACACCTGCCGCTCTGCTTCATTTTTATCGGTCAGTTCTTTTTTTACCGCCTCTGCCTCTTTTAAAACATTTTCCTGCTCATTTTTCGTTAAATATGCTTCTGAAATCTGATTCTGCTCATAAAAATCCTGCGCAATGATTTCATTAAAATCCTTTCCGCCTAAATAATTATCTCCGGCAACTGCCTGTATTTCCACGACATTGTCAAATGCTTCCACCAAAGATACATCTAACGTACCGCCGCCGAAATCGAACACGATAAAGCTTTCTGCGCCTTTTTCTGCCGTATGATGCTTTAATGCCACCGCTGACGGCTCATTAATCAGACGTTCTACCTTTAATCCTGCAAGTCTGCCTGCATTTTTTGTGGCATTGCGCTTATTATCGTCAAAATACGCCGGCACACTGATAACCGCTTCCGTCACTTCTTCGCCCAGAAACTTTTCCGCATCTTCTTTTAATCTTCTTAATACAAATGCCGAAAGTTCTTCTGCACGGTATTTTTTTCTGCCGTTTCCGTACAAAAAATTTGTGCCCATATTTCTTTTAAATTCACGGAACGTATCATACGGCTGTGTTGCAAGCATTTCTTTTGCCACACTGCCCACAAATACCTCTTGATTTTTTCCGATGCTGACAACGGATGGTGTAAGATACTCTCCAAATGCATTCGGAATCAGCACTACTTTTCCGTCCTGCCAGACGCCCGCCAGACTGTTTGTTGTTCCCAAATCAATGCCAATGACTGCCATTTTTTCTCCCCCTTTTTATCCTTTATCTTTTTGCCTTTAATTTCCTGCTTTAAATTAGTTTCCCATATCTTTTAAGCTCTGGAGCAGTTCCAAATCGCTGTCCTTCACCTTAATATTCGATGTTATCGGTGCTTCGCCCGGTCTTTGCACGGTTATTTCAATCACCGTTCCTTCTTCGATTCCTCTTGAAAAAACTGCCTTTAAAAACGCTGCAAATTTCGGATGGTTTGCCGTAAATTTATTTTTTGCATTCATTAATTTCATCATTGCTGCCGGATTCATCATGTTTGTTCTCCTTTTCTGTGTCCTGCATTTTAAATATATTCTTTTAGTTCTTCATTTACAATTTCCTGAATATCCTGCCGCCATTACCAACGCACCTACTTTTTTATCGTTCATCCACACCTGTAAACTTTTATAATTGTTCATTAATAACCTCCTGAATGGATGAATAGCCTTTCTTTGCAAACAATGTGTCAAAATCATTTTCACAGCCCAATGCAAAACTGATTTTAATAAGCGCCGACAATGTTTTTTTCATATACTTTCCTTTTTGTCTATATTTTCGCGCAATTTTTCTTATAATTAAAAATTATATCATATTGCTTTGCCACTGACAATAAAAAAAGAGTGAATACGTTTTAATATACTCACTCTTTTTTGCCGCCTTACCGGTGGTTCTAATTTCTTCGTTTAAGGAGTCACACGCCCCATTTGACAGTCTAAGCTTTCATATTGAATCGTTAGAACTTTTTAAACACTTCGACATAATTCTGAAGCTTCTGTCCGATTTCCGTATTTTTTTCAGCATCTTTTTCAATATCATTGATAGAATCCACAATACCGCCGACACTGTCTGCCGCATCATTGACACCCTGACTGCTTTCGTCAATCGTCGTTGAAATGTCACTGATACCCGAATTCATTTCTGCCATGGTATTTTTGAGTGTTTCTGCATTTACCGCAAAATTTTCCAGAATATCGTTGACCTTTGCCGCATCATCACGGTATTCATTGGTAATCGCTGCAAATTTTTCGTAGTCTGCCAGAATACTTTCATCGACATAAGCAAGCAGTTTTCCTGAATTGCCTGTCAGATCTTTTACACTGTCAATTACTACCAGACTGATTTCCTAAATACTGTTAGCAATCTTTCTGCTGTCCTCTGCCAGTTCCCTGATTTCTTCTGCAACAACTGCAAATCCTTTCCCGGCATCTCCGGCTCTTGCTGCTTCAATCGAAGCATTGAGTGCCAGCATATTGGTCTGTGATGAAATGCTTAAAATGTCTTCTGTCAGTTCCTGAATCCGTGCCACCTGCTTACTGTTTTCAATCGACTGGTTTAAACCGTCTTTAATCTGTGCTACCATATCGTTTGTGCTTTGTCTTCCCTGCTCGGTATCTTCACGGTAGCGCACAGATTTTTTCTGAATCCGGGCAGTAATTTCATTTCCCTCTGTAATTTGTTCCGTTACATTCACAATTGCATGGAAAATGTTGTCTGACCCTGCGCTGAGCTGTTCTGCCGTTGCTGAGATTTCCTGCATGCTCGCTGCCATTTCTTCCATAACGGCGGATACACTGCCTGCATTGTCATTGACTGCCGTAATCTGACCGTTCATATTTGCGGAAGCTTCCTGTAGGGCATCGGATTTACTTTTAATATCTTTCATAATCAGCTGTAGCTTTTCAATAAATGAATTGATTCCGTCAACCAGTTCCCCGATTTCATCTTCGGATTTCACTTCAATTCTCGCCGTTAAATCACCATTACTTTCTTCAATATTTTTGATAATATCATTCAGCTGGCGGTTTGCTGACTTTAACGGCTTGATAATAAACATAATCATCACGATAATGGCTGCGCCGATGACCAACATGATTGCCAGAATGACCGCATATACCATAATAGACTGGCTGTACTGCTCATTTAACTGGCTTGATGCTTCACTGACCTGTGCACTGATTAATGTATTGAGATTATCTGCCGCTGTTTCAAGTCTTGAAGTAATACTGTCATCACCCTCTGCTGTCAGTTCAAAATAATCATCCATGCTGTTGCTGTCACTGCTTAATACGGACTGGATTTTAGTGCTGTATTCTTCATATACGCTTTCATATTCTTCCAGACCGGCTAACACTTCTGCATTACCGAATGCTTTCACCGCTGTTTCTAAGGCTTCAAAAGATGCCGTCAGATTCTGGATTTCATTTTCCATATTGGTCTTCATATCCGAAGCATTATCTGTCGCATTTCCCGCCGCCTGCGCGCCTGAACCGCCTGATACGGTGTTCTGCTGATTTGACATGCCCGTGGTATCCTGCGTGCCCTGCTGGCTGTCACCCTGCATCATCTGCATGTTTTCTGACTGTCCGCTCTCAGACTGTGCATTTTCCGACTGCATATTTTCTGCCTGCGGCATGGCATCTGATGCGTTCTGTGTACTGTCTGATGTACCGTCAGCGTTATTTTTTTCCATCTGCTTCTGCATTCTGAATGCCGCCGAACTGTTTGCGTATTTCTGCACTTTTTCAATAGAGGTCGAAGTGTCCGCCATTAAAGTAACGGCTTCCATACACTCATTGGAAATTTTCTGGCTTTTCTTATTCATGCTGTGGATAAATAAAAAGCCTAACAATACGCTTGCAATGCCGGCGGCAAATAAAATGCCTGCCAGTACCAGTATTTTTGCACTGATTTTCTTTTTCATCTTCATTTCCTCATCTACCGGATTATCACTGTCCCGATATTCTTTCTTCTGTTGATTTCCCGCAGTTTTCTGCGATTCGTTGGTATGAATATATCAACGGAATGTGATGAAAAAATGATTGATTTGTGTTTATTTCATGAACCGCAAAAAAATGGTGTGGAACAAAAGCCCCCAACTATGATATCTACGGATTGTTCCGTGCTACGCACTCCCACAATCCTACCCAATATTCGCATATCGTGG
>ERZ1673739.928-NODE-928-length-36484-cov-7.367262_pt1 | contig 36484 bp, 33 predicted proteins | sample MGYA00580210_ERZ1673739 | MGnify/ENA primary metagenome ERZ1673739 (study PRJEB41218, sample SAMN15661749) | gut metagenome | host: Homo sapiens | place: Canada: London | collected 2015-08-20/2019-03-30 | study: EMG produced TPA metagenomics assembly of... | reverse complement strand
CGATATGCGTGTACACATTCATTGTGACCGATATATCCGAATGCCCCATGAGGTATTGCAATGTCTTGGGATTCATTCCCGATTTTGCCATATTGGAGCAATAGGTGTGTCTGCATACATGAAGCGTAATGTTTGGCATCTGCACCCGGTAGATGTCATTGTATCTACCAACCATATGATTGAAACGGTGCTGCCAGTGCATTGCCACAAGTGGCATTCCATTATCATCATAAAATAGGAATCCGCTATAGCCGTCTATAGCTTTCTCCACTTTCGATGCATTTCTGTCCTCAATGATTTCCTGAAATATCTGTGCCACTGTAGTGGTAAACTAAATTTGTAACACCTTGTTCTAATAATATATTATAGTATTACTTAAATAAGGAGAACATCACTATGTCAGTATGTTACAGCGAAGACTTCAAAAAAGAAGTCGTTAAAGCCTATATGGCAGGCGACAAATCAATACATCAACTTGCTGTTGAATTTAATGTTGCAAAAAGTTCCGTTAGCAAGTGGGCTAATGAATACAGGGAAGAATGCCTTTATACCACCGATACAACATCCGAGTCTAATGACGCAAAGGAAATACGAAGATTAAATCAGCTTCTTAACGAAAAAGATACCAAGCGTGAATATCACAAACGTTTGGAACACATTTTTGAACTTATAAAATATGTATACTATAATAATAATCGTGTTATAGGCTATAGGGCTATGTGTATTTTCATCAAACGTTATGGCTCCACTATGCACAAATACATGAATAAAGAATTAAATTTATGTGCCGTAATCATGCATTCTAAACCGGGATACAAGACTGGAAAAAAGAATAAAATCTTTGACAATCTCTTAAATCAAAATTTTACTGTCGACTGCAAAAATAAAAAATGCTTAACCAGTACAATCGGGCTTTCCCCGATGTGTTAAGCTGTAACTTTTCTTCTTTCTCTTCATCACTGACAAGAATATGCTTTTCAAACAAATAGTCCTTGTATATCTCTTTCATATCCGCACCTCTTTCTATTATGCTTTAAATAATGCCGACTGATCTTGCCACTCATATACACCTAATTTGAAGTAAGTAACAATAGCTGTCGGCATCCTTTTGGCGATATTATCGGATAATAAGATAATACCAATCCATATTTTTCTTTTCCAACTGAATCATAAATTTCTTTATAATCACAAATTTCAGTAAATAACTGTTGATACCTGTAATCAGACACATCATCATGGTTGCCTCTAATCAGCACCTTTCTTCCTTTTAGACGCGCCACAAAAGCAATCAGATCTTCGTTTTTTCCTTGCAAACTCATATCACCTAATAGATATACAAAATCACCATTCGTCACCCGATCATTCCAATTTTTCAGGACCACTTCATGCATTTCCTATACAGATTCAAATGAACGATGATCAAATTTAATTGCATTTTCATGAAACAAATGCAAATCACTGATATAATATTTCATATAATTCAACCTTCTTTCATTTAATCATCAATTCACCAATACTAGTCACGGCAGTTTTTTGCAAAATATCTTTGCTTTTCTTCTTTTTTATCCCTACTCATCCCATTCCGGCAAAATTGTGAATCTACCATTTTGATAGCCTTTCAACGAATTATCCCAAAAACAGATTTTATATTTCTTCAATCTCAGTATAAAACTTTTCAAATTCATCTAGCATCCTATCGATTTTGGTGCGCTCATACCACCCCTGTGATTTTCAAAACTGTAAAATCTATGTGAATTCATCTTCTTTTTTGTCGATATTTCATACGTTTTTCACCTCTATGTTTTCTTCATCTCTTTTAACGATATTGATGTTATGTACACATTGATTTCTCTTCATAGATCATCTTAATAACGGAACATATATTAATTTCCTTATCTTCATCCAAAAATTCTTGCATTACTAAAATCGGTCCATCTTCTGGATTATCTCCGTGAAATCCAATCTTTTTCAACAATTCTACTGCTGGTGTATTCTCTGCAAGTGTCGTTGCATACAATCTATCTACCGTGATCTGATTATAATCTACCGATAGTCCTTCTCCAAATATTTGTTTTATTACTGCTTTACAAGCTTCTTCACAATATCCTTTTCTCCTATAATTTTTAGCTATATAGAATTCTATTTCATAATCTCCATTCAGCTCACGATGAAAGCCTACATAACCAATAAATTTCTCCATAGAATCTTTTTGGAAAAGGGAATAGATACATTCTTCCTGCCCAGTTCTTTCAAAATACGTTGCAAATTTAGATAGGTTTTTCTCCGAAAATTTTACTCCGCAATATCCTTGAAAATCACCATCTTCTCGTAACATTTTCAAAAATGGCTTGGAATCACGCATATTGACTCCTGGCAATAAGTTTAATCTTTTTGTTTCAATTTTTCTTCCTGTATTCATAGATAATCCCCGCTTATCCTAAATTCACACATTTATCTTTGCATATATCTTCTACAAAGAATACCGGTAATCTGTCATGATATGTTTCATATAATACATCTTCTGAAATCTGTCTATAGCGTTTCCCCACTGGTGTGTCTACTTTTTGCATATAATTTATTACAATAGAATTTTTTATTTTATCATTGATCTTCCCACAGATAGTACAATAGCTGTTAAGTGATGTATGAATTTTGTGTTCATCCCAATTCCATTTATATCTAATTAGACATTCTTCATATTGATGCTTGTGTTTTGACTTCTTATTAGCTTTAGATATATCATTTTCTTTCCGTTTGAGATATTTGGGTATTTCTAAATCCGAACTAAATTTTCGCTCCAATTCTTTTCACCTTCCTCTTCCACCAATCCAACTAAAATAAAAAACAGAAACGTCTTTTAAAATTGAACTCTAACAGGTTCTCCTCTTGAAATAACCTCTGTATTTGCTCATTCATTTCTCTTACGACTATGCGCCCAATCTCTACTGGCGATAGAGTTGTGATGGGCGTGGCATATTTGAATTATCATTCACTGCATCAAATTCAAGCTTTGCTACTTCTCTACACCATAAAAGTGCTTTATCCAAAATCACTCCCGATCGACACGTCCAAAGAATAAGTTTATCCCCCGCCTTTTTATGTATTTTCAAATAATAAATGAGAGGCTGATTTGGTTCTCCTGTATCTGGTCAAAGTAGAAAAACACAATGTTCCATCAAAATCTACTGCAATAATCTGTTTTTTATCCATACCTTCAAGTATCTCCCTATTATAAATGTTCGCAAGTTATCTGACACCAGACTATTCATTTATATCTACAATAATCGCTGCATGATCAGTAACACCCGCATTCATCAAAAACGGATCAATCTCAATATTCTTTACCTTTTTTGCAAGAGACGGAGATGCAATGGCATAATCTAATCTCCCCTGATATTGTGCCTCTGTTGGTGTATTTTCATCATTTCCGAACATCATCCATAGATCCACTGCTCCTTTATCAAGTAATCTATTTATTATTTTCTTATTTTCCCAGGTTTGATCATTTGCGTTTAAATCTCCCACAAGTAAAAAATCATCATTCAGATTGTCTACCACAAAATTTTCCATATGATTCAAAAATATATCATCGGATTCACATAGAAAGTGACTTCCACATATCAGCAAATCATCCTCTTTACAAACCACACTCCTGTTCTCCCGATATTTCCCAGGTGAAGGAATATACTTAGGATTTCCATCTCTAAGGAACATCATGGTTAACGAATAATTTCCCCTCTCCGGTAAACATTCTTCAATATATGAATATCCCATTTCTTCAAATTCTCCTATAAAATCTATGCTTTCATAACAGCTAATTAACATTTCTTCAATAACCAATAAATCCGGTCGCTTATCCAAGATATATTCTTTCAGATTGTCCCTTGTCTCGTCTTTCTTCACTTGCTTCGCCCAATACTTCCAATCGATACGGTATTTCTATCTCGATTATTAAAATACCGATGACTCATCAAATGCTCGTTCTTACCACCAAAATCATTCATATTAATCGACATAATTCTTTTCTTCTTCATTATTTTCATTCTCTCTTTCCTCTACATATTTTTTTATAAATTCTTTTAAAACAGTTGCTGGAGTTTTCTTTTCTGCCTTACAAAACGTCTTAAATCGGAAATACAAATCCTCTTTTATTGTAAACGTTATTTGTATATTTTTATTTTTAATATATTCCACGTTCTACCTCTTTTCCAACGACTTCTAATTTTACCATATCAATAGCTTCGTCTATTGTTATCTTACCTTCAAGCAAAAGGAACACCGGTGTGCTTAAACAATCTAGCAGGCTTGGAAGTGCTCCCGTAATAAAATCTTCTATCTGCAACATATCCAACTCAAAATATGTATATGGAATAAGCATTGTCGATGTAATATCTTGCATTTCATCTTCAGTAATATAAAATCTTGGTAATATTAAATATTGCGATTTATATAGTGCACCTTCCATGCCGTCTGAAACAGCTATCCATATCCTTGCATTCATAAAATTTAATAGTCTGCACAATTCGTATACCTTCGTTGATTTTTTACAAATTTCTGCACCTGATTTTGAATAGTAAACTCGAACCTCCATTAAATCTTCATAGAACCAGATACATCCCTCTGTAATATTATCTGGACATCTGTCACAATTTTGAAAAGCCATCGTTATCCTTGGCGTCCCTTCCAACTGTTCTGTTTTGAAATGCAAATTATGCTGTTTTAAATACAAGGTGATTTCTGACATCATCCTGGTATTAGTTCTTTTTTTCTTTTTGTATTCCATAAAATTGTCCATATCAAGCACCCCTTCCTACTTTTTATGTTGAGGTTTTACAATATTGATTAGCTTTTAAATCCGCACAAATCGATTCTTTCGAAAAAATCTTTCTAAAAGCTTTTAATTCGTTTACAGCAAAATGGTCTATTTTTTCATCCAGCTCCTGAAGTCTTTCTAAGAACTGACTCATCAGCTTATTAAACGCTGCATCTGTTTTTATGTTCATCTATATTATATTTATACATGATTGGATTGTGTATAAATCCTCACATCTTCCTGTTTTCAGAAAAAAAAGAGAGCCGTTTGGCTCTCTAAAAATATATTTGATTCCTTTATAATTTACCTAGTATAATTGCCATTTCCGCAATCAATAATCCATCCCTCTTCTATACATTTACTCAATGCATCTTCAAAATTTTTTTCATGTACACCTTCCTCTTCAAATAATCTTTTAACTTCTTCAATAGTATAGGTTTCTCCTCCATCAGGAAACATTCTTTCCATCACACTGCATAATATTCTTCTTTCTGTATCCTTGTAATCGTTTTCTCTCATATCGTCCTCCTCAATATCTACAACAAGCATTCGATGATCACTTATATGCCAATTCTTTTCAAATTCTTCATCTGATTCAGGAATCATACTCATCGTACATTTATATTTTTCATATAACCCCGGTGTTACCAGTGCATAATCCAAACGAGTTCCTTTTTTACAAGTGATTGCGTTATCTTTACCGCCTTGTTCTAACCAAAGATCTCGCATATTTACATCTAGTTTAAACAATGGGACAAAACTCTCGTATTGATGAGTTCCTCTTTGATATACGTTTAAATCACCAATAAATATTAGCTTTTCATCTTTTTTATCTTTCAAATATTCTCTGATTTTCTCCCACAGTTTTTCTACTTCCTCTGCACGTTTTTTATTGTTATCGCTGTATCTTTTATCATCTTTAGGATTTAATGGCATGTGTGCATCAATTATATAGAAATCTTCATATTTGAACACAAATACTCTACCTTCAAAATCAAACTGTGGTTTCACTTCCTCATATGTATTATTATTACGACAAAAGGCAACTGTAAATAATGGTTGTTTGTTTGTAATATGATTACATGTTAAAACATATTTTCCGTCTTTGTCTTCGCATCCCATTTCTTTTTGAAATTGTTTTGCTACATCTGAATTTATATAATATTCTTGAAAAAGAACGATATCAGCATCAACTTCCTCTATCTCTTTAAGGATTGATTTGTAAATTGATCTACCGCTAATTGCACAGTCCCATCTGCTTAAGGCATCTTTTTTACATTCCTTTGTTAAATTCCCGCCATAATCTTTTCTTGCAAGATTTTTCTTCATTTCTTCAAATGATTCACCATCACCACCAAAACTATTGATATTCAGACTAACTATCTTCATCTCTCATCCTTCTCATACTTTTCCAATGCTTTTTTCAATGTTTCTTTAATCTTATTTCTATAGGATTTCTCGCCTTTTTTCCCTCTGTCAAGAACTTCTACACATCCGCTATATTGCAATACCCAAAAAGTAAAACTATTGAGATTTACTTTGAGTTCTATATCAAAATACTTGTTTTCGTCCACATCGTATCCTACAACCTTAAAGCGATCTGAGAACCAATCCACAACCTGTGTGAATTGATCTGCATCTATACGTATTCTTACTCTCTCAACCTTACCTGTGAACATATACGGATTTTCCATTCTATATTCAAATAGATCATTTAATTCTAAAAGTCCGACTTCCTCTTTTGTAACAGCTTTCGCTCGATTAATTGTAACGTCTGTCATCAAATCAATTCTGTACAGCTTATATTTCAAGTCTGTACGTCTTTCCGTTTCCAGATCAGCTCCCAACATATAGTAGCGTCCATTAGAAAATATAATATCAAATGGTGAACAAATCCTGTGTACATCCTCTTTATACTTCTCCGGTGTCTCTGGCAGCACCTTTCCATGTCTTCCATATGGTACCAGCCTTACCTTCTGATTTTCATAATCATACACGCACAGATTAAATTTTATCTTTTTCCCCTGCTTAATTGCCTGTCTGATTAACCGAACTTGCTGTAAGACGCGACTTTCTATATAACCAACTTTTTCATCTATATCATCATCTCCAACAAAATACGGCTGATTCCCCATACGGTGACGATAATTCGTCAAATCAGAAAATCTCTTGCCAGCCAGAAATGTAATCCTATTTGCAAGATTATCTGCCTCTTTCTTGGTCAAGATTTTGCTATTAAGTACTGAATCCATCAGAAACATCCATTCCGTATCAGATAATGTTTCCATCATCCAGTATCCAATCGTCCTTCCTTTCTGACCTTTTTTAATAAATACAATTTCTCGCTCAGTCACTCGACATTCTCTTATAATTTCGTCGCATTCTTCTTCCGTTTCATAGACTCTTGCACCCATTCTATCCATAAAACCATAAATTGCATCGCGCTTTATTTTAGATTTATCTTTTCCCGATTTATCTTTTTCTTTTACATATCCCATCGCTATTACATGTTTGATAATCTCTGCATTTCCTATTGGATTTTCTCTACTTGCATATTCTCGCAAAATCTCACGTATAATATCATCATTACTACGTTCTCCAAATTCTTTTCCTGGTCGTGACATACCGTTCCCTCCTGTTTTTCTATCAATCTTTAATAAAATTGTTATTGGTGCTAAAATTTATCGTATGTAAACATCAAGTAAATCCAGAATATCGTCAAAGGTCTTTTCTTCCTTGTTATTATACTCCGACAGCAATTTTTCATCCTGTCTTTAACTTCTTCCGGAAGTGCAGTCTCCATACCGCCGACTTCATTTAGTAATCTCTTATAATTACCGACAGCAAACCAATCCTTTCTAGAATCACTGGTGCCATTTTTCAGAATCAGATGGAGCTCCTTGATAAATTTTTCCGTCAATAACGATTTTGCGTAATCAATAATCATATCAATACACCGAAAATGGTTTGCCGTTTCAATCACGTCATCTACATTGAGTAATTCTTTTTCTATACCAATAGTATTCGTCTCAAATATATATCTGGCCTGATCGTGAGTCAACCGACTGCCTCCATATGGTTGGAGTTATATGTTAAATCAATCTGTGTCTTATGATAAATGCCTCCAGAGTATTTATTTACCTTCTCATCCAGCAAAATATCCAGCAATGTCGTTGATTTGTTTTTTATTTTTCATCTCTAATCCTTAATATATAAAAGCATTTTTATAGGGTGGTTTTATCACTAAATACTTAGCATTTCAATGGGAGCATAAAGAGATTTTCTAATTAATATCTGTTGCATAGGAATTTCTTATTAATCAAAAAAAGAATCGCCCATTCATAAGCGATTCTGATACAGCTCGTACGGGAATTGAACCCGTGATTCCGCCTTGAGAGGGCGGCGTCTTAACCACTTGACCAACGAGCCATTTTTATGACACTGTGCTTTTTGCACAAGACACTTTACTATTATAACAATCCTAGCAAATTTTGCAAGTGCTTTTTAATATAAAATTCACGGATATTATTTTGGCATCTAAATCGCCAAGACGTATGGAACTAATGAAGCAGGCAGGGTATGACTTTAAAATTGTTACTTCTGACACTCCTGAAATCACAACTAAAACTGCTCCTTTTGACGTAGCCATGGAACTTTCATCTATCAAAGCTTTTGGCGTTGCAAATTCCCTTTCTTTATTGGAAAACGACACTTTAATTATTGGAGCTGATACTGTAGTCTTTTGCGATGATGAAATCATGGGAAAACCATCTGATTATGATGATGCATTTCGTATGTTAAAGAAGTTACAGAATAAAACGCATCAGGTTTATACAGGCGTAACCTTACTTCATTACACATCCGGAAATTCATCTCCGAAAGTTAAATCTTTTTATGAAAAAACAGCTGTACATGTATGCCCTATGACTGACGATGAAATAAACAGTTATATTAATACAAAAGATTCTTTTGATAAAGCCGGAGCATATGGAATTCAGGGACCATTTGCAATTCATATTGAGAAAATAAATGGTGATTACAACAACGTAGTAGGTCTTCCTATTTCGCGCTTATATCATGAAATCAATAATTTTTCAGGCTTGTGTTAACTTGTTCAACTGATATGTACCTAGAATTCCGGACATTTTTGTCCGGTAAAGAAGGTACATACAGTTTGTGAAGAGTTCTTATTATACTTATTATAAAACCTGATTTATTGAAAAGTCTTCATTAACCAATACAAATCCCGGTTTTTTGCCTATTTCTATAGTTCCAAATTCATCAAGAATTCCTATTGCCTTTGCCGGATTATAAGTTGCTGCTTTAATCGCATCTGCTATAGGGATTCCAAATTCTATGGCCTTAACCATACAGCCGTAAACATTTGTTACGCTTCCTGCCAGTTCTCCTGTAACAAGTCTTGCCTCATTTCCTTTCTTTATAACAACCTGACCACCTAACTCTGATTCACCATCAGGCATTCCACAAGCTCTCATGCTATCACTTATAAGTATTACTCTGTCGCTTCCAAACATTGAAAATGTTGCTCTTACAACTGAAGGATGAATATGTACTCCATCGCAAATCAATTCTGCTGTAACATTTTTGGCATCCCTTGCTGCACCTACAACGCCTGGATTTCTATGATTTAATCCTGTCATTGCATTATATAAATGTGTTGCATGTTTTGCTCCGCTTTCATATGCCAATGTTGCTTCATCATAATTTGCCATTGTATGTCCTACTGAGAATCTGACTTTATCGTGTAATTTTGAAATACACTCTATAGCGCCTCCTCTTTCAGGTGCTATTGTTACAAGCTTTACCATATTACCTGATTCGTCAATAAGTTCTTGTAACATCTCTGCGTCCGGTTTCTGAACATATTCAGGATTCTGAGCTCCTACCCTGTCCGGAGATATAAATGGGCCTTCAAGATTTATCCCTACGAGCTTTGCCTTTAATTTTTCTGAAGTATTTACCTGTTCATTATTTTTTTCCAAAGACTTAGTATTCATTTGAATATCCTTATATTCTTTTGCATTTTTGCAAATTTCCATAAGACGTTGTTTTGGCAATGTCATTGTTGCCGGACAAATGGCAGCTATTCCATGCTCTTTTTCATATTCTGCCATTTTTTCTACAGCTTCAAGTGTTGCATCACAAAAATCACTGCCAACACATCCGTGAAAATGGATGTCTACAAGCCCCGGAATTACCATTAAGCCATTAGCATCGATAATTCTAGTGTAATTATTATCTGATTTATTGTTATTTGCATCTGTACTACCGCTAATATCACTTGTATTATTTGTACTGTCACCATTATTTCCAAAATATATAATATCCTTAATTTCACCTTTATCTAATATTATATCTGCCTTTTCAAATGTAAAATTCTTTGTAAAAACCTTACCATTCTTTATAATTTCCATAAAACCCTCACTTTTGCTTTTCTATAAAATTAATCCTTTATTAACACAAAGCAATTACCAAAATACGAAATTTAACCGAAAGTTTAAATTAAGTTATTTTAGTAATTGCTTTTACTTGTTTTAGTATTCTACTTATTTACACATAATTACTGTTACATCGTTATGTAACTGTAATACTGATGCCGGTACTTTTGGAGTTACCGGTCCAAAGAAGGCTTTTTTAGCTATCTCTGCCTTACCTTCACCGCTTACTACAACAACAATCTTTTTAGCCTGCATTATGGCTTTAATTCCCATTGTATAAGCCTCCTTAGGTACTTCATCGATAGTATCAAAGAATCTTGAATTTGCCTTAACAGTACTTTCTGTCAATTTAACGCAATGAGTTTCTTTTTCAAACGCTTCACCTGGTTCGTTAAATCCGATATGTCCATTATTTCCAAGACCTAAAAGTTGTAAATCAACCCCTCCTGATTCTCTTATTATTCTATTATAATCTGAGCATGCTTTATCAGAATCCATTTCCAAACCATCAGGCACATATGTATTCTTTTTATCAATATTGATACGATCAAACAAATGCTTGTTCATAAAATATCTATAACTCTGTTCATTATCAGGAGCAATTCCTTTATATTCATCTAAATTAATTGTAGTAACATTAGAAAAGTCTAAATCACCTTTCTCGTACCAGCGAATCAACTGTTCGTAAGTTCCTATTGGTGTAGAACCCGTTGCCAACCCAATGACACTATTTGGCTTAATTATTATCTGAGCTGAAATAATATTTGCTGCAGTTCTGCTCATATGATAATAATCCTGTGTTTCTATAACACGCATTTATTTTCCTTTCCCTCCATAATTTCTGTAATCCGATGGAGATTTTCCTACATAACTTTTGAATATACGGCAAAAGTGTGTTACATCCTGAAAACCTACGCGTTCAGATACATCCTGAATCTTATAATTTTTATTCTCTAACAAATCTTTCGCCTTATCTATTCTTATTGTGTTAACTATTTCAAAAAATCCTCTTCCTGTGTACTGATTAAGTAACTTACTTAAATGCCAGCTACTTATAAAACATTGTTCAGCCACATCTAAAAGACTTAATTTCAATTTGTAATGTTCATATATAAATTTCAATGCGTTTTTAAGTATAAAATTGTTAGCATCAGTACATTTTAATCTATCCTTTTCAGGAGTATCACATTCAGGATGATTTTTTATAAATGTTTCATATATATAATTCTCTTCTTCATCTGAACGGTTCCATATAGAATCAATTTCTGCATTGCTGCTATCATTTCCCTTCTGCTTAAGATTGTTAGTCATTGCACTTATTGCTTCTTCTAACTCATCTATCTTTGACGGTTTTAATAAAAATCTTGTCACTCCAAGCTTTATAGCCTGCTGTGCATATTCAAAATTTCTAAATCCTGTCAATAAACACACTTCAATATCGGGATACTCAGACTTAATTGCTGCAACCATTGCAAGTCCGTCCATATTATTCATTGATATATCTGAAATTAAAATGTCAGGTTTTATTTTTCTCATAAGTTCTAAACCTACTAATCCATTGCTGGCTGTACCAGCAATTTCACAATTCCAATTTGCCCATTCAATTCCTAATTTAAGCCCCTCTACTATAATCGGCTCGTCATCCACGATAATTACTTTATACATAAAACTCTCTCCTTATTATCCCTTAACAGCACCTACTGTCATACCTTTAATAATGTATTTCTGTAATGCCATATATACTACTAAAATAGGTATTACAATCAAAGTTACTGATGTGAACAGCATACCATAATTTACACCTTCTTTTGAAGCAATATTATTAAGAAGAATTGTAATTGCCCAGTTATCTTTTGTTCTAAGGAAGAACATCTGAGTAAACAAATCATTGTAGCTCCAAAGGAAACTGAAAATTCCAACCGTTACAAATGATGGCTTTGATAGCGGCATGATTATTCTAAAATAAATCTGGAATATATTACAGCCTTCCATATACGCTGCCTCTTCCAGTTCCACCGGAAGCCCTCTCATGTAACTTCTGAGTACTATTATAGCAAATGACATATTTCCTGCAATCTGCGGAAGTATAACTGATAACAAATTTAATGAAACATGTGGTGTGTTTACAATTCCCCAACCTGTCATCATTCTTAATACAGGAATGATGGTGGAGTAGATAGGGAACATCATTCCTGCGTAAAGTAAGGCATCCAAAATTCCCTTACCCGGGAACTTATACCTCGTTAATATATAAGCTGCCATTCCGGAGAATAGAATAACAACTACTGCAACAGTACCAGATATAATAAAACTGTTCCTGTATGCATTCAAAATGTCATAGTTGGCAAATACTGCTTTATAATTATCTAATGAGAACAGTTTATCAACAGGCAATGCAAATGAATTATTGTATATTGCCTTTTTATTTTTAAACGAATTCATGATGGACCATAGCAGAGGGAATATTGTCGTAAGAGCCCAAACAATAAGAATTGTATATACAAATACCAAAGATATTTTAAAATTTTTCTTCTTCATGTCTTTTCTCCCTTCTATACATCATAATCGTCATTTGTCTTAAATATTTGATTTACTACAACTGACAATACTACACCTATTATTACAATAACAACTGCTATTGCCGAACTGTAGTCAACATCTACATATACTTTTGAGTACATGTATGTTCCTGTTAACCATGTATTTGACATACCATTTACAAACATTGTCCATGGTAAATCGAATACTTTTAAAGCTCCTGTTACTGCTAATACTACGCATGTACAAATACTATTTCTTAATAATGGAAGCGTTACATATCTAACCTGCTGAAGCTTTGAAGCTCCATCAATTTCTGCTGCTTCATATAAATCTTCCGGTATTCCGCTTAATCCCGTAAGTAAAATTATGAAATAAAATCCAACATATTGCCATATAACCGGAACAAGCATTGTAAACATCGGATATGTTGCCTTCCAGTCAATCAATTCATTTTTACCTGCATCCAAAACACCAATAAGCTGTAGAAGCTGATTTATCATTCCTTTATCATAAAGGAAAACTAAGTTAAACAATAAGCCAAGGGCTGTTGCTGAAATAACAATTGGGAAAAAATATACTACTCTGAAAAATCCTGCACCTTTCTTTATATTGCTTACTAACAATGAAAGAACAATAGCCAGTCCTACTTCTCCAACAATTGTTGCTATAATCATAATTCCTGTATTTTTCAAGGCTATTAACATTTTCGGATCCTTGAAAATTTCAAGATAATTTTTGTAAAACGGAGCATTCCATTTGTCAGCTGCCGTCCCCATATACTTTATATGTTGAAAACTGTTAATTATGTTTTGTATGAATGGGTAGTAAAGAAATATCAACATAAAAACAAATGCCGGTATTAAGAAAAATGCAATATATTTTTTGTTTTGGTATATTTTTGCACCCATATTATATCTCCTTATTTTTTTAAAGCCGGAAGGTTTTTGTTCCTTCCGGCTCTAATTTCTACTTGATTGTTTTAATAATTTATTCACCAGAATTAATTGTTAATGCTTCATCTACAGCTGCTGCAACTTTTGTGTTACCCTGAACAATATCTGCCATACCTGCAAAAATAGGATCTTTTGCTGCTGTTGATAAACTATCCTGTACAGCTGGAGAAATTCCAGTTGCTCCTGCACATAATTCTACACCTGCATTTGCAAGACTTGACATTGAATCAGCGTCAACTGTTGCACCATTCTTTAATGCTGTTGCTGAGCTTCCTGCAAATTTTGATACCATTTCATCACTTGTCATGTATTTAATGAAATCTACAGCTGCTGCACGTTTTTCAGGATCATCCCAGCATTTCTTTGTAATATAGTAACCACTTGAAAGACCACCGATAAGGTCTGTTGACTTACGATTTCCTTTTCCGGGAACGTATGTAACTGTGTAGTTATCAATATCATCTACTGCTTCTTCAATACCACCAACTTTCCATGAACCGTCAATTAAGAAAGCTGCTTTATCAGATGTAAATAACTCAAACGTTTCACTATCTGATGCTGTTAATGTATTGTCTGGGAAATATCCTTTTTCATAAAGGTCTTTGATATCATTGATACCATTTACCCAAGCTTTACCATATTCATCATCTGCTGATTTAGGTAATGTACTATGTGTATCTACATCCTGGAAGTTGAAAATTGTGTATTCAAACCAATAATGTGGAATTTCCTGTAATGAAGCTGCTATTGGTGTGTAACCTGCCTTCTTTATTGTTTCACACATTGTCATAAATTCATCCCAAGTTGTATCTGCTGTTGGAGCTTCAACTCCTGCTTTTTTAAGTACATCCTTGTTTACAAATAATCCTTCCCAGTATCCATTAACCGGTACTGAATAATTCTTTCCATCTACAGGTGATGCTCCAAGCATGTCATCTTTCATATTTGATGCATAATCAGGATATTCCTGTCTGATTTCATCAATTGAAACTACCTTACCCTGTTCAACGAACTGGTTTGAATCAACTCCGTTGAAGAAGAATAATACATCCGGTTCTGAACCTGTTTCAAAGTCTACAATAACTTTTGATTTAAATGTTTCATCAGATGTTGCTGAACTATCTTCAATCTTGTTTCCTGTTTCTTTAGTCCATGCAGCACAGGCATCTTTATAATTTCCTGCGTTTGTGTCTTCACCTGCATATGTTGTTGTAACCTTTAATGTTACCTTTCCTGAATCTGCTTTGTCTTTGTTGTTGCTGCTTGCGGCATCTCCATTGCTTCCGCATCCAACCATGGATACTGCCATAAGTCCTGCGAGCATAAGTGCTAATGGTTTTCTCATATAACTCCTCCAATCCATTCACTGATACCTTTTCTTTTTTCCTTATAACCATATGCTTTTTTTATTTGGTTATAAGTTTTTTCCGTATCTATTATTTATTACATATATTATTCTATTCGAATTGCACAAAAAAGTTAATGATTTTGCTTGTTTATTTGTTGAATATAGTTGTTCATTTTTGTATAAAATATTTAATCTTTTTGCAAAAATTTGTATTTTCTTGTTTTCAATTTAAAAATTTTGCTATTATTGTCAATTTTCCATTTTGAGCCTATCTATTTTCAGTTTACTTTCAGTAAGATTGTCATCAACGTTTTCTATAGATAAACCACTGTTTTCACCATATAAAAGCTTAAGTCTCATATTTACATTTCTAATTCCGATATTATGTACATTCTCTTCCAGTTTCTGATCCGAAAGTAATATTTCTATCTTCGCTTTATCAGCCTCAGTCATATTTCCATTATTATGAACAACTATATACAAGTTATTGTAATCTGCATATATTTTCAGGCTTCCTATAATATTCCCCTCTTTATCTCCTCCATGCTCTACAGCATTTTCTACAATTGGCTGTACTATAAGTCTTGGAATCTTTAAATTAAGTAAATTTTCATCCACATCTTTATCAAAATGGAATCGGCTTCCAAATCTCTGATGAATGATATACAAATAAGCATCTACGTACTTAAGTTCCTCTTCAATAGTGATGAATTTTTCTTTTTTTCTATTCATTGTCGCTTCCATCATTACTCCAAGAGATTCAATCATTCCACTTACATCATGATTTCCACTCATTCTGGCCTTCCAGTTAATAATCTCCAATGTATTATTTAGAAAATGTGGATTAATCTGTGACTGCAACGCTTGCATATTTGCATCTCTTAATGCTACTTCTTCTGCATATATTCGATTAAAAGATTCTTCAAGTCCTAATGACATATTGTTAAATGTATCTATTAGTTTTCCAAATTCTTTATTTCCTTCAAATGCAGGTAAAGTTATTCCATATTCTCCTTCTTCAATCTTTTCAGACATTTCCATCAAATCTGAAATTGGTTTATTGATATTTCTGTAAAAATAATAAAATGTTAACGCTGCCAATAAAATTGTAAGCAAAATGATTAATACATATATATATACATACGTAAACGATTCATTAAGTACTTCCATTTGATTTAATTTAACAATATATGTAAACTGCTGATTATTGCATCTTGTGTACAGATTTACAGTATAATTGTTACTATCATAATTGCTTTCTGTTTCTGTAACTTCTCCATAATTTCTTTTATTATTCTCAGCATAAATTTTGAATTTTTCATTATTTATATCATTTTCATAATCAGGTTCACATACCATATCTCCATCTAGAAATATAGCCCCATTTTCTCTCCACACTACATTATCCATGCTTTTAAACATATTTGATTTATTTATTTCCATAACAATAATTGCATAAGGATTGTAATCACTTGTAACCAGATTTCTAACTAAATACAGATGTTCTCCTATCTCTATAAATTTAGTATTAGTTCCCATTCTTTGAGCTACTGACTTTATCTGTGTCATAGCATTATTTTTTAAATCTGAAATACTTGCATAAGTCGCTCCCGCAACATTGCTATACGTATAATATTCCATTGTTGTTTTTTCTTTAAATACAACAATTGCGCTTGAAATCATTGAATTATATTTGTACTTTTCACTAAGATAACTAGATATTTCTCTGTACATTACCGCTTCATTTTTATCTTCTAGGAATTGTAAATAACTTGTTCTTATGACATTGTCATATGAAGCCTGCTTTGATTCCTGTATTACTTTTTCTATATTACTGTTACAGTTTTCTGCAGCATTTTCCATAGATGTAACTACTGTATTTCTTACCTGATTAGAAGTTTTTGAAGCTGACGAGAAAAAAAGAACAACCGACAATGCTCCAAACGGTACTACAAGGCATATTACCAGCAGTCGAATCATCCCAAAGGTCAGATTTGCCTTTTTCCTTTCTTTATTTAGTGCATTATATCTGTTGTTCTTTTTCATTATTAGTCTCCCTTCAACTTTTACTATTATTTCTGTCGGGAAACTTATTTATTATTCTGTTACTAATATTATATAAATAATTATTATGTAAATGACTTATTAAACTTATGTTACTCCAAAATTACTACTTTAATCCTAAGAATTTCTCATATATTTCACAAACTTCAATAGCCTGTTCTTTTGTTGGCATTTCACAGAAAATACGAATCAACGGTTCAGTTCCTGAGAATCTGCCAATTACCCATCCTCCGTTTTCAAAATAAACTTTGCTTCCATCCATATACGAAACATGCTGAATCTTATATGGCAATTCAGGAATCTGTTTATCTTCGATTAATATTTTGTGAATTTCTTCTTTCTTTTCTTTTGTAAATTTGTAGTCACGCTCTTCCATATAAATAGCTCCGCATTCAGCTTCAATGTCTTTATATATTTCAGATAACTTTCTTCCTGTAACTGCTATCATTTCTATAAGTAACATTGCTGCGTAAATACCATCTTTACCATTAATATGTCCACGTACTGTAAGTCCTCCGGAAGATTCCCCGCCAATAACTGCATTTTCTTCAGTCATTTTTGCTGATATATACTTAAAACCCACCGGAACTTCGTAACAAGTTTCCCCAAACTTATTTGCTACCTTATCAAGCATATGTGTTGTAGCTACGTTTCTAACTACTGCACCATGCCATCCTTTATATTTTACAAGATAATAATATAATAACACAAGAATGTCATTTGGATGAAGAAATCTTCCTGTATCATCAATAACTCCAATTCTGTCCGCATCTCCATCTGTAGCAATTCCTATGTCAAATCCATAATCAATTACTCTTGTCATAAGACCTCTAAGAGTTAATGCACTTGGTGATGGAAGTTTTCCACCAAATAAGGTATCATGTCTGTCATGTATTGTTTCTACATCACATCTTGCCGTAAGCAGTAATGTTTTTAAAGGTATTTCAGAAACTCCATACATCGGGTCTAAAGCAACTCTAAGACCTGCATTTCTGATTTTCTGCATATCTACAGCATTAATTATATTATCTAAGTATTCATTTAAAGGATAAATTTCTTTAATTAACTCTTTGCTTACTGCCTCATCATAATCCATTTCTTCTATAGAATCCACATCTATTTTTGAAGCGTAGTCTTCTATTTCTTTTGTCTGATTTTCATCGGCATCTCTGCCACCATAAGTAAATACTTTTACGCCATTGTAAATAGCCGGATTATGGCTTGCTGTTACCATCATTCCATATGGCATTTCATGTTTTTCTACATAGAACATAATAAGAGGAGTAGGCGCTGATTTGTTAACGAGCAATGTTGTAATTTCCTGTGCTGCAAATACCTGTCCCATCCATCTCATAGCTTCTTTTGACAAAAATCTCTTGTCATAACCAATTATCATTCCTTTATCAGTCTTGCCTTCTGCTTTCATTTTGTTGCACATAGCCTGAGCTAATAATTGAATGTTTTTCTTAGTAAATTCATCTCCTATGACTGCTCTCCAGCCGCCTGTTCCAAATTTAATCATGTAAGCCTCCTCATTATACCTTATGCTACCCCATGGTGATTTCAACCAAATTATGGCTTCCTTTTTCCATAACCGGAATAAAATCTACTATTTCCCCATTTAATTTTATTTCTTTAACTCCTTTATTAACCTTATTAGGGTTAACTACATTTATATCGTACTCCGCGCCTCTCCATACACGGTGAACTTTAAATTTATCCCATTCCTTTGGAATACATGGATCAATATTTAATTTATCAAAATCAGGTCTGATTCCAAGCATATATCTTGTCGCTGAGAAATATGACCATCCTCCACTTCCTGTCATAAACGGATGTCTCGCTCTTCCGTATGCAGTATGGTCTTTTCCCATGATAAACTGGCAATAAGAATATGGTTCTGCTTCTCTGATTTCAATCATGTCATTCTGATTGTATGGGCATAACGAATTATAATATTCCATTGCCCTGTTGCCTCTTCCAAGTACACATTCTGCTGCCCATGCCCATGGGTTTGGATGTGAGAATATCGCACCATTTTCCTTAACACCCGGATATACTCTTGTGATAAATCCTATATCATCATCAGGAACTGTATACGATGGAGCATTTAACATTATTCCATATGGTGTTGCCAAATATTCTTTTACACTGTCCATAGCCTTAATGCCTTTTTCTTCCGATGCCGCCCCCGACAATACTGCCCAGGCATTTGACTCTAAATGGACTTTACCTTCTTTGTCTGTACTTGTTCCAATTTTCTTTCCGTTTTTGGTTATTCCTCTTATAAACCAATCTTTATCCCACAATTCATTATTACATACATCTTTTACATGAGTGGCCATTTCTTTATATTTCTTAACATCATCATCTCTTCCAAGATACTGTGCTAATTCTATAAAATTGTTTATTGCCCAATAATGTAAAAATGATACTAAAGCACTTTCTCCTCCGCCAAGATTTAAGCAGTCATTCCAATCTGCCCTAAGTCCTAAGCAAATTCCTGTTGCTCCTACTTCTTTTGCTGAAAAATCTAATATTCTCATCATATGTTCATATACGGTACCTTCTCCCTTATCTGCATATGGAACAATCTGATCAGCAAATTCGATTTCTCCTGTTTCTTTTATATATTCCACAATAGATGGTATAAGCCATAAAGCATCATCCGAGCATGCATCTTCAATACCATGTATTATGTCTGACTTATTAATTCCCGGAATTACTGTAGGTGATTTAAAAGGTTTCTTATCATCCTTTTTCTTTTCAAACCATTCCGGTTGGAATAAATGTAATCCATATCCCTTTGAAACTAATCCATTAAGAAGCTGTACTATTCTCTGTTTGCATTTTTCCGGATTAGAATGCGGTATGGTCATTGAATCCTGCGCCGTATCTCTATATCCTAATCCCGTTCTTCCACCTACTTCGATGAAAGATGCAAATCTTGAAAACATTACATTTACTTCTGACTGATATAAATTCCATATATTAATCATTGTGTTCATTGCTTCACTTGGAGTTTCTATTGTTAATTTATTAATTTTATCATCCCAATACTTTTCCAAATCTTTGTATGCTTTGTCCACATTTGCAAAATCGCTATACTTTTCTCTTATTCTTCTACCTTCTGTGTCATCGCCTTCACCTAACATAAAGATAAGTCTGACTTTTTCGCCCGGTTGTATTACAATATTTTTCTGTAAAGAACCGCAGTGATTATTTCCTTTTTCAAATGAGCCTGTACATTGTCCATTTATTACTGCCTGTGGATTATCTTCCGTATGATATAAACCCAGGAACTTGTCTCTGAGGCAATCGAAGCCGTCTGGAGAAAAATTTGAAGTAAAATACTGATAACCAAATTCTTCATAGAATAAGTCATACAATATAATTCCATCCTTATATGAGGAACCCGCACAATACAAACTCATCTGAAAATTCTGATTATCTATCATAATATGATGAAAGGAAAATTCACAATAAGAAAAAATACTTAAGTTCCTAGGTTTATTGTCTGTATTTTCAATAACTACATCCCAAAGTTCAACATCATCTTCTATTGGAACGCAAAGTTTCTGACTTGCTTTTAATTTATCATATTCGCATTCATAAACAGAATATGATAATCCATGTCTGCACTTATACTTAGCTTTATCAAGTGGCTTTCCTACCGGCTGCCATGAAATGCTAAAGTAATCACCATTATCATTGTCTCTTACATACACATAATGTCCCGGTCTGTCCATTGGCACTGAATTGCCTCTAAACCTTGTTACTCTATGATACTCAGGTGTTTTATAAAACATATAACCACCTGCCGTATGATTAACTACCACGCATGTATCTTTCACACCTAAATAATTCGTCCATGATGTAGGAAGATCCACTCTGTCTATTACATACTCTCTTTTTTCATTATCAAAATGTCCGTATCTCATAATCCTCTCCCTGCCTATTTTCTTAGTTAAAATGATGATAGCAAATATAATCTCTTTTTTGAATGAACGTACTTGTTATTACTTTTCTCTTTTTGTCAGATTTGTTTTTATTTTTTGTTATTTGGAACAAATAAATACAAATCAACAATAATTTATAGGTTAATCTATCTAGTCTGGATGGCATAAATATTAGCTAAATAAATTTATTTGATATCGGTGGAGCTAACGCGACTTTAATGCATGCAGATTGTTTCAGTAAATTGTAGATTCATTATAAAAATAAAGAATATTAATTAAATTTTAGACTTTATTTATGTTTGTTTAGTTGTAAAATATACATATAATATTTCAGCTACCATGCTCCCCCCATTAACAAAGGACTGCCCAGCGGGCAGTCCTTCATCCTTACTTCTATATTCTCTGTTCCACTCTTCACCCTAGAAGTCAAATATTGACAACTGGCTGTCTTCCGGCATTCCTTCCAGCAGTCCCAAACTTGACATTGTTTCTATTACTGTCTTACTTAGCTTGCTTTTTTCTCGCAATTCATTTTTTGAAACAAATGGGCCTGATTGATTTGCCACTGCTTCTACCAAACCATCGGCAGCCTTTTCGCCTAAGCCTTCTATCGTGTCAAGGCTTGGCATTAGCTTGTTGTCTATAATCTGAAATTCATGTGCTTTAGCCTTGTATATGTCTATAGGCATGAACTCAAATCCTCTGGCGTACATTTCCTGTACAACTTTCATGTCGCCAAGAGCGTCTTCATCTTTCTTAGCTATTTCGTGATTTGCTTTCTTTCGTTTCAAGTCAGCCATATAATATTCAAGCTTTTCCTTGCCTCGACACATTGTTTCGTAGTTAAATGCTTTTGCTCTAATGGCAAAGTATGCAGCATAGTAAGCAAGTGGTATGTAAACTTTATACCAGGCAACTCTAAGTGCCATCATAATATATGCTGCCGCATGAGCTTTAGGGAACATATATTTAATCTTTTTACATGAACCAATGTACCAGTCAGGAACATTATGCTGGTGCATTACTTCCTCTTCGTTTATTTCCTTGCCACTCTTTTTGTCCTTGTATATCTGAAGGCCTTTACCTTTTCGTACATGCTCCATTATCTGGAAACTTACCTGTGGTTCAATGCCTTTATGCATCAGATATACCATAATGTCGTCACGGGTACAGATAGCAGTTGAAATTGTACATCTGCCCTCTTCAATTAATGTTTGGGCATTTCCAAGCCATACATCTGTTCCGTGAGACAAACCTGATATGTTAACAAGATCAGAAATCTTAGTAGGCTTTGTATCCACCAGCATCTGAATAACGAAGTCTGTACCAAGTTCAGGAAGTCCCAACGAACCTGTTGGGCATCCATCTATATCATCTGATGTTATTCCCAGTGCTTCCGGGCCTGTAAACAAAGACATTACCTTTGGATCATTAATTGGAACATCTCTGTTAACGTTAGTATTTGTCAACTTTTCAAGACGTCTGATCATTGTAGGATCATCGTGTCCCAGAATATCAAGTTTCAATAAGTTGGCATCAATGGCATGATATTCGAAATGAGTTGTAATAATATCAGTTGTCATATCATTTGCCGGTTTTTGGATAGGGGTAAATTCGTATATTTCCTTATCTCTTGGAACAATAACAATACCACCCGGATGCTGTCCCGTACTTCTACGGATTCCCTGGCACCCTCTTGAAATTCGGTCAATTTCTGCTGTTCGCTTTATTTGTCCGTGTTCTTCGTAATAATTCTTTACATAACCGTAAGCTGTTTTTTCTGCAAGTCCGGCTATGGTTCCTGCTCTAAATGTGTGTCCCTTGCCAAACATAACTTCCGTATACGCATGGGCATTGGACTGATATTCTCCTGAGAAGTTCAAGTCAATATCCGGCTCCTTTGTTCCACCGAAACCTAAGAATGTTTCGAAAGGAATTTCAAAACCATCTCTGCACATATCCTTTCCGCAATAAGGACATTTTCTTGGTGGCAAGTCAAGTCCTACACCACCGTCTTCCCTTAACTGTCTTATTGTATCCTGAATCTCCTTCACTGCTTCTTTGTCTGCCTCATCAGGTACTGTAACTTCGTCTTCAAAGAATGAACTTTTACACTCTGTACAATAATAGTGGGGTGCCAAAGGATTAACCTCTGTTATACCTGACATTGTTGCTGCAAAAGAAGAACCAACGGAACCTCTGGAACCTACCAAATATCCGTCTTCATTAGACTTCCAAACAAGACGCTGCGCCATTATGTACATAACCGCATATCCGTTACCGATAATTGAGTTAAGTTCTACTTCCAGTCTGTCCTCAACTATTTTAGGCAATTTCTCGCCGTACATATCGTGTGCCTTTTCAAAACAAATATTACGCAAGTTTTCTTCTGAATTATCCAATACAGGTGGACATTTATCAGGATGAATAGGTGAAATGTTCTCTATCATATCGTTGATTCGGGCAGGGTTTTTAATAACAATTTCTTCTGCCAAATCACTGTCAAGATAATCGAATTCCTTAAGCATTTCATCTGTTGTTCTTAGGTACAAAGGTGCCTGATTGTCTGCATCTTTAAAGCCATTACCGCACTGGATAATTCGTCTGTAAATTTCATCTTCCGGATCAAGGAAATGAACGTCGCATGTTGCAACTGTCATTTTGTTAAACTTCTTTCCTAAGTCAATAATCTTCTTATTAACTTCCTGAAGTTCTTCTACTGAATCAACAAGAAACTTCTTTCTGTCATCTATTTCAGGATCACCTGTTTTTAACATAAACTCATTATTTCCAATTGGCTGCACTTCAAAATAATCATAAAATTCAGCAAGACGTGCTATTTCCTGCTGGCTTTTTCCGTGAAGAATTGCCTGATACAACTCACCTGCTTCACAGGCACTACCGATAATAAGTCCCTCACTTAATTCAAGATAATCACTTTTTAGGATTCTTGGTCTTTTGTTTGCAAAAGTTTCTATATGTGATTTTGAAATCAACTTGTAAAGATTTACTCTTCCAACCTGATTTTTTACAAGGATAATTGCGTGATGGGCAGGAAGTTTGTCAATTAAGTTCTTTGACTGCTTTCCCTGTCTGTTTAATTCATCAAGGTTATCAATCCCCTTGCCTTCAAGCATTTTACATAATTTTAAGAAAATAAGTGCCGTACATTCTGCATCATCTACCGCTCTATGGTGATGATCCAAAACAATGCCCAAAGCCTTTGCCACATTGTCAAGCTTATACCGTCCAAGTCCGATAATAAGGTATCTTGACATTGCAACTGTATCAATTACTGTAAAATCACATTCCAAGTCCTGTCTTTTACAATTGGCTTCTATGAAACTCATGTCAAAGTCTGAGTTATGGGCAACCATAACCGAGTCCTTACAGAACTCCATAAATTTGGGCAATATTTCTTCTATCTTCGGTGCATCAATAACCATTTCATCATTAATGCTTGTTAACTTTTCAATTCTAAAAGGAATAGGAATTTCAGGGTTAACAAAAGTGCTAAATCTATCAATAATCTTTCCGTTTTCAACTTTAACGGCACCAATTTCTATAATCTTGTCGCTTTTTGCACTAAAACCTGTAGTTTCCAAGTCGAAAACAACATATCTGTCATTTAAATGCTGACCTTTAGGATTAACAATCATATCCTTTAAGTCATCTACAAGATAAGCTTCAACACCATATATAACCTTAAAGTCACATTCCCTGCCTGCCTTTTCACATTCAGCTTCAATAGCTTCATATTCATGCCATGCATCAGGGAAAGCCTGTACAACACCATGGTCTGTTATGGCAATGGCTTTGTGTCCCCACTCATAAGCACGACGTACAATTTTTTTACATTCACTTACACCATCCATATCACTCATCTTAGTATGGCAATGAAGTTCAATACGCTTGTCTACTGCTGTATCTTTACGCTTCTCTGTGGCAAATGGAGAAATAGACTTCATTCCGTCAACACGGCTGATTTCCACCTGCTTATCCCATGTATCATAAAGGGCAACACCTTTAATTCGCACAAAAGAACCTTTCTTTACTTTCTGTTTAAAGTCCTTAAGCACATTACCGTCTGCCAAAAACATCTTAACGGCAATGCTGTCTGTAAAATCGGTAATTTCAAGAGTAACAATAAACTTTCCTGTCTTTGTTTCTCTCTCATCCATTGTCATAATCTGACCTTTTACCGTGCATTCTCCGGTACCTTCAAAAACATCACAAAGGTTAGTATCTGACTCAAACTTAAAGTCCCTTCCATATACTACCTCAGGATTGTCTGAACGGCTTGCCTTTCTGATTACAACAGGCTTTGGTGCCTCCTCTTTCTTTTCTTCCTTCTTAGCCTTTGGTCCGTTATCTCTGTTAAGTAACACCTCAACCTCGTTCTGAAGTCGTCTGGCATTCTGCTTTGCAAACCTGTTAGTTTCAAATCTTTTCTTGTCAATAACTACCTCAATAGGCATTTCAAATCTGTTAGCAAATATTCTTTCAACTGTGTCCTTTAAAATCTTCATTCTGGATTCTGAAATAATATTAGCCTCCAAGTCAATAATCATCTTATTGCCATCCCAACGAATGGGAGCCTTTTTAAACATAGTTGAAACTATGGGACTTCTTACTCCAAGTTCCATAACTATGCTCTCCTTGTAGGCATCAAGAAGATTTTCTACTGTATACTGTTGTGATAAATGATATTTTTCTACTATTTCAATTCCAATTCGCTTTCCCATTCTAAGATTTCTTATAATTTCATCTCTCACGGTGAAAATAGCAGACTTTTCAATAAGTCTGCTGCTTTCAATATAAACTCTTAACTTGTCATGAGACATGTTAGAGGAAACTCGTGTTACATAAACTTCCTCAAACATAGCCTGCAAATTATCATTTAATTTAAGTGCTGGAAAAACATCAAAAAACTTCTTTTTCTCCAAATTATTCACTCCAATTTTTCAATTCATCTTCCAGTGTCTGTAAAAGCATATCCTCAGGAACTTTCTTAACAATCTCACCTTTCTTAATTAAAAGTCCTTCGCCTACTCCACCGGCAACTCCAATATCAGCTTCTCTTGCCTCTCCGGGACCGTTAACTACACAGCCCATTACGGCAACCTTTATATCCAGATTATCGTATTTGGATACCATCTTTTCAACCTTTTCGGCAAGACCTATTAAGTCTATTCTGGTTCTGCCACATGTAGGACATGAAACTACTGAAATACCGCCTTTTCTAAGTCCTAATGTTTTCAAAATAAGCTTAGCACTTCTTATTTCCTCAACAGGATCACCTGTAAGTGAAACTCTGATAGTATCACCTATTCCCTGATTTAAAATAAGTCCAAGTCCTATTGCTGACTTAATATTTCCGGATGTTACAGTACCTGATTCTGTTATTCCTACATGAAGTGGATAGTTAGTTCTTTCCGCAATAAGTTCATGTGCCTTAACACACATTAAAACATCTGATGACTTAATGCTGATAACAAGATTGTCATAACCTAAATCTTCAATAATTTTAACCTTATCTAATGCACTTTCAACTATTCCCTCTGCTGTAACTTTTCCATATTTTTCAAGAATGTGTTTTTCAAGAGAACCACTATTTACACCAACTCTTATTGGAATGTTTCTCTCCTTTGCCACATCAACTACTGCCTTAACCTTTTCAACTGAGCCGATATTTCCCGGATTAATTCTAATCTTGTCAGCTCCGTTCTCCATTGCTGCAATTGCCAGTCTGTAATCAAAATGAATATCCGCAACAAGTGGAATATTAATCTGTTTCTTAATCTCCTTAAGAGCCTTGGCTGCTTCCATTGTTGGAACTGCACATCTTATAATGTCACAACCTGCTGCCTCTAACTCCTTAATCTGGTTAACCGTTGCTTCTACATCTTCTGTTTTTGTGTTTGTCATTGACTGAATAAGAATAGGATTTCCTCCGCCTATTACTCTATCGCCAATCTTAATTACTTTCGTATTATCTCTATACATATTACCTGCCACCTTGCAATCTTACAAAATAATCTTTCTAATATCATTAAATATTAAGAATACCATAAGCACCATTAACAAAATAAATCCTATAAAGTGTATCATTCCTTCTTTGTCCTTAGATATAGGTCTTCTAATAATAAGCTCTACAATATAAAGGAATAATCTTCCACCGTCCAATGCCGGTATAGGTAAAAGGTTCATTACACCAAGGTTTGCGCTAAGCATAATTGCCAGATTAATCATTGTGAACAAAGTAACCATAAAGCCTTCTGACTTAGTCTGGTTGTAAGTATCTCCAATACCATTAACAATACCTACCGGACCTGATACTTCATTAGCTGAAACCTTTCCTGTTACAAGCATCTTTAAGCTTTTAAGAACTGTATTAATTTCATATCTCACTTCCACAAGACTATATTTTAAAACTCCGCCTACAGACTGCTTATCTCTTGCAAGATTATAAACAAATCCGCTGCTGTAAAGCTTAGTCATCTGTGGAACTACGACTACTTTCTTTTCTTTATTATTACGCTTAACAGTAATATTGATTTCTTCTTTTCCAAAAGGATGTGCATCAATATATTCCTTTAAATCCTTTCCTGTTGAAATCTTTGTACCGTTAATTTCCACAACTTCATCTCCTGCAACAACTCCTGCCTGATCCATTGCTGAACCTTCAGGAACACTACTAATAGTAGCCTTTGAATCTGTTTCATAATATGAAATGCCAACTATATAACGTTCTTCACTGTCAGGTGCATAACTAATAGTCTGCTTCTTTCCATCTCTTACAAAAGTAACTGAAATATCACTTCCGTCAAGTGGGCTAACATAATCTTCCAAATAAATTTCACGGCCTACTGAAACTGTAGCTCCGTTATATTTAGTAATTCTGTCTCCCTCTCTAAGTCCTGCCTCGTATGCATTACTGCCTTCTGTTACTTTAGAAACGTAAGAAATATCAATGCCGTTGTAACCGATAACAATTAAGGCCAATAAAAATGCAAGAATAAAGTTAAAGAAAGGTCCTGCAACAACAATTGCCATTCTTGCCCATAAAGGTTTAGAGTTAAAAGAACCTTTTTCTGCATTATCTTCATCTTCACCAAGCATTGCACATGAACCGCCAAAAGGAAGTGCCTTAATTGAATATCTTGTGCCACTTTTTGCAACTCTGCTAAGAAGTCTTGGTCCCATACCAACGGAAAACTCGTTAACTACAACTCCACACTTCTTTGCAACTATAAAATGTCCAAATTCGTGTATTAAAACCAATACACTGAAAATTATAAGAGCTATTATAATACTGATTAATGTCTGCATCCTACCACCTACTTTCGATTAATTCATATGTCCACTGTTCAATGTCTAAAATCTGCTCTACTGTAGGGTTTGGTATAGCCTTATGCATACTCATACAATATTCAATAATATCTGTTATGTCTAAGAATCCAATCTTTCTGTTAAGGAACTTAGCTACTGCCTTCTCGTTTGCAGCATTAAATACTGTAGGCATTGAACCTCCAACTGTTGCTGCCTGATAAGCCAATGCTAATCCCCTAAAGTTCTCAGGATCAGGATTTTCAAATGTAATCTGTGCTATTTTGCCAAAATCAACTCTTTCTCCTGCCAAAAATCTTCTTTCAGGATAATAAAGTGCATACTGGATAGGTAATCTCATGTCAGGAGTTCCAAGCTGTGCCATAATTGCGCCGTCCTTAAACTGTACCATGGAATGAATAAGGCTCTGTGGCTGAACAACAACCTGAACATCATCAAGACCAACTCCAAAAAGCCACTTAGCTTCGATTACTTCCAATCCCTTGTTAACCATTGTAGCAGAGTCGATGGTTATTTTTTGTCCCATGGACCAATTTGGATGCTTTAATGCATCTTCTACCTGAACATTTTTCATCTGCTCTCTTGTTCTGCCCCTAAACGGTCCGCCTGAAGCTGTAAGAAGGATCTTGTCTATCTCTCTTGAATTTTCGCCGTTTAAGCACTGGAAAATAGCGCTGTGTTCGCTGTCTACCGGAAGAATTTTTACGCCATATTCCTTAGCCATTGACATAACAATATGTCCTGCTGTAACCAAAGTCTCCTTGTTAGCCAAAGCAATATCCTTACCTGCCTTAATTGCTTCCAAAGTAGGTCTTATACCAATCATTCCAACAAAAGCCGTAACAACTATTTCAGCTTTTTCATAAACAGCTGCTTCAATAAGTCCGTCCATTCCTGCTACTAATTTTACTGATGTGTCCTTAACTGCATCTTTAAGTTTTAATGCTGCATCTTCATTGAAAACACATACAAGTTCAGGATGAAACTCTCTAATCTGTTCTTCTAATTTTGTAATATTTGAGCCTGCCGCAATGGCAACAACGTTCAAATCATCATTTGCTCTTACAATATCTAATGTTTGTGTTCCTATGGATCCTGTTGATCCAAGAATGGAAATATTTTTCATATCGTCTCCTTAAAAAATCTGTAATAAAATCCAAATAACAGGTGCCACATAAATAACACTGTCAAATCGATCCATAATTCCGCCATGTCCGGGAATTAGTTTGCCATAATCCTTGATATCATGATTTCTCTTAATAGCTGATGCAGCAAGGTCGCCTACCATTGAAATTAAAGCTCCCACTGCACAAATAATTGCAAATCCCACAACCGGATTAATGCTCATTGTAATATTGCTTGAAAAAATTGTTGCATAAATTGCTCCAAGTGCTGCTGCTCCAATAACGCCCCCAACTGCACCTTCAACTGACTTCTTTGGGCTTAAAACAGGAGCCATCTTATGTTTTCCAAAAGCTACACCTGCAAGGTATGCACATGTATCACTTCCCCATGAGCAAAGAAAAATAAGCCATACTGTATATGCTCCGTTATTTCCCTCACGTACACTATAAAGATATGATAACATTACGCCTGCATATAACATACTCATAATAGCATTTGAAATCTGTTCTGTTTTATACTTAGGGAACATAAATACATACTGAGCAAGTAAGCACATTAAAAATACTACCATAAGAATCATCATATATTCTTTCTTATCAAAATAAAGTACTGCATAATATGCCAAAACTGCTATATAACCTGTAATTCCAAGTGAATTTTTTTCAATTCCAAGAACCTTGTATAATTCATATACGCCTACTACTGAAATCAAAAGATTTGCCACAAAAAGAATGTTTCCTCCCGGTATAATTGTAGCCAACATTAAAGCTACTAGAACTATTCCACTTAATAATCTTGTAAAGAAAGATTTATTTGCAAATTTACTTAAAACCATTTTTGTTTTTCTCCTACCATTATGTATTTATAATATTATTTTATTCTTCTGTCTTAACTCCGCCGAAACGTCTGTCTCTTTCATTATATTTTACAATAGCCTTCTTTAATTCTTCTTTGTTAAAATCCGGCCATAAAACATCTGTAAAATAAAACTCTGTGTAAGCCAACTGCCATAAAAGATAATTAGACAATCTTATCTCACCACTTGTTCTAATAAGAAGGTCAGGATCAGGAATGCCTGCTGTATCCAAATATGAATTAACAGTATCCTCTGTAATGTCATCAGGATTTAACTCTCCGTCTGCAACAGCCTTTGCCATCTTCTTAGTTGCTCTTGTTATTTCATCACGGCTTCCGTAATTAAGGGCTATAATAAAAGTAATTCCTGTATTGTTCTTTGAGCATTCCTCTAACTCATCAATTCTGTCAAGAATATCCTGATCAAGTCTCTCTCTCTTACCAATTACTTTAACAATCATATTGTTCTTGTTTGCTCTCTCAATACAGTCTGAAAGATAATTTCTAAGAAGCTTCATAAGAGCCTTTACTTCATCATCAGGTCTGTTCCAATTCTCAGTTGAAAAAGCATACATTGTAATATATTCAATTCCCATATCGTGGGCATCTTTAATAATCTTCTCCACATTCTTTGCACCTGCTGCATGTCCTGCGTTTCTTGGAAGAAATCTTTTCTTTGCCCATCTGCCGTTACCATCCAAAATAATGGCAACATGCTTTGGTATATTAAGTCCTGTTATATCAATCTTTTTTGCCATATAATTAATCTCCTTTAACCGAAAATAGAGGAAACACAGGTTTCCTCTTATTCTCTAAAATCTGATATTTTATTATACTGTCATTATTTCATTTGATTTTTCTTCGATTTCCACATCAATCTTCTTAATGTATTCATCTGTCTTCTTCTGAACATCATCCTGATATCCTTTTACTTCATCTTCTGAAATGCCGTCTTCTTTGCCTTTCTTCTTAATGGCATCAATTGCATCTCTTCTGATGTTACGGATAGCAACCTTGGCATTTTCGCCCTTCTTCTTAACATCCTTAACAAGTTCTTTTCTTCTGTCCTCTGTAAGTTCAGGGAATACAAGACGAATAACCTTACCATCGTTTGTAGGGTTAATTCCTACATCTGACATATTAATTGCATGTTCAATATCTTTAAGAATTGAAGCGTCCCAAGGCTGAATACAAATCATTCTTGCTTCAGGAACTGAAACGTTACCTACCTGCTGAAGAGGTGTTGGTGTTCCATAGTAATCAATTTTGATTTTGTCAAGAATATGTGGGTTAGCACGTCCTGCTCTGATTGTTGCATATTCTTCACCTAAATTAGCCAAAGATTTTTCCATCTTATCTTCGTATATCATTAATAATTCTTCCATTATAATTCTCCTCTAATCTTTTATAATTAATAAATTTTTTGATTAATAATCTCTTTATATTTCTAATTATATAATCCTTAAAATTTTTGATTCTATAGTTATTATCCAAAATTACTTTTCAGTTAATAATTATTAACTATTCTACAGTAATCTTTGTGCCAATCTTTTCACCTGATACAGCCTTATTAATGCTGTCTTCTTCGTTTAATCCGAATAATAACATTGGCATCTTGTTCTCCATTGCAAGAACACTTGCAGCCAAGTCAATAACACCTAATCTGTCATCAACAATCTTGCTGATTGAAAGTTCATCGTACTTCTTAGCATCAGGGTTAACAGCAGGATCACTGTCATAAACACCGTCAATTGCCTTTGCACCAAGAATGCAGTCAGCTTCGATTTCAATGGCTCTAAGAACCATAGTCATATCTGTTGAGAAATAAGGATGTCCTGTACCACCTGCAAAGAAAACAACCTTTCCTGCATTAAGGTCTGCTACTGCCTCATCCTTTGAAAATAACTTAGTCCATGTTCCGCATGCAAAAGGTGTATACACATTAGTATCCATTCCTTCTGTTCTGAAAATTTCTGATACATACATGCAGTTCATAATTGTTGCCATCATACCAATTCCGTCAGCCTTTGTTCTGTCAATCTTATTGCTTGTACGTCCTCTCCAGAAATTTCCGCCACCGATAACGATAGCTACCTGAACTCCCTTATCTACTATAGTCTTAACCTGTTTTGCAACAGCTACACAAGTATCTTCATCAAAACCAGTTTTTTTATCACCTGCTAAGGCTTCCCCGCTTAACTTTAATAAAACTCTGTTCATCTTTATCTCCTCTATCATATATGCACGCCAAATTTGTGATAATACTTATAGCATTATTCATAAGTGCAAAATCTAAAGATAGAATAACATATATTATAAAAAAAATAAAGGAGAATAATCTCCTTTATCTTCTAAATTTGCATTTATATTTGCTTTTATTCTTCATCAAAATATCCCAAGTTATCACTCATATCTCTTCCATTAACAAACAATTTCATATTGTAGTCTTCATCATCTTTGACTATGTTTGCCTTTGGAACATACAGCGTAACAAAATATTCTGTCATATAACTGTTAGCCATGTTTTCAATATCCGTACCCATAATTGAATCCGCTGTCTGATCTTTGTTTAAAAATCTTCTTACGTGGTTATTTTCCTGATACATATTTGATATGTAAACAAATTTGTTATCTTTTGCACTGCTTGTAACTTGAATTTTTCCATCTTTAACTTCTGCACTTATCTGGCAATCCTTAAACACATCTTTAATATATTTATTTTTGCTCTTTGAATCTAATTCCATCCTTTCAATTACAATTCTTGGATTTTTGCTTTTACTTATATCAATGTTTCCTACTCCAACTGCACTCATATCATAAGAAGTTGAAATTGTCTGCGGGTACTTGTCATCTTCTTTTATTTGTAGCGGATATGTTTTCTTTTCAGTAGCTGTTTTAGATATTACGTTACTGTCATAATGCATAGTAACCCCTGCTATTGCCATTGTAAAACCGCAAACTGCCATTATTCTTATTAATATTGCTCTTTGATTTCCGCCAAAAGTCAATGACTTGCTATCACGGATTTTCTTTTCAATAATAAATCCTATGAAGAATGCTATTACAAGAGTCACTACGATTTTTAAGAAAAACAATCCCATATTATATTCTCTTTTATAAAATCCAGCTATAGCTGAAACTAAATCTATAGCTTTTTCATATAGGAATAATTTGTTATTTTCCTTAGCATAAGCTGCAATGTTCTGCAAAATATTCCTATAGCTTAAATCTCCTACAATTAGTGCAATTGTAATAACGCCAAATACTGCCATGCTTTTTCTATAAATAACTGCAAATAATTTGATAATTGCTGTAATAAGTAAAAAATATCCCAATAAATATACAAGCTCGGCAAAAACAGTTTTCATTGAAAAAACATTTATTAGTTTTATGTTTTTATTAAATAATGAAGCTAATGATACCGCACCAAACAAAATCAACTGGTTCATTACCTGAAACAATGACGCAATTCCAAAGGTTGTTACATCGGCCAAATATGCTGATACATATCTTGTAACACTGTTCTGTGGAAATGCCATATAATTGTTTTTGTATTCACCAATATTAAAGGATGTGATAACCAATACCAAAATTACTATCCAAAACAATGCAACGCTATTGCGGTTAAGATTCAGATAAAATACATCTTTGTCTGTTGAAAAATTTATAACCATTGACAATATATCTACTAATGCAAATACAATGGCAACACAAAATACTATTATTGCATATTTTTTATTTGTGTGCATTCTTAGCAAATACATTTTTTTAATACTATTTAGTTCTTCTTTTCCCATAATGCCTCCATCTGATTTGCGTTTTTCAAATCTGTCTTATACATATAAATTTCTTCCGCTGAAAGCTTGCTTGTGGCAAGTTCCAATTCATCGGCTTTCTCTGCTTCCTCTTTGTTAAGTCTGCCTTCGATAACTGCCATAGCTCCCAATGTCTGATTTTTCTTATATAAAACTTTCTTTTCTTCACAATATTTTTCAATATTTGCAAGTTCGCCGTCTACCCTGTAAACACTGTCTTTCAGTTCTTCAATATCTCCTGCAAAAAGTACATCGTTGTTTCCTATCATTATCATATGTGACAAAATTTTTTCCATTTCACCTAACATATGACTTGAAATTAATATTGTTCTTGGATGTTCTATGTAGTCTCTTAAAATAATTTCATATATTTTGTTTCTGCTTATTGCATCAACTCCCGAAACCGGCTCATCAAGTATTGTTATGTCTGCTCTTGTTGCCATTCCACAACAAAAATTAAAAATTGTTTCCTGACCTTTTGACAGATTTTTAATTTTTGCTTTTTTATTTAAACCAAATAATTCCATTAACTTATGAGCAAACTCTTCATCAAATTTTTCATACATCAACCTATACTCTTCGATTATCTTTTTTAACTTAATTTCGCTGTAACTCATTACCCCTGCCACATAAACAATACGCTTAGCTGTCCCTATATCAGTTGCCGGATTCTTTCCGCCTATTTCAATTATTCCTTCATCCGGTTCAAACTTGCCGGCTATTAAATTCATTAATGTTGTTTTTCCCTGTCCGTTTCTACCAATTATTCCCGTAATGTGATTTGGCTCAATATCTACAGAAAAATCTTCAAAAACATATCTTTTCTTTCCCTTGTATGAGAAAGTTACATTCTGCATGCTTATGCTTTTAATCTCTTCCATGTTTTCATTATGCATTACTGCACTTCCCTCCTGACTAAAATTGTTGTTACTACTACTTGTTGTGAATTACTTCTTTTTTGTTTGTTTTTTCTGGCTTTTGTACTTAGCTTTGTATTTAATTATGTGTCTGTTTTTCTTTTTAGCTTAGTATTTATTTTTTTTGATTGTTTAACTTTATGTTTAGCTTTTTTGTCTTATTTACTTCTTATCGTATTGTTCTGCTATTAGTTTAAGTAACTCCTCTTTTGTAATTGATAATTTCTTACTTAGTTTAATTAATTGTTCTGCTATCTGTTCCACTTCACTATGCCTCTTCCTTTCTGAAATCATACTTATGGCATCGCCTGCAACTGTCATTGCCTGGCCTCTGTGCTTTATAAGAATCCCTCTGCTAACCAAAAGATTAATTCCTTTCGCCGCAGTAGCCGGATTGACTTTAAGCTCCTTCGCCAAAACTAATTGTGAGTAACATGTATCGTTCTCCTTCAATTTTCCTGATAGTATGTCATCTTCAATGGAATCAGCAATTTGCACATAGATTGGAATCATACTGTTTTCATCAATTTTCAATGATGTACCTCCTTGTATAATATCTTTTATCAACTATACTACATTACTGATATAATGTAGTATAGCCCTGTGGTAGTTAGAAGTCAAGTGGTTTTATGCCAAAATCATAACCTCCTTAATATTTTCATCTGATTGTTATGACTTTTAGCATGGATTCATATAATTTATTCTTTATTTTTATAACCATATGAGGGGTTTAGATTATTTGTTATGATTTTCTAATGCGGTAGACTTGATTTTTTTGCTCTGTGGACAGGCTTAATTGGGAGCATTACGGATTTTTGGAAAACTTTGTGCTGAGATTCCGTAATATTTGTCCTGCTCAAGGATTCTTGAATATAAATTACGGATTCTGAAATATTTTAACTGCCAGATTCCGTAATGGGATACGATAGGATAAGATTTTTTCCTAATTTTACGGTTTATGAGATGTTTTTGCTCATATATCCGTAATACTGTTTTCAATTACGTATCATACACTATTTTCTTTCGCTGACACGTAATTATTCATAAAATATCAATGAACTTTTGGAGAATTACGTGTCATATAACATTTTCGTTCACCGACACGTAATCCCATGCAAAAATACAAGCTTAATTTCAATAAATTACTTGTCACACAGCATTTTCGCTCTACGACACGTAATCGGTTGCGAATCAAGACAAATATTTCAATATTTTACGTGTGCCACAGCGTTTTCGCTCTACGACACGTAATCGGTTGCGAATCAAGACAAATATTTCAATATTT
>ERZ1673739.899-NODE-899-length-37640-cov-12.123853_pt1 | contig 37640 bp, 46 predicted proteins | sample MGYA00580210_ERZ1673739 | MGnify/ENA primary metagenome ERZ1673739 (study PRJEB41218, sample SAMN15661749) | gut metagenome | host: Homo sapiens | place: Canada: London | collected 2015-08-20/2019-03-30 | study: EMG produced TPA metagenomics assembly of... | reverse complement strand
ATTTTGAAATTGATGTGTTTCCAAAAGTGCCGAAATAGCGGCGTTTTTCATTCGTAGAAGATGAAGCTAATTAAATAATGATAAGATGATGCAATATTTCTCCCCGGAGCTGATACTCCGGGGAATATTTTTAATATAACTGGAATTTATCAAGCGCAATGCCGAAACATCCGGCATATCCGTCCTGCCCGTTTCCTACTTCATTGTCGAATTGCCACGGATAGTAACCGCCGCCAATCGGAGCAACTCTGTACTGCGCTTTTTGATAACCATATTTTGCAACAATATCCGCCGGAGTATCATAATATACCTCTACGGCATCGATCACAGCTCCCGGATATCCAGCATAGCCGTTGTTTGCGTCAGACCAGTTACATCCGGTTACGTAAGGTAACCATCCCTTGCCCTTTACATGCACGCGGTATTTTACAGTACCTTTATTAACCTTTATCGCGATACCGGCGATTGTACGACCCGGAAGTCCTGCAAAATCAGACAGGTTATTCACAAAGGGCAGGATTGTTCCGTCGGTCAACATAACGCCATAAGTAAACACAATGCCGGGATCACCGGATGCTGCACTGCTTCCGCCTCCACTGACAACCGGAGCATCCGGCAACTTGTCCATTCCCATATACTCACGGATTTTATTAATAAAATATGTTTTACAGCCAGATGTGCCCCCATGAATCTCTACAGATCTGTGCGGGCACGCTGTCGCGAATACCTCCTTGTGCAGCCGGATTGTATTCGTGTTTGGAACGATACCGTACTGCTTACACTTCTGCGCCGCCAACTTCAACGCATTCTCTTCATTTTTCTTAAAGATTTCCAAATCCCCCATACTCTGACAGACCTCGATCGAATAATAGTTCCGGTTTCCGTCTGTCTGCCCGCAGTGCCATGCTGCGTAGGCATCATCTTCCGCATACAAGATCCCGTCACTAGCTACATAAGCGTGAGCAAATCCGTTTTCTAACGGATGCGTTTGCAGCCATTTTCTGTAAAACGCTGCATTTGCATTTTGTGATCCTGCATCGTTGTGAATAAAAATTCCTCTCGGATTTCCACCTCTAAGTCCTGCTACTCCTCTACAAATACTCATGTTCTTCTCCTTTCTTCCGGCATTTGCACCGGCGCAAAAGAGGACGATCACTCGCCCTCTGAATCTCCATCTTTATTTACGACCTTGTCTGCAACCTCTAAACCTTTAATCAATATAATCGGCACGTTAAATCCAGCTTCTACGAAATTTTCCAAAATCGAGCGAATCTCATTTATAAGCAAGCTGGCCAGTACGAACCATCCAAGCAATGTAGTGATCCCTAAATCTACACCGATCGCCTTACCGATCTCGATAAAGATTGCCGATGCCCCAAACGCAACCATAATCATAAGCCAGTACCCCAACTTCTTAAGGACGCCTTTCCAGCCTCTGACAGAGTTTTCTTTGTTGGCCATCTTGCTCTTCATCCATCCGGTTATCCAATCTGCTACATTAAGCAACAAAAAAGCTGCGAATAAAATCCAGTGCTCTCCTAATATGTAGGACAACACCGCCACGACCGCTCCTACAATCGCATTATACCCATCAATAATCGCTTCCGCATATTTCATATCCCTTACCTCACTTTCCTTTCTTGTCTGTTTAGCGCATAAAAATAAGACCTGTTACGGTCTCGCTCTGATTTCCATGTGGTTACGTCTCTTATGATACATTTATACCACCGCCTTTCTCACTCTCCTGCCAGATCGTTTGTAATCTCGATCACTACCGCCCGGAGATTAAACAGGTTTGGAACCTGATCGAATGTAAATACTCCGGAAACCACTAAACTTACCCAAGTTTTTACTAAAATACTGTTTTTTGTAAATGTCATGATTATTCTCCTTTCGTTCCATCAAGCACTTGATACACCACATCCTGAAGATTGCTTAAACCTGGAACCTGCTCCCTGGTATATGTACCGGCGAGGACAAGGCTTACCCACGTTTTTACAATAACGCTGTTTTCATTAAACATCTGCTTCACCTCCCGCTATATCTTGCGGCGTCCCCGCTGCTGAAGTCGCAAGCGTAGCGATCACTGTTGTCAACTCCGCGATTGCCATTTGCAGATCTGTGTTTGTCTGGTTAACAGCATCCTCGACATTGGTGAGACGTTCCTCGGCCGTTGTCCCCTCCTTGTATAACACCACTCCATAGATCTGTCCTGTGTAGATTTCCGCGTGATCGTATGCCGTATAACCTTTGTAGGTCGCAATCGTCTGCCCTCGCTCTTGTACAATCATGCGGGCTGTCCGACTAGGGTCAGTAAACAGCACCTTTAACTGTTCCGGAGTATTTCCAACCGTCAGAATTCGCAGATAATCCCCGTGGGATTCAACCTGCTGAACAATAATCTCGGTTGCATCATTAAAAATAAGCTTCATAAAAATCAATCCTTTCTTAATCTTTTGGGAAAATAAATGTTTGTCGGAGTTACGTGATAAGGCATTGAAAACTAAAAACTACATTGTCGAGGAAGGTAACAATCCCAATGGGAAATATCGTAAGTGGAATGACGGAACGCTCGAAATGTGGTTTGACTCAAATTTAACTTGCGCGATCGATGCAAAAGCTGGGAATATCTATCAGTCGATCGAGTTTCCCGTTAAATATCCCGTCGCATCCAAAACTTCATGCCGTCCAGTTTTGTCAATCGGAGGTGGTGGAGCTATTTGGGGAAATGTTTATGGATCTTCCGACAATTTCAAATCCGGTTTTAAATACCATGTGCTCGCCGCAACATCATGGGGGAAAGCCAGCTTTACTTTATCCTATTATGTGCGTGGAACATGGAAGTGATAAGCGTTATTTAATTTCCCACTCAGCGTCGATAAAAAGGTAATTATTTGTAGCTTTTGGGATGCAGAAAAACAGATTGCCGTTTGCTTTTGCTAAAGAGGTACAGGCAACTGGATTTTTATACGCTCCATCTGATGCAGTTACATTGACAGCAGTATCAATTAACGGTCGGTACTGTGACGGTATCGTAAAAGCATTGTTGTACACATTATTTGCAACAATTATAGAGGTTGTGTAGATTTCCATATTCAGATGTATTGCGTTACCAATCTTGTAAGAGTTGTTTGCTATTACTCCCCAAATCCCAGTGTTCAATCCGAGATCAGTCGGTGTGAGCGTCTTTTTATCGTGATACAACTGTAACTCCGACAAATCTTTATTTATCGTAGGGATTGATGGCACAACCTTTAACATCTTCTTTACATCTGTTACATTAATCCCGCTCAAGTGCACTTCAAACACCGGACAATCGTCAACGAGATCCCCCTCCTGTAAATTTCCTTGCGTATATGTCGGCACTGACGGGGATCCTGATGTCGGATTTCCCATAATTACAATCCACTCATTTTTCTCAATCCCGGTCTCATTGTTTTTGGTATACCTGTTCACAACGAGATCAATTCGCTTCATTCCCTGTGATCCATTTCTGATTGTAACTGTGTCGTATGTACCTAAATCCACCGTAGATAAATTACCGTGGTGACTCATAATTCCGCTTCGGATTTTGAGGCTGTTGTTCGATACAAGTTCCGGCTCTAAGAGATCCCCGCTTGTCAAAATATAACTTTCCTGCCCCACAGTGCCCTCCACGAACTGTCGAAACTGCTGCGCGGTAACATGTGGTGTTCCTGCTTTTCCTGTCATTATTTTCATTCTTCGCCGTCTCCTTCCAATTTATATGTTTTTGACTCAACGTCGTTTATAATCTCGTAAACGATATTTTCCACCGGTTTCGCCATATATAATCCTGTCAGATAATCCCTGCCGCCTACAATATCACCGATACCCACATCTATCCCGAGTTTTGCGACATCCATTTTGAACGTCTTCTTCCCTGCCAAGGATCGAAGCCGATCTTCTGCGGCGGACATAAGCGCATCCGTTTCTGTCGAAGTATTTTCATAAACTTCTGCAATCTCCTGGAGTCCGGTGTAATGCTTCTTCGTCCCGATCTCACCATTCTCCTGTACATACAGATGCAGGATATTTCGGTCCTGTAATTCTCCTTTTCCTGTCACGATCAGGTGATTCACGCCATCGCGCTTATCATCCATCGTATAGTTAAGCTTGCAGTCTTTGGACAGCTCGACTCGGTTCGAGTAATCCACGATCGGAACTGCTTCAATATAGAGATATCCCAGCTCGTTCTGTTCCCGGCGGAATGATAATTGCAACCGGTACCCTTTGCTTTTCAACATCTTCACAATACCATCGTATAAGGTGCAGTATCGATCAAACTGATATTTGCTGACAGTCACCCCGGTATCTTCCTGTGACACAACAAAGAGCCCGTCAAATTCGGGCTCTATCAGTTCTTTCATGACTGTATGCAGTTCGCCGGATACGGTCTTATAGTCTGATCCGACAGGTGGCTCTATGATCTTCTTTGCGAGACGTCCCCGCCAAGACAAACCTTTCGCCTCCACGTAGTCTAGCGTGGTATCTGTCAGGATCTCGCCGATGATCCCGCCGTATTCAGTACCCATAATGTAGATAAGACTGGAAAATGTAAGTTCCTCACGCCAGTTACTCCGGGCAATCTGTACAGAAAATGTCCTGTCGCCATTAAGATCTACTGTTATGTTGGAATCTTTTATCACACCAAGTTCCCGCAACTCCTGATCAGCCAGTATTACCATTTTGCTTCCCTCCTCTCCAAGAACAGAGTAAGATCAAATCCGAATTCCCCCGACCAGTTGATCTTCAGTAAACCAGACGGAAGTTGTTCAAAAATTGATTTTCCCAAAGCTCGATCATGAAACAGGTTTTGAACTGTTCCATTCACGAGATATTTCTGCACAGTATAATCGCGGCTATCGATAATCATATACTCTTCCTTTTCGAGCGTCACAAAAACTTCAATAATTTGCTCATTAATTAAGATACGTGGATTCAAACACGGACCATACACTATCATCTGATAATCGTTTGATCCGATATGATCAACTTCCCATACTGCAGTTCCTTTTCGCGCGTCCGTAAAATCAAAAAGAAAATTAAACGGAAAATTCAAGCCTTCTAAAGCACTGGCTTCTGTCTGCGGATAAAATGACCTGCTTTCCACCATCACCCATGATAACTTTTCTGCCGTAAATGACAGTTCGGTTTCGATTACAGTAAATGACTTCCAAGTGACCTTCTTCGACGCTTTGATCCTACATGGGAGATATGTATCATTCACATACAGCTTTCCAAATTTTCCAGCTTCGGCATCCGCACCAAGAACACGATATAACTGCTCCATATTTTGGGATACATCCTCCTCATTCTTCCCAAAAACATCAAGCTGCACTGTCCTGATAAATCCCCCGACATCATCCTCCCATTCTGCGTCAAACCAATCAGCCTCTGCGGTAAGAAATGGATAAGACAGCAGATTCAGTATTTCTCCTTTAGAATTTTCATAGTATGCTTTTATCATATCCGTGGTATCGCTCCTTTCGGCAGTGACTTGTCGATCCTCTCTGTTCCCAAATAAATTGGCGCAGGCTTTTGTTTCTGCACTACTGCTGCAGTATATTTCCCAACCGCTTTTGCAAGCCGATTTATTTCTGTATCGGATAAGTGCAGCATCATTTCCGCCTGGTGTTTATTTAAGATCATACTGTTTGTTTCAATTCCAAAGGATCTTGTTACCCTCGCAGCATTCAACGCCATCGTTTCTCTCATCCGATCTGTCACACTGGACATATCAAGCGATTGCAGCGCTACATTTGCAAGCTCCTTCGATGCATTTCCTACACGCTTTTTCTCACCGGCAATTCCAAGCTCAAAACCCTGCCCGAAATACTTGCCGAGCTTCATCGTTTCTTTTGAAGGGGAATGGGAGTCGATCGTTGTTTTTGCAGACTCTAACGCTTGTGCCGCCAAATTTGCGGCTGCCACAACCCCCTGACCGACCCACGCTTGGATTCCGGACACAAATCCTGAACCAAACCCGTATCCTGCATCATATCCTGTCTTTGACCTTGCCCCTGAATCTGCGCTGTCGTTGATTGTTCTACCTGCCGTCTTTGCGCGTTCCGACTGGCTCTCCATTCCTTCCGCATATTTTGACGCCGAATCCTTACCGGTTGACTTAAGTGTTCCATCCTCGCTTTCGATTGCCGCGATCATCGCCTGCATTCCGCTTTTCGCTTCCTCGCTTAAGTTCCCTTCAAGATCTGCATTTTTCATCGCGGTAAGCAATTTCTGTGCGCCATCTGCACCGACACTTTCAAGCAATGATTTCATATTTTCAGATGATGATCCGATTGTATTAAGCGCAACTCCCATCGCCTCCGCAGTACGATCAATCGTAGACTGCTGCACCTCTTCAAGTCCTTGTTCCTGCGCCGTAAGAATCGTCAGCAAAGAATCCCCAGTTGTCTGTGCCTGCTCAAGAGCTGCTTTTGAGCCGGAATCCAAAGTCGTATCCAGTCCGCTTTGTATGTCCGCCAATGCGCTGTTAATTTTCTCTGTACTGCCGCTCATAACAGCCTCTGTCAGTTTGTCGTAATCAGCGATTACTTTCTGATTATCTTTTACAGCTGCTTGATTTTCCTCGAAAGCTGCTTTTTGTACTTTCAGTTCATTATTGACACCCTGCAATTCATCTTTGATTTCAGCGTACCTGCTTGCATCCGCATAGTTTGTCGATTTCGCTAATTCTGCCGCCTCTGCTTCCAGTGCAAGCTTCTCATCTTGGAGTCGGTTTACATCATTGTAGGACTGCGCCAGTTTTACTACATTTTCAGCCTGCTCTTGGATTGCCTGTGCATATTCGCTTTCCATCGAATCCATAACCGCCTGTGCTTTTTTCGCGGCAATCAGATCATGGATTGATCCCGTAAGCTGCTGATAATTACCGATCACCCCATCTGTCAGGGCAATCTCCATTCCAAGCGCGCTCGACAGTTCACCGGCGATATAATTCGCCCTTGCCTCATAACCGTCCTTTACACGCCCATTTTCATCGGTGATTTTTGTCAGCTCGTTCCATAAGGACTCAGCTTGATCTATTTCCACTGTGCTGGCGTTAATCGTTTTCTGACGTGCTGCTGCCTCTTCCTCAATGTTTTTAATTGCTTCTTTAGACGCTTCGATATTTTCTTTTTGCTTCTCCGTTAGTTCTCCTGTAGCAGATGCGGCGCTCTTCTGAGTAAGTGCATACGCGCCGATTCCAGCAACAAGAGCCCCGATTGCAGTAACGAGCAGTCCGATCGGGTTTGCCTTCATGACGGCGTTCCAAGCAGCCTGCGCCGCCGTCGCAAGTTTAATCTTTCCGGTGCACACGCCAACAATCATCTCTTTTGCTGTCAGTGCTCCAGAGGCTGCAAGAACTTGAAGAGCATTCGCTTTTTCTGCCGCGGACAACATTTTCGCTGTCGCTGCCAAAGTTTTGGCTGCTTTATTTGCACTTGTCAATACCTTATAGCCTTTAAATGCTACAAAAGCTGTTGTTGCAGATGCGGCAAGCAAATCCAAGTGATCTCCGGCAAAATCTAAGGTTTTCGTAAGCGGAGGAAGCGCAGCATCTGACAGTTTCCCAACAACATCGATTACATTTTCTAACGTATTTACAGCCGTTTTCCCGGCTTTTTTTAACCCGCCTGATTCCAACGATTCGGAAAGTGCATCAATCGCCTTTTCCGCCGGTTTTCGTAAACTGTTCGGAAGCAACTCCGCCAAACCACTGGCCAGCGCGTCTGCTACATCCCCGGCAGCTCCAAGCAATTTTCCTTTATTGTTTACGATACCGGATGCAAACGACTCGATAAAGCTAACCGCCGCATCGATCATTTCCGGGGCATGTGATGCCGCTGCTACTGCAAGATCGGCAAATTCATTTCCCGCCACATTCACAGCCGCTGCAATTCCTCCGTCTGTCAATGCGTCTGTAATGTTATTTACACTTTCTGTTGCACTTTGTGCTGCCTCTTTTAAGCCTCCTGACACCTTTTCGTAGAAGACGATCGCAAGACTTTCCGCTGATCCGCCAAGCTGCTCCACCGCTCCTTTTAAGTTATCCTGCATCGTTTCAGCCGCAGCTTTCGCTGATCCGTCACAGGTTCGATAAGACGCTGTCAGTTCATTGATCTTACCTTCGCCCTCATTGATCAACGCCAACATTCCCGAAAGCGATTCCTGCCCATAAAGAGTAACAAGGTAATTATTCTTCTGCTCGTCCGTCATTCCGGCCATTGCATTCCGAAGCATTCCAACCTGATCAGACAAGGATTTCATTTTCCCATCTGCATCATAGAAAGAAATACCTAGGTCATCCATAGCGTTCTGCATATCATCTGTCGGCTTAGACAATCTTGAAATTGCTCCGCGGAGCGTTGTTCCGGCTTGACTTCCCTGTATGCCGGCATTCGCCATAATACCAATAGCCGCCGCAGTCTCCTCAAAAGATAGTCCTGCTGACCGTGCAAGAGGCGCTACATACTTCATCGCCTCTCCGGTTTCTGCCACAGATGAATTTGTCCGGTTCGCATTTTCCGCAAGCACATCGGCAACGTGCCCCGCTTCTGAAGCCTCCATGCCGAAACCTCGCAGGGCGGACGCTGCAATGTCAGAACTACTTGCCAAGTCCTCTCCTGATGCCGCTGCCAAGTCAAGAAGCCCCGGCATTGCCTCCATTGTTTCCGTTGTCGTAAATCCTGCCGCCGCAAGGTTTTCCATCCCTTCTGCCGCCTGTGATGCCGAAAACGATGTTTCTGCGCCAAGCTCGATCGCTTGTGCCTTTAACTTTTCAAATTCTTCTCCTGTAGCACCGGAAATTGCTTTTACACGCGACATCTGCGACTCAAAATCAGCGCCGGTTTTGGCTGCCGCAGTTGCGACTCCGGCAAGTGCCGTCGCTGTTCCTGTTATTGCGGCGGCTGCTACTTTTAATCCTTTTTTAGCAACATTGCTTATGCGTTCCACCGCACCACTGATACTGATACTCGACCACTCCCAATGCTTATATGCAGAAGTTGACGACATACCAGATGATCGCTCAATTTCACTCCACGCTTTTTTGAATGCATCGCTCGCATTCATCCCCTGTTTCCGATATTCTGCCGCAAGAGTTTCCGCTTGAGCCTTCATTGATTTTTCGGTATTTTTTAACCCTTTTTCTATCCCCGACGAATCCAAATCGGTTTCGATTACAACTTTTCCGTCTGCCATTTATTTCACCTACCTTTCTGAATTTTTGTATAAAAAGAACACCTACCATTTCTGATAGATGTTCTAATTATCATTATGCTGTTTTAAGCCATCTTCTCTTGGCATACATTTTTCTTCTAATGCAAATAATCTTCCTTAGTTTCTGCGTCGCGCTGTATTATCATTCGATAGCTTCCGTCATCATTTTTTTGAAGGAAGTATGAGATTCCGTTTGCCACTTCGATTATAGCATCTGTAGGCTCTGTTCCTAACTCTTTCAAGCTATCCGCAGATAAGTTCAATGGAATTTCTTTTGAAGAATTATTGTTATATACTCCTGATCCTATTAGTGCCATTACACACATTGATGAAAAATATTCTTCTCCCTCTGCCGATACTGATACTAAAGTCAAGTTTTCATCTTCGTCCCCCAAAATAGTTATCATCGCACCATTTTCTGATTCATAAAGAATCTCCATTGTAGACCCATCAGACGCTTCTTGTACTCCTTCAGAAACAAAACTATATTCATCCGATGACTGTAACATAGAATACATAAAACATACATCGTCTATTGTCTTTGTAAATGGTAACGGTTTTTCTATACTTTGCAGTACCTTGTCAAAATCTGCGCTGTAATCTTCATCAGAAGTTTGCAGAGTCCCCAGCATAAAACTCACAAGTCCAAATCCGCAATCAAAAGTCACCATTGATACCGAATAATCGTCTCCTGCCATTTTGACTTTCATCTCAAATTTGTAAGCTTTCTCATCATTAACAACTGTCTCGGATTCATTGACCAATTTAAACTCTTCAAAGCCGGATGCCATCCCCTCTATAAATGATTCTTTATCACTATCATTAAGAATACTTACCTCTGACTCAGAATACATTACCGTCAACATACCTTGAGAAGGGTAAAAATAGAGTGTATTTTCAGTGAATTTTTCTCCTTTCTCCCACGCTTCTGGCACTTCAAAAGAATACCCTGCTATATTTTCATTTTGATTCGTACTTGAATCAAAATCATTTGTAATACTTTTCTCTTTCCCGCATCCTGCCAGCATTCCGCAGCACAAGCATGCCGCCAGAAGCACGCTCAAAAATTTTTTCATTTACTTTTTCCTCCATTTCTCATTCCTTCCACACCACGCTTTGATTATACCAGTGCTCACAATGAAAGACAAGGAATCTCATTTGTTTTCTACAGCAATTTGCTCACATCTCCTCCGTGAATCAGCGCTTCTTCAATCAATCTTTCCTTTTCGCTCATCGGTGGAAGTTTTTGTTCTAATCCATAATATCTCTGCATCGCTCGGTAAAATTCCTGTTCGGTTTTGGATAGATTCTTATTCCCTGTGTCGATCGTCCGGTACTCCATCACCTTTTGCAACCTCGTACCGTTTCCAAGGTTTTCTAGAAGAATCATGAATTTCCACCAGTGCATATCGGATTCCTGTAGATCGATTCCGTATTGCTGCATAAATCCCGCATAAATCAGATCTGCATCTTCTTCAAAATCAAATGGCTGCTTATCATTCAATCCTGCAATCTTCCTCGGAAATTTCTTTTTCTCCTTTTCCCTTCCGCACGAAAAGAACCAGAACATCCGATCGATATGCTCTTCCGTTACGGTCATCCGCTTTACGTTGTAAAACAATCTCAGCATGAAAAGAAGATCATCCTCTGACAGTTCCGCTTTTCTTCCCTGTATTTCAAAGCAACGTAAAACAGTGTGGAAATCCGCATGTATCGGATATTCCACACCGCTCACTGTTACACTCTCCGGGAAAGAATCTGCTAAGGTGCTCATGATCTCAGAGCCGGAAACTTGCCGACCTTCTTCAGTGAATCCATCACTCTTTCATAAACTTCATTTTGTCGAATCTGCTCCGTAACAAGCTGCCCATAAGCATCCAAGTGCATGAGCAGATCATTTCCGTTTCCACATACCGATTCCCCAGTACCTTCACCGAATACATTGTCAAACATACCCTTGATCCTGCTGCAGAGATATCTGTTTTTTTCTGCCACAGTACCGGACGGCATTTCTTTTTTGATTTCACTCATTTTCTTCATTTCTTCAAAATACCGATTTTTCACATCCGCCTTATCTTCATCGTATAAATGAAAATCCAGCTCTACTCCATGAATCTGCATCTCGCATATCTCCTTTCTCAGATCATCTCAAAATTACGCCGCAACGCCTTTTTCCGTGAATGTCTTTGTCGTTGTGTCGAACGTCCCCTCTACCCAGTCAGATACGGCGAGAAGATTTCCAGAGCCTTGAATCTCTCCGTCGTTGTCTGAAAAGTCAGCAACTTCGATCGCCACTCTTCTGCGCTTTGCTTCAAATGTATTCGCTTTTGAATCAACCGGTTTGTTCATATAGACTTTCACATACAGTGTTTCTGCTTCTGCTCCGGTTTTCTCATTCTCTCCGATGTCTACAATAAAGGCGATTGCTTTTTCCGAACGGATCAAGTCAAATTCCAATGGTGCTGTCCATTCATAAGATCCTATGGACTGCGTTGCTGACTTCTGATTCACGTATCTTTTAGAAGATGTCTTCGCCGCTGGAGAATTATCCAACTGCGTTACTCCAAAACCAAGCAGTTCATACTGCGGAGACCCAGTCCCCCCACTCACATCAATATAATCCGGCTGCTGATATCTTTGTTCTACTCCACCTTTTGTTCCTGCTGTAACAGCTGCTGCCACCACACGAGTCACTTCGCTACTACTCATTGTTCTACCTCCGTTTAAAATAAATAAATTGACATTGTATCCTGTATTGGCAACTTGTTCCCTCATTATCGTATAGATAACCGTTTGTTGTTGCCCTGATTGATTTACTCTGTAACTGACCGGATAATACCGGAAGAATTCCCTCTCTTGTGCAGTCCTCCAGCCAGTCAGAGAATTTCTCATAAAACTTCGCAGTGTCCTCATTTTCTGCCGGTCCATACAGTTCTCTGGAGCACAGTGAAAATACATACTGCCTCACGGAATCTCCATTTGCATACCTCTTTACGATCGGGTCTGCCGGAGTTTCTTCAATGCTGTACATCGTTGGTTGATCTTCGAGTACATCCATATTCACTACTGGGAATGTTGCCTGCTCGAATTCTTTCAGAAAAGGGCAGGTTTCTATAAATTCCTTTACCTTTACCGCTACGCTCATTTTGCCTTACCTCCACAAAAAGCAGCTACCTCCCGAACAATTTCCTTGCCGCGGTCTGCCCACATACGCTCTGTCCAATGCGATCCACGCAACCCACGCAACCCATCACCTTTATGCTCGTAATACTGCCTTCTCGCATAAGGAGTGTTATAGGTAATGCTTGTTTTTGTTTCTACCGCCGTATCCTTTAACTTACCGGATCGTTTCGGAACGTATGGATCGGATAATCTGCGTACTTCATGGGTAAAGAACCTCTGTCCTTCCCCGTTCTTGTTCAGACTTCTCTTGAGCAAGATTTTATCTGCAGGGTCTATCTGCATTCTGATTCGTGCCCCCATTAAGATCCCCCTCCTATCCGGATGTGCTTTGAACCGCCGAAGAAATTCTCGGAATGATTCAATACTTTACCGACAATGCCGACTGCATTTTTGCGTATCTCATCAATACCGCTCACGTTTTCCCCTGTCCATCTTCCAATCATAAAGAAGTCACCATTCTGCACAGTCCATTTGCCTGAGACGCCACTGCTCTTCCGGAATTCTGACGCTGAAATCCAGTTTTCGCATTTCTCATACGGTATGCGAATTTTGTACGCATCAGCACTGTTCAACCCACCATTTACAATCTCTGTCTTCTGATCCGCATGAAACCATACGGCGTCAATGTAATGAGGAACATACACGATTTTCTTAGACTTCTTATCCGAGAACGCATTGAAGATCGTAATACCCGTATTAGTCAGCATTACTCCACCCCCAGATATAAAAATCCGGTATTCATCAAATAACATTCCGCAATACCGTACAGTTTCTTGCGTAACACTTCTTGCGGGTTCTGACCGTCTGCAATCTCAGTTACATAAGATACGGAATATCCGTCCGTGCTCTCCGACTTCTTGATACTCTCATCTCCCTGTTTCTCAACTTTGTAGATTGCCTCCGCCATATCGCAGAGACAATTCTTTACAATGTTGTCATAAGGCTGTCCTTCGAGTTGATTAAAAGTGAACGAATGCAGATACATTTCCGCTTTTTTGATCACATACGAGATTTCATTTTCAGGGATCATACATCCTCCGTAATGATCCGTATAATAATTGTATACCACTTCCTGCATACGATCCTCCCATTCTTATGCCTCCGCAGTATGTACATAGATTGCCACTTTCTTATTATCTTTCGCTTCTGCGATACCTACGGTACGATATCCAAACTTCCAAGCATCTGCATCCTGGTTCGCATCCGGTGTAATAATCTTAGATACAGTGTGTTTCTGATTCTGAATTACTGCATTCTTGTCAACAATCAGGAAATCAATTTTTTTACCACCTATTGTTGTAAATCCTCCCGTTCCCAATGCCGTAAGAGTCACTTTGTCATAAAAACGTCCTTCTGGCACCTCGATAACACCTGCCCAACCATCAAGCACCTTCTTAGATGCTGTAGTGTCAAGATCCTCGATGTCCCCTTTAAGCTGTGCGGAAATGTACAAATAACAAGTTTCCGGCTTTGCTTCCGCATTTTTAATAGCGGTTTTGCCTTTTCTAATCGCTGCAATCCCAGCTTTCGCATCTGCAATCGCTTCCGCAACATTATTTGTAGATGGTGCATATCCTGCATAAGATGAAAGTCTCCAAGCATCAAGTTCCGGAACGACCTGTGTCCTCAAAAATTCTCCGGAAAGACGCCCGAAGGCAACACCTGCAGATTCAATGTTGTCCATCGCATCTACAGTAAACATACGGCCACGATCATAAGTACACTTCTTAGTCTCGTACTCAAGCGTGACGTCACCTGCAACATATCCTGTCTGCTTATTGTAATTTGCAAGACCGGACATCGTCATTTTCGGAATCAAAATTTCATTTGCGTTCGCACCCTCTTTTACAAGTTCGTTCGGTCCGTCCAAAACGGCTGTAAGAGATGCCAGTTTATAAACTTCATCAAGCATAGTAGCATACGCTTTTCTTAATGCAATCGTATTTGCCATATCTTTTTACCTCTCTCTTTCTAAAAATAAAAATTATTTGTTTGTCGGAAGTCCCATAGCTGCTCTGATTGCTGACAGATTATCTCCGCCAACATCAGCACTGCCTCCGGTTGCTCCGACTGCGTTCATAAATGGTTCGTCAGAACCAAACAAATAAGCATCGGACTCCTTCACGGCTTCCAATGCCTTCTTAATGTCCTCAGACTGGTTTTTTGATGCTTTCAATGCGTCCATATCAAGCATAGCCATGACTGCTTTTTCATTTCTTCCACCGGCTGACTTGATAGCCTCTTTGACGGTATCGGAGAAAATGCGGTCTGCTTCTTTTGCAGCGTATTCTTCATCCTTATCCTTCAACTGCTTGTTCAAATTTTCAATTTCACTCTGCATGGCTGCCGGATCTACATCCTTGAACTTTTCCAAAGATTCTGTTGCAGTTGCAAGCTGGTCTTTGTAATTGTCACGCTCTCCCTCGGCTTTTGTAGTCTTTGCCTGTTCCGCAGCAACGTCCTTTCCATTTTCTGCCATGATTTTGTCAACAACATCCTGTTCCAATCCAAGTCCTTTTAAAAATTCTGCCTTCATATTACACTCTCCTTTCTTCCGTTCTTTTACGTCTGCCGGAAAAAGACAATAAAATATGACGCGTCACCCTGCGTCTCAACGGGAGATAACTGGATCACCATTCCTTTCCTACATCCTGTTCAAAAAGTTTCATGACAATCCTCCTTTCTTAAAAATGGGTATAAAAATACCACTCACTCCGAAGAATGAATGGTATTAATTACTAGAATGTCTCTGATGAAGAATTTCATCATACAGTCTATACAACTTCTTACCTAAATTATTAACAGTTTCTTGATGATCTAAACCTCTATATACAATTTCATCGTTTACTAAAAGTTGCAGTTCTTTTATATCGGACACTTCTAACTCTTTTGCATCAGAATCTATTTTCCTTTGGCTTAAAATCAAAGATTGTGCATCTTCAACTTCTTCTAAGAGAAGTTTCGACATCTCATTATTTAATTTTATGATCATATCATCGCCTCCTACTGCGGATTACACTGAATTAAAATTCCTGTATTGGGATTTACCGATACAATGCACCTATCTGTAACAAATTTAACACTGTCAGGATCTCTCTTTCTTGTTCTGACTTCCCCGTACAAAAGTGCATACCATATATCCTCAATATCAACTCCACTTCTTGGTCTCTCGGTCTTCGGGTCTTCTTTTGTACCTATGACACGTTCTATAAAATGTTTGCTCTGTCCTGAAATCTTTATCCCATTAGATGTCTTCATGCCAACAAGCTCTTTTTCTATTCTGTCATGCAATTTTTTGTAGTTTTTAAATCCGGATAATGGGGATATCATTCCGTTTGCAACAGAATTTTTATAATCTGTCAACAAATTAAACTCTTTAGGTTCATTATACTTCATCTGCCGGAAATCAGCAAGGTTTCCAGCATCATCTCCAAGTATGTTTTTGTACCGATAATACTGCTTTGAATCTCTATCTGCATTCCGAATCATATCTGCAGTATATCGGGCATTCTGCCTCTTAGAATTTGTAGCTACTCTTCCGCGCATATCATAATAGATGCGTTCTCTTTCTTCTGTCAGCCCCATCTTTTTACAGAACCGGCTATATTCATTCAACTGCCCTTGATATTTCGCCCTTGCAAGCGTCACATCATCCGGATCAGCGTCACCCTTCTTCAATAGCTCAACCTTTTCACGCTGCGCCCGCATACAGGTCTCCATCTGTCTCTGACGTTGCTTTGCTTCATACAGAGTATATTCTTTGCCGTTAAAGCTCTTCGGCGTGTTTTCCTTGCGATTCTGCTCTTCCAGCCATTCATCCGTCCAGTTCCGAACAGAAATGCCGGGAACAAAAGGATAATACATATGATAACAATTCGCACCGAGTAGCCCGGTCACAGTTCCAAGACCACACACCGTCGTAAGTTCTTCTTTGCTATATACTCTGCCCTGCCACACCGCATGAGTTGGACGAGCTCCGGCGTGCCATTCCACCTCGAAATGCTCCGTTCCGAGCTTTTCAGCGTTCATTTCAGATATCTTTCCTGACAGTTGCGATACCCCAGTCATAACGGCTCTACGAGCTGCCACATCGATTCGGTTTGCTCTTCCGGATGCATAATCGATCTGCCGTAGTCCGCTATTGGTCATCTGCGTTACTACCCTTCTTATGACTGTATTATAGTCAAATGCTCCCGAAACAATATCCATACAAGCAGCATCAAGATATTTCTGATACACCTGCGCCAGTGGAGTAAGAACTTTCTCTCCGGTACCGTAATCAAGATAGAACCCCAAAGACTTTGTAATATTCTGCAGATCATCTCCGCTCTGCCGAATAAGAGCTTCTGTAATCTGCTGCAACTCCTCATTCTCTTCGTAAGGAATAAATTCTGCATTAACCTGTTCGTATACTTCCTTATTCCGAACATATTCCCAGTCTATTACCTTGTCATATAGCTCAAACATCTCCGGATAAGATTTATTCAGTGTTTCTTTCAACATCTGCTCAATGTCCTCAGAAGAATATCCCAGAATCCGCAATCTGTTTATCTGCCAGTCAGCAGTGCTCGTTATTTTTCCCGTCTTTCGGATCCGGCGAACGATATCTTCCATGATCCGAATTTCTAGATCAGAGAAGTGTTTCTCGATCTGACGGGACAACTGTTTCTTGTAGTCTTCTCTCAATCAGATCACCTACTCCATAACTTGATTCTGCTCCGGAACATTTGCCTTTGCAGTCTCTTCATCTTCACCGTACCATTTCATACGATATTCCCAGTGATGCATAAAGCCTGCCGCCACATCTGCCATATCCTGCTTTCTTTCTGTCTCTTCATCTGTCAAAATAGAATCGTTGAATTTACAGGAAAACTCATACCCGGAATTCAACATGCTGTTGTAAAAGGCAAGTCCTGCGGCGAAATCTTCCAAACAATCATACAGATTGTTCTGAATTGCCGTTACCCGGTTATACTTCCGGTTCTTTGATACTTTTATCTCTGTTGCTGTCTTAGCGACTTCCTGCACATCCGATAAATCTCCGTAAGCCAAGCCAACAGAAAATTCAATTTCTCGCTTATACTCTTCAAGTCCACGCTTAAAGGCTTCGTCTCGCATTTCCGGAGAATACTCTTTCAGAAGCTCCTGATCTTTCCCTGCTTCCAAATTCAAACCTCGGTAAAGCCTTTTATTAAGCCTTGCCATTCCAAATCTTCCGGTTGATTTATCCTGTTTTAATGCTTTGCCATCGACATGGATGGCGCGTTCCCCAGATTCATACTCCCAGTCAAGCCTTGCCCCCTGGATGTCCGCCTTTTTAATTAGATCTGTTGCCGAATCGTATACAGAGACACCGCATGCCGAACCGTCAACTTTATTTTTAATCGGATTCCGGTAATAACCAAAATCCATTCGATTCATTCCCGGATATGTAACAGGTCCCGGATTGATGTTCAACCATTCTTCTACTGCTTCCAAACTACACGGAAGACCGATATCACTTGCTGTCTGAGAATGAAAACATTTATTCTCTATGGTCAAATTTCCGTTTATGAAATAATGTCTTTCAAACCGCGTGAAGTAATTCGTATCTCCGACTTTCTTCACTGTCAGAAAAGCTATATCATTCGGTTTTCCATCATCTCCAAAGCTGATTGGAATGATCTTATCCGCAGATATAAATTCAGCAGTAGCTTCTCCGAGCGGTTTCAGGACAAATGATCCAAGTGCAAGACCTTCCTGTAGATTCTCATTCAGACTTGAAATATTCTTCTGATAAATCTTGTCCAGCCGCTCATTGCTAAGGTTCGTTTCCATCTCTACCAAAACACAATCTGCAAATTCCCTACAAATACCCTCTTCTATGCCCAAAGACACAATACTGTCAGTGATCCAGTCTGCCTGTCCATTCAGCATCTGTTTCCACTGGTTTATGGCATTGATCATGTTGTCAGAAAGAGTAATATCCTTACCAACGATCTGTTTTAATGTCGTATATCCAAACATACGCATAAATCCTTTCCAAAATCTTTTTAATCCCTCAAACATCTTCCACCTCTTCAATCAGGTATTTCATATCACGCTCGATCGTGTATTCAAACGCATCCAAACTGTCGATATCTGTGCTGCCATCATCCAGGCGATCATCCTTATCTTTCACATCCTTATTCCAAACTGCATCCGAAAATGCCGTCTTCAAGCTTTCGCAGTCTTTTGTAATAAAAAACCGCCCTGCTCCCATGAGCTTGACGGTACATCTGATTCTGTCATTTATCGTTGCTTTTTTTGCCTTACGAACCGATATCCAAGGATACTGTTTCTCCACTGCGTTCCGAATAGAATTTCCAAGAACCGTCTCCGCATTATCATAATAAACGGTTTCCACATTGCAATATTTCACATAATCTCCGTGTCGGATAACAACCCCATATTCTTCAATCACTTCTCCAACAAAGTCGCAAAACATCTTGTCCAGCATATTGCTGTCTATATCCTCATTTTCATCCTTTGCCATGATTCTACGGGATTTTAGTGCAATTACATCTCTGTAATTGTCTGTATATCCTCTGGCAACAAAAGAATGACCGGACTGATTTCCACCGAAGTCTAAACCAATCTCTATTGATGTGATATCTTCCTTCCTGAACTGCTTCACTTCTGCATCCGGATTCAGCTCTTCCACAACTTCACATCGGTATGCATCCGGATTATCCGCAAAACGCTTATAGATTGCCCCCTCTGCACGTTTCCACATTCCTAGTATAAGCCGATCATAATAGATTGTACCCTCGTATTCTTTGCAGAGCTGCTGCACAAATTCTTCTGGCAAGAAAGGATTGTCAAAAATGGTGTATCTCTGCAAATAAATATCCAGCTCTATGTTATCCAGAAACTCTTTTAGCCAGTGTGTAGGATGCTCCGGGTTACATGATCCATCAAAACAGGAATATGGTTTATCAAGACGAGATTTCAACATTTGGAACACTTCCTTGTTCCACTTTGCCACCTCGTCTCCGTAGCAGTACTTAATGGATGCCCCTTGAATCTTTGCCACCTGACTAATTTTCTCTGCTCCTAGACAGTAAACATCCTCTCCACAGATCCGCGCTACATTCCGGTTGTTAATCGTTCCGATCAACTTGTCTGTGTAAATCTCTCGCATCGGCTGCAAAACATTTCGTTCGATAGACTCTTTCGATACGCCAAGAATCACATTTAATCCTGGCTTGCCTGCACGCTCTCTGATCCGGAAAGGAATCACAAACGCAGTGTCGACATAAGACTTTCCGGATCGCACAGCTCCGGATTTAATATTCCAACGATGCGTCGCATTCACAATATACTCATTCTGTTTCTTGCTTAACTGCATTATCACGCACCTCTTTTAGTATCTGATCCAGTTTATCAAGAGCCTCTTCCGTTTCATTTTCACCAGTAACCGCCTGCTTGCGTGCTTTCTTAAGCTCTGTATCTGCTTCACGGTTCAACCGGTTCTCGTCAGGTTCAGAAGACTGGCCAGAGTATTTTGCAACAAAGGTGGCTGCCTTCGTATCTCCAGCCAACGCCTCTTTAATCTGCGCCATCAAAAGAGCTGACTCTAAAGTACACTCAACACCAAGTGCCTCTAGAACCGGCTTCCATTCTTCACTATCTATTTCAGCAGTAAGCAGCATGTTCAGCGTCTTCCGGAAATCTGCTTTCCGACGCCTCGCTTCTCCGCTTGCTTTACCTCCTTTTGATGTAATAATCCGTAGTTCGTCCGTTGTTCGATGATCAAATCCTTTATCTTTTATGTTTTCATAATTCGCCACGTCACCACCTTCCTCTACTTAAAATTTTGCATTAGAAAAGCACCCTTTCGGATGCCTTATACCTGTCTGTTCTTCGGCTCCACCGCTTCAGACCGGACATTGTGTGTCTGGTTCTGATTCTCCGGTTTTACCTTTTCCGTTATGCTGTTGAACTTATTCAAGTTCTTCTGTCTGTTTTCCTGCTCCTGCTGCTTTTTGTTCATACCATCACCTCGGGGATAGTATGTGCACAGGAAATGGAATTATGTATGAGAAAAGCACCCCGAAGGGTGCTATTCACAATTTATATAACTAGAGAATTAGTTAGCACTTTTTGTTATTCCAAGAACGCTCATAATCGCATCCTGAAGCAATTTTGAATAGTTGATTCCAGCTTTTTCTGCTTCTACATTCATCCAGTATGGAATCGTACAATTTTTCTTTACCGCTTTGTTATCCACCTTTCTTCTGTATTCCACAAAATCAACATCAACTAATGTTACAATATCTTCTTTTGCCGCATTAATTCCTGCAATATTGGGTTCCGGAAGTACTTTTCCTTCATCCATCAAGTCTATTCCCATGAGACCGATTGCATCCCTTGCCATTTCCATTGCGTCTGCAATATCCATTCCCTGTGTCGCAATATCAAAATCCGGGATCTCCACATAGAAAAATCCATCATCTTCTTTCGATATTACAACAGGATATGCCCTTCTTCCTTCTTTCATTGTGATTCCTCCTCCACACATATAAACGCGTTCTCACTTAATAAAACTTCAAGAAAGTGGGACTATTTCAGTCCCAACTTCTTAATAATGTTTCTTGCAAGTCTCTCGTTGATATCTGGATGTCTCGGAATGGGTTCGCTCCTATGACCATCCGTATATATGTCATGGTTTCCACCATTTCTCTTTATATACCGCCCGTTATCTTCAAGCAACTTAACTAATTCTCTACGTTTCATTAAGCAAGCTCCTTTCTCTTTATACATGTATTATATGCATAAATATATCCATTGTCAATAGTAAATACACATTTTATATGCATTTCTTTAAATCAAAAAACGCCCCGCAAATGCAGGACGTCTTTACTTGGTTTATGCAAGAGTAGGGGGAAGAGCCGCAGGCGCTTTGCCTTTTGACTCTAGTATTATTATACATATGCTTTTTATGCGTGCTATGCGTTTTCTAAATAATCATCAATTCTTCTGCTCACACGGCTCTGATCTAAATGTACCGCTTTCGCAACCGCCTTCTGTTTTCTCCCCTCGACGAAGCACATCCTGAAGATCCGCCTTGTAATGCTATCAGTTATCGCTTCCACCCATTCCTCTATCTCCACACATTCCTGCTCCAGCTGCTCCTTCCGTCGCTGATCCCGGTCCTGAAGGCGATCATACTTCTCCTCGTCGAATCCTACCACACCCTGTGGCATGGGATATCCCTTGCTGTAATCAAAGATTACGTCATTCCCTATCAACCCCTCATCTCTCCATCGGTTTTTGAGTATGTAATCCAGCTCCAGAATCTCATCCTTTTTACTCCGGTATCCCTGGAGCAGCTCCTTTGTTATCTCCATCCGCATCATCCCTTAATCCACATCGTCTCTGTAAATATTCCCACGTTGTCTCCCGCCGGATCTGCTGCCCCTGCGCCCGGATCAGCGCGGCAGCGCTAGGTTCGTTTGTATTGCTCAATGTATCAGCTCCTTTTTCGGTCTGCCTCGTTTCCGTGATCCGTCTTTTCCCGCATCGCTTTCCATTTTTACCTCTCCATTAAAATCAACTTAATTCAACCGATCTAACGGACATTCGCCGCTCTCTCGTTGCATATCACACTCGCCGTAGTCGTCTATCGTATTTCTGTACTCACAGTAGTTTTCGCAAACGTCCTCACAAACCTCTTCGATGATCGTTACTATGCTTTTTGTTTCATCTTTCATCGATTCACCTCATATGTCTTCTATTTCCACACTTTCTCCATACACTCTGTATGAAAGAAAATATCTGTTTTTCTCTTTGTCCTCACGTATTCCACATTCCCCATATCATCATCCGGTTTGATTTCTTTTCCACATCCCGGACAGATCACCGGATGATCCCAGTGGCTTTCAATCCTCTTTTTTTCTGTGCATTCGTCATACCTGTTTCTCCCTAATTGCTTTGATCCTTGCCTTTAAGCTCTGCATCACCCATGCCTGCACATCATCTTTCTTTTCCAGCGCCTTCATCACATCCTCATCCCGGGTATCCACACACACAAGGTGGTGGATGATCACTCGTTCTGTCTGCCCCTGTCGGTGCAATCTCTTGTTTGCTTGAGTGTACAGCTCATAATTCCAAGTCAACCCGAACCAAATGACATGATTTCCACCTTGCTGCAGGTTCAGTCCATAAGCGCTGCTTGCCGGATGGGTCAGAAGGATGTCGATCTGTCCGGCATTCCAATCATCCTCATCCCGTGTGTTTTTCAACTCCCGGACACGCAACTTTGTTTTCTTGAGCGCCTCCAACAGCCGGATCCGGTCATGCTGGAAATTGTAAAACACCAGTGCCGGCTTTCCTTGCAAAGATTCAATCAACTCCATAAATGCCTCGATCTTACAGTTGTGCACCTCGTGGATATTCCGATCTTCGTCATAAATTGCCCCGTTTCCAAGTTGTAGAAGCTTATTGCTTAACGCCGCTGCACTAGTCACGCTAATCTCCTCCTCATCTTCCGGAAGCTCCATTACCATCTTCCGTTCCAAGTCGGCATAGGCTTTTCTTGATTTATCATCCAGCATTACCGGGATTTCGTGATAAGTGACTTCCGGAAGCTGTAAGTAATCCTCCGCTTTCATGGAGATGCAGATATCCGAAATCTTTTGCAAGATGCTCTCTTCCGTTCCCGGCTTTGCCTTGTAGTTATATATCACATCTCTGCCTCTGTCCCCGGGATCAAAATACCGTTCCCGGAACTGTGTGTATCTCCGTCCCAGACGTTCGCCTCCATCCAGAAGGAATACCTGCGCCCATAAGTCCTCAAGTCCATTTGGGGAAGGCGTACCTGTAAGCTCCACAATCCTGTCGATATGCGTCCCAACACTTGCCAGAGATTTGAACCTCTTCGCCTTGTGACTCTTAAAGCTGCTGGACTCATCGATGACCACCATATCAAACGGCCAGCTGTTCCTGTAGTAATCCACCAGCCAGCATACATTCTCCCGGTTGATAATATAAATATCTGCCGGCGTGTTTAATGCCCGGATTCGTTTTGTCTGGCTTCCCAGAACCGGAGAAACCCTCAAGATCTTTGTGTGATCCCATTTATCTTTCTCTTTCGTCCACGTACCCTCCGCCACTTTTTTCGGCGCGATCACCAGAACTTTTTTAACTTGGAATCGATCATACTTCAATTCCCGGATCGCGGTCAGGGTCATGACTGTCTTCCCGAGTCCCATGTCCAAGAATAATCCGATTTTTTTGACCTTGATAATCCTGCTGATGCAGTATGCTTGATACCCATGCGGTTTAAACTCCATCTCTTAATTTCTCCTTACACTCTTCCAGGAACAGCTTCACCTCGTGTTCGCCGTGCAGCACTCTTACCGCCTGCCCCATATCTTTTAATCTTTTCAGCTGCACCCTTTGTAGGGATGTCAGTCTCCCTGTTATTGTTTTCAGCTCCACGAACACCGCCGGATATCCCGGAAGAACCACGATCCTATCAGGCACACCGTCATTACCGGGGCTTACCCACTTGAACGCTCTGCCGCCCAGTTTTCGGATTCCGTCCACTAATATTTTTTCCACTTCTCTTTCTCTCATGCCCGCTCCTTTTCCCGTATACTCTCTCACGCGCGCGTATATATACCTGTATTAGGCGTGTTAGGTACACGCCATATCTACCTAATTTATATATTTTTTCATTACTATAGAAAGTTGGTTTACATAGTTTACATATATTGGGAAACCCTTGTGTTTTGTGGGTTTTCTCGTAAACTAAATATGTAAACTTTTAAAAAATTATCGTTTACTCGGTTTACGCCACCGTAAACCAACTTTTTGTAAAGGTTTACGTCACTTGGTTTACACCCTTTCAAACCCTTTTTGTTGTCCGTGCGGACCATATCTTCTCATACTTTTGTTCCGCTTCCACCCTTTTATCGATGCCAAAATACTGTTGATCTCCATGCTGTCAGTTTTCTTCATAAATTTCACATCTCCGTTAAAGCATTCTGCCCACACTTCCATCGCACAAACTTTATCTCTTTCTACCAATTCTGTTCCCTTTGGAAGATGCAGGCTTCCTGCGTAAAATTGTCTGCGCTGCGACAGGCTTAAGGAATCCCAGTTCGGAGGAATCAGACGTTCTAAGAATTCCCGGATCAACCCTTCCTTTCCGGATGCCTCTCTGTGGCTCTCCTGCATCTCTTCCGCCAGTTGTTCTTCTTCCTTAGTCATATACAGTGGTTCCCCCAACAGCCAATAGGTGTATGCCTCCGCCCATATCTGATCCACCTCCTGTGGCAGATCCTGCCACACGGACTTCTTTGCCGGGTGCACGCCCACATCCACTGGCCAAAACCGTCTGTTTCCTGTCATGTCCTTTAAAAACTCTTCTTCGTTGCTCGTTCCGAAGAAGACGCAGCGGCGCGGATATTTGTTCGTTCTGCGCCCATAGGCGGCACGGTAGATATCATCTGTCTTACTTAAAAACTGCTTGACCGCATTGGTCTCCTGCTTTGTCATAGCAGTCAACTCCCCCACCTCATTGATCCACGTTCCCTGTATAAGTTCTGCAGCCTCTTTTCCCTCAAAACTAGTCAGGGAATCGGAAAACCAGTCTTTTCCCAGTATCCGCAGGAACGTACTCTTTCCGATTCCCTGCGGACCGGTAAAGATTGGCATATAATCATATTTCACGCCACCTGTGACCGCTCGGGCCACCGCTGCACACAGAGACTTACGCATGACAGCCCTTGTGTAGCCGTTATCCTCAGCACCCAAATACACGCTCAGAAGTGTATCCAGCCGTTTCTGTCCATCCCATTTTAAGAATTTCAAATACTCTTTTACATCGTTGATGCGGTTCTGACTACTCACGATCAGGAGTGCATTATCCAGCTTCTCTCTGCCGGTAATCCCGTAAAACAATTCCATATAATTATAGAAGCCCGCATCATCTTCATCTTTCCATCTCCGCTTTTCCTCGCCCGCACTCCACGGAACTTTTCCGAGGATCAAGCCGCAGCTTGCAAATTCATCCGTCACAATCTTCCCTTTTAAAAGAGGGTCATTCTGCAAGATGAGCACCGCGTTATTGATCGTCTTTTCTATTTTCCCGTTTCTGTCATGGGTAAGTCGGGAGATCCACGACAGATCATCTTCCGATACTGGCTCTCCCTCCTCTGTTTGGAATGCCTGTCGAGCCTGTTCCATCTTCTCTTTCGCAAGCAAATCGGAAACTCCCTTATCGCCAACTGCCAAATGGCTCATAGCCACAAAGGACGGCAGTTTATTCACAGGAGTTCCGTCTTTCGCGTCCCGATCCTTATCACCGTACATATGTAGGCGCACAAGATCAAAGGCATTAACGAGCATGCCGGAACACGGATCCGTTGCGTGGTGAGAATAAAGGAACAGATCCCCGTCATACACAACTGCACCGCCCATCGTAGACCCGCCAGTGTAGGTATAACGCCCCTCAATATCCGTAGGATCATACATCCCCGGAATGAACTTCTCCATCGCCTGAGAGATCGTGTATGTCCGGCAGAATGCGCCGATGATTCCACGCTTTGCAGTCGGGTCTTCCTGTTTCGCAAGCCGTCTCTTTTCGATTGCTGCCGTTCCCGGCACCTGCGGCCATTGCGAAATATCTGTCCAGTCTCCGTACATCTGAAGGAGACCGGACAGGCTGCAGAATGGGTGATCGTATACTTCAAAGATGTATTCCCCGTCTTTACAGCAGCTTGGCCAGTACATCAGCCTCGACACATCAAAGGTAGTCGGGTCACAGAATTCCATTCCGATCAAAGATGCCAGCTTTCTTGACGCCGGCTCATATTCATCCGCTGACGCGGTCGCATCCAGTGGTACAATCACACGGAGTCTGGGCGCATACCCAGCGTGTTTTCTTGTGCTGTAGACCAGAGCCGCGCACCCCAAACCGGATACCCGTTTCAAAATCTCATCCGTACCGCCTGCGGGGATGTTATCCATGTCCAGAGTCAGAAGATCTCTGCCCTTTACATAAGCAGCTTTCCGGATATTATTCTCAAATGTGCCGCCCACAAAACCACCGACATCTTTTAATTCATCCTGTCGGTATTTCGGCATCGCAAGATATTCTTCCACTGTCTCCGTACTTCGTACCGGAGTTTTTACCCTGTCTACAAATTCAGACCAGAGGATTTCTGTTCCCGGCCAGTGCTTTGTTTTTCTTGTGCCGGCGGTACTAATGTGTAATTTTCTGTTATGCTGCATCCGTCATCCCTCTAATCTTTCATATAATAGTTACTTTCAAATCCTGCGCCTTTCAGTATTAACCCTGGCGCCCATGTTATCGGTTCTGCCATCAGATTACAGATGTCATCTACTGTCACATCCATCGGCGCGTCGATGATCACTTCATCGTGGACATGGAATACCACCTGCAGCCCTTTTTTCTCAATTCTTCGTAATGTTTCCGCAAGACAGTCTCTTGCGATTGCCTGCACGATATTCTCTGTCATTTTGCCACCATAAGTAGACGTCACTTCCCATTTCCTTGTCTGCTGACCTACAGTATAGTAATGGATCGCCGCTTTCCCGAACTGATTCTCCTGTAAAAATGGTTTCGGGTAAAAAAGCTTCCTTCCGCTCGGAAGTTGTACTGTAAGGAAGTGTTGCCCATACACAAGATCGCTTTCCAGCGCAAAGGTCAGTCCGTTGATTGCATGTGGTTGTGCTGTCAGCATCGTTTGTAACGATGCCTCTTCTACGGCATACCACAGGTCACGGATTCTCGGGTTTGCGCTCCTCCATCTCTGCACGATGTCCGGAAGTTCTTCTTCTGTCAGTCCCATATTCAAAGCCCCCATTGCAATCAGCGCATTAGAACCTCCCTGATATCCAAGCGCAAGCGTCGCAACCTTTCCTTTCTGCCGCAGACTGTATTCTGGATTTCCTTTTGTGATTCTTTCGATCGGCACATGGAACATTTGAGATGCCGTCGCTTCGTAGATTTTTCCGTGGGTAGCAAACACTTCATTTACCCACTGTTCTCCTGCCAGCCACGCAATCACACGTGCCTCAATCGCAGAGAAGTCTGCCACTACAAACTTCCGCCCCTCGGAAGGGATAAACGCTGTTCGGATCAACTGGGAAAGTGTATCCGGTACGTTTCCGTAGATCAGCCGAACGCCTTCATAATTTTTTGCCTTTACCAGCTTTCTTGCCTCGTCCAGTGTTTTCAGATAGTTCCGCGGGAGGTTTTGCATCTGCACAAGACGTCCTGCCCATCTGCCGGTTCTGTTAGCACCGTAGAACTGGGTCAGTCCTCGAACGCGTTCTCCTTCTCCCTCTGCGGTTTTCATGGCTACATATTTTTTAATGGAGGTCTTTCCGAGCTGCTGACGTATCTCCAGCACTCTCCTCACCTCATCTGATATATCACTACGGTTCAATAATTCCGTTACGTTCTCTTTCGCCAAGCCGGAAATTTCTCCGGATATTTGCTTTTCAATCCACGCTTTTAACTGCGAGGTACTGTTCGGATTTCCAAGTCCGGTAATATCAATAGCTTCCATTGTCAGGTTATCACTGCTGATCGCGTCGATAGCCAGAGCCCCGTTGATCAGCTCCTCATCCACACGAACTCCGTACGCATTCATCCGAACATCCATCTGCCATAAGAGCTCTTCCTCTTCCGGAACTGGATACTGCTCCAACCGTTTCAAAATCTCGTACTCTGTTATTACATCCTGCTTGCAGTAATCTTTAAAAAGCACCCATTTTTCAGGCGCATGTTTTGGCAAGTTCCATGTTCTGTTCCCGTTTGTCTTTGTCGGTTTACATGGTACACAAAAATATCGGATCAGTGCCTTTCCTGTTGTCAACTTCCGCTTATCCTGCGGCAGTCCGATTGCTTTTCCGGTTGCGTCCAGACCTGCTGTATATCCGCAGTACAGACCATGCATCATAGTACATTGCCACTGATCCAAAGGAGTCGCATATCCAGCGAGATTTAAACAGTACCATTCAAAGGCTGCGTTATATGCGTGTTTGATCGTATCCGGATCTACAAGCTCGTCCAGTATCCAGTCCGGGATCGACTCACCCGTAACAAGATCCACAATCTGAACCGGATCATCATCCCATTTGTAGGCAAATAATAGGATTGCAAAATCCGGAGACTGTGCGTATTTATATAATCCAGCTTTTCCAATATCTATGCTGCTTTTTGTCTCTATATCTATCGATAGATGATGCCTCATCCGTATCTTCTCCTTTTAAACATGCGGAGTCTTTCGACTCCACAAAAAATCACATCGGAAGTCCTGTGATGGGATTGATCTGAACTCCCCCATTTTGTGGCTGTGTTGCTGATGCCGGCTGTGGCGCTCCGAACGCCTGTGCAGCGGATACGTGTCCCCCTGACAGGGTTTCCCCATCTTCCAACTTCTGAACCGGACCCAGTCCACATCCAATTCCTTTCTTGCCTCCAAATGCATAAGGGAAGAAATTCACGTTCACTCGTCCGTACATTCCGCTGTACACTTCTGACTGATTGATGATCGGATTTCCCATCTTATCCACTACTTCCGGTGGATAATCTACCTTCGCGCTTGCGGTAAACACCCAATGACCTTTACATTCTTCTCCGAACGGCATGCCGTCGCTTGGCCGGACTCCATCTCCATCGTAAACCGGAGTCGGTACGATCGGAGGGCACACCCCATTCCATTTTTCTGTAATCCCCTTTTGTTTTGCCGCCTCGATTGCCGCATTGATACGCGCCATTGTTTCTACATCTGTCTTCGGGATCAGTACAGTTACGCTGAATTTTTCTTCCTGCCCCTGCATTGCGGCATAAGGCTTAAATAAATGTACATAACTTAATCTTGCTTTTCCTGTTGTTACGTTCGTTGCTTCTCCGATTCCCATTTCAATTTTCCTCCTTAAATGCTTCCTGTGCGGTTACTTTATTTGTAATTGCCTGTCTCTTATCAGATGCTTCTACTAGTGTCGGTTTCCCCGGTTTCTGGGTCACGAACTCTCCCACGGCATCTGCAAAATCTTTCTTTCCGATTGTCTTTTCCACCTGTGCCAGGGTCAGCGGCTTTTTCTCCCAAAGGATTTCTTCTGCCACAACACCGCTCTTAGTTAATTTTTCAAAAGCGGCATCCATGTCCGTCCAGTCGCGGGATCGTCTGCCTTCCACTGCCTTCCATCCGGGAACTTCATTTCCGGCGAGACATTCAGACAGCGCCCACTCCTGCAGGTCTTTCTGATATGCAACTACGTCCCTCATTGCCAAAAGCCGTTGTCCGGCTTCCTCCTTTGTAATCAGTGGTGGCAAATCCCCTAAGTTGAATGCCATCTTCACATTGTGGTCAGATCGTGCGCGGCATTGTTTCTTTGCCTGGCAGAACTTACAGGTCTTTTCTCCAGGTGCGAACTCTCCTTCTCCCGCAAATGCAAGTGTCGCGCGCTCTTTTGCATAATCCCCAAATTGCAGGAGCTCTTCCAATGTACACTCCCATTCCGAAATTCCATCCGGAAGGCGGGGCTGTACAATTCCTAAGCGAATCCGCTCAATCGGATAAAGAATCTTACATGCTTCATACGCACCCAGCGCATACAACATCATTTGCGGATTCTCTTCGGCGGAAACAGGAACACCTTTTCCATATTTGAAATCAATTACGAACAGAGTGTTCCCCTGGATCATAATACAGTCTGCAGTTCCGAATCCTTCCGGAACATAATCGCTGAAATCGACCCGTTTCTCCACTTCTACAAACGGAGTTGCCGGAAGCTTGATAGATACATCCCGGATATAATCGATATAAGTATCTGTATGTATCAACATCTCGTCATCCCACAGAGGATCTTCTTTGAATTTTTTGATTGCAAAGGTAAGTTTACGCTTGGAAACGTCTCCCGGCTTGAAATAATTCCGCACCTTCAGTTCAGCAAGTTCATGCGCCAGTGTACCTTCCTTTGCCGCTTCCGAGGTAGTATTCGGAAACTGTTCTTCCAGTCGGGCACTCTTCGTACATTTGAGCCATCGATGCGCGCTGGATGCGCTTAAGAGTGCATGATCTCTTTCTTCATGTCCCATCAGATCTGCGCCCCCATTCCCCGAAGTGATGTCGCGAAACTACCGAACTGATCCTCCGTAAGTTGCTGTAACGTCTCACACCCATAACTTGTAAGAAGTTGCTGTAGTTGAACCATACCCCCCTTATCCATCAGAGTCATCGCTGCCCGCGCCAAATCATCCCGCGTATACTCGTGCCGACTAGTTGGAACTGCAGTCTGTACAGGTGCAGTCGGAGCAACCGGAGCAACCGGCGTAGATACGGGTGGCACATTCTGTGCCGGCGCTGATACAGGAGTGCTTTGACAACTTTCTGAAACACTGTGCTGCTTCATCTCTTCCGCGGTTGTAACTGCCTTCTCTTCCTTTGCCGACACACGCCCCTGAATTTTTTCCATAAAATCCATCATTTCTTCGTAACTATTAAATGTAATCTGCATAATTATTTCCCTCCTAATTTTTCTAACCCTGCACGGGCAATTTTTATGAACTCATCCTCTGTGAGGCTGATTCCTTTTGTCATCTTCTCGTGGTCATCGGACCACCCACGAATATCCAGCTTTGGTTCTTTCCCAAACCAACTGACGATATTTAATTCTGTGTGATAAACATCCGTCTCACTCTTCTTCGGAAGAGAAAGGATGGTTTCTTTAATTTCAAAACTTGTCGCTGCCATAACTTTACAAATCCCTCTTTTCCGTCTAAAATAAAGTTGAGCTTTTAACTATGCGCCCAGAGGTTGCCGCCTCATTTATGGGCGCATTTTATTTTGCCATTACCTGCCTTGTGGCCGGATCATAAACAACGATCATGCAATCTCCTGTTTTATCCTCTATAAATGCCTCGTTTCCGTACATTTCCGTGGTGTGTACGCAGTCACAATAAAAGTTCTGGTTGATCCACTTGCGGATCGCATACTCTGCGATCGTCTTCGCTCCTTTGATCATCTTCGCTCACCTCCTTAGATCGGTCCTGCCTGCAGGATGTAAATGATCACAGCCATCACCGCGTTTAACATCATGCTGGCGACTGTTACTGTGACCAGTCCTCTTGCAGCATTGTCTCTTTCTTTTCTTTTCCGCTGGATCTTCTGCTTGTGATCCGCTTCCGGAAAATTTCTTCGCCCGATCGGGATCAGCTCCAGCTCCGGCACTGCCGGTAATTTAAGCTCTTCCATGCTTGTCCTTCCTTTCTACCGCTTACGCGGTTTTCTCTTTTCGTATTAATGCTTCTCTGATAATCCGACTGCATGCGTCTATACTGCTTTGGATCTCTTCTTTTGTACGGTTTACATAACTGTCGTCATGCACTCGGATTGTTGCACCTCTTATGCGGATTTCTTCAACAATCACGTTCTTCACCTCCTGTTTATGTTTATGTTTTAATGTTTGTACTTGTTGCGTTGTCCCTAAAAATCTCCTATACTCCAATGTCATATTGTTCTGAATCATACACCGCGAAATCTCATTGCTTAATATCGCGCTCTGGTCTTCTCGGAATTCTCTATCAAGCATCTCCATAGCCAACTTAATCACCTCCTCCTCTTTTGGTTCAAAGTCCTTTTTATCGGACACCTTTCCTGTTACACTACTCTAGGAAGTACTCGATAGATACTCCGAAGTAGTCGGCGAGAATTTTGAGTTTGTCAGTTTTTACGTTACTCCGTCCGCGTTTCCAATCAGATAAAACTGATTGAGATATTCCTGTATCTTTTGATACCTGATACGCTGTCTTGTTGGTTTTATCCAGTAATTCAGCAAATTTTTCGTACACTTTTGCACCACCTTTCAGTATATAAACAGTTGTAATTACTACGGAAATGTTGAATTTATCTGACAAGTAAATAATACCACATTTCCGTAGCAATTACAACTGTTTATATACTGAAAGGTGGACAAAAAATGTATGAGATTTTTGAGCAATTACTACAAAAGTATGGTGTTAGTGCATACAAAGTAGCAAAGGCGACAGGAGTGACACAGTCCACTCTAAGCGACTGGAAACGCGGAAGGAGTACGCCCAAATCAGAAAATATGAAAAAACTTGCAGATTACTTCGGCGTTTCGATTGACTATCTTATGACAGGAAAGGAGGAAACTGAAAAAGAGCCAAAGCTTAAACCTAAAGACGAAAAAGACATAAAAGAGATTCTTGCCAACACTGAGCAACTTCTTAAGCAGGATGGGCTCATGTTTGACGGTGATCCGGCATCACCAGAGGCGATTGAGTCTATTCTGTCAGCTATGCAGATTGGCATGGAAATGGCGAAGAAAAAGAACAAGGAGAAATACACTCCGAAAAAGTATAAAAAGGATTGATGTTATGAATATTAAACGGCTGGTGGATTCTCTGGTCAGAAAGTACAAATCACGGAATCCCTTTGAGATAATCGAGCATCTCAATGTAATAGTTGTCTTTTATCCCTTACACGGGGTAAAAGGATTTTATCAGTACTTTCAGCGTAACAATATCATCTATATTGATGAAACATTATCCGATCAAGAGAAACTGTTTGTCTGTGGACATGAGTTGGGTCACATGCTCCTACATAAGAAATCGAATGCGATTTTCATGGACTCCCGGACTCAACTCAATACTACTAAGTACGAGATAGAGGCTAACCGATTTGCGATGAATCTATTGCTATCTGATGAGGAAATAGAGGAGCATTTAGATTTTTCTACAACACAGTTCTCACGACTATTCGGATACAATAAGAAGCTAATAGAATTACGGCTGAAGGATTTTAATTAATGTGGTGTTTTTCGGAGAAAGAGAGAGAACGCATGAAACTATTTGATAAATTTTTTAAAAATTCACCTGAAATACCCGAACAAAATTATAAACATAATGTCTATGAAAAGGAGACTTCTCAATATTCCCCCTTGCCTAGGTTTTATTATATAAAAGGCGAAAAATATGATATTGATTCACCGAACAGCGTTTCGAGCATTCCTATTTGTGAAACCCACTTTAAAATTAACGATGAAGATTGGGGAATAGATACCATTCTGCGAGAGCATGTAAACAGATATTACACTCACATCCCGGAAGATTTAAAAACAGTGTGCTATTCCAAAATTTCCGAAATAAAATGGGAAGGTCTAGAAAAATTATCTCATTCAGAAAAGCTGGCATTAGAAAAACAAAAAGAAGAGCAACTTCGAGAAAAAGCTCAACTTAATGCTATTTCGCGTTCAGATATGGAGCAGTTCCATTTTGAGAATTATAAAATGGAAGAACCTTTTTATGATAATAACAAATGTATTATGTTGATTTCCGATGAAAATAAAAACCAAATTGCACATGATTTGTCATTGCTTGATACCTATATAGAACCATATCGTAAGTCTTTGTGTATTGAGAATAATTTATATATAAATCCTAGCGAATTAAAATTTGACACCTTAAAACATGATAAGACAAATACTACTTTATATTTTACTTATTTTGAGTGCAAGCCGTATACTAAAACAGAAAAAAAATCGAAGTTTCCGCTCATACTTCATTATGCAACTCCAGCATATCATGAATTTAATCCGCCAACAGATTTTTTTGGGAATATATATTATTTGCAAGATGGAAATATTGGAAAAGCCCGACTGACATATTGGATTAGTCATACAATGTATTCTTTTGAATTAGGGCTAACAGGACAAACATTAGAAGTAAAAAAAGTAGAAAAAGCTGTCAATGGTAACAAAAGTCTATTGTATAAACGATGAACAAAATCCCTCCCTGCCCCACAGTGTGCAGGGGAAAAACTAAATACTGTATTTACCCGGGTAGCCGGAGGACGAGCTCCCACCCATTCCGAGAATCCTGTGGAGGGGGTGGTAATTATGAGTACATATGAAGAACTCAGTTTGATCATAAGCATTGCGCTTTTGGTTGTAGCCATTCTGAATTATACGCATAAAAAATAGCCGTCCTGCCCTGACAAAGCTGACGACTATTTCTTATAGTTTTTTAAGTTGCACCGGAGCGGGTGAGGTGCAGTCACCTTCCGGCTATCCTGTTAAGTACATTATAGCAAATGTACCATAAATGTCAACTATCTAGATTTTCCAAATAGTTAGAAAGAGGGTGTGATAAATGGATGATTTTGAAAACAAATTAACTGAATTACATGATCGTGTTCTTAGTAAGGCTCTTACCGAGGATGAACAGAACAGCTATACCGAATCTTTATTTGAATCCATTAAACATATCAATGAATATGGAGAGGAGTTTTGGTACGCAAGAGAACTTCAGCGTGCTCTAGAATATACTGAGTGGCGCAACTTTTCTAGAGTTATTGATAGAGCTGTAACCGCTTGTGAAAATAGCGGAAATGATGTCTTTCATCATTTTGTTGAAGTCAACAAAACGATAGATATGCCTAAATCTGCAACAAAAGAAATTACAGATTACGCACTCTCCCGCTATGCATGTTATTTAATTGTACAGAATGGCGATTCCCGGAAAAAGGTGATTGCTCTCGGTCAGACATACTTCGCCGTAAAGACAAGACAACAAGAATTAATAGATAATTTTAACGAATTAAATGAAGACCAAAAGAGATTAGCTATCAGACGTGAAATGGCAGAGCATAATAAATTATTAGTAGAAGCCGCAAAAAATGCAGGAGTTGAAACAAACCTTGATTACGCTATCTTTCAAAATTATGGGTATCGTGGTTTATACGGTGGTATGGATGCAAAGGCTATCCATCACCATAAGGGATTGAAACCATCTCAAAAAATCCTTGACCATATGGGATATGAAGAACTTGCCGCTAATTTATTTCGCGCCACACAAACAGAGGCTAAAATTAAACGTGATAATATACAAGGGAAAGAAAATGCCAACCAGACGCACTATAACGTCGGTAAAGAAGTTCGTGATACTATTTCACGATTAGGGGGAACGATGCCAGAGGATCTCCCCACCCCAACTAAAAGCATTAAGCAGATCGAACGCGAGCAAAAGAAACTGGAAGATAGATAGAAAAACCGCCCCTGCGTCAACAGGAGCGGTCAACACGCCCTCTCCGCACAGCAGAGATAGGACGGCTTAACTATAACATCTCCGGAGATGCTACAGCATTCCAACCAAAAAATATTGTATCATCTTCGGTCAGCTATCGCAATCAGAACATCTGTTTTTGATAGCTGTTATTTTTATACCTTTTTACATATAATTACATAGGAGTGTGATGCAATGTCTTATTTTATTTATGCTCGTAAATCAAGGAAGGATGCTGATCTCGAAGCGTTGGGAATCGATGTGCTCGAGCGCCATATCACCACTTTGCTGGAGCTTGCCAAAACGCTGTCGCTTCCGATCGGGGCAATTTATCGCGAAGTCGTCTCCGGCGACAGTATTGATTCCCGCCCGGTGATGTCTCAAGTGATGGCCGAAGTAGAGTCTTGTATGTGGGACGGATGTCTTGTTATGGACGTTGACCGCCTCGCCCGCGGAGATACGATCGATCAAGGGCGGGTACAGCGTGCATTTTTCTACTCAAACACAAAGATCGTTACTCCTAACAAGGCGTATGATCCGGCAAACGAGTACGATAACGAATACTTTGAATTTAGTCTGTTTATGAGTCGCAGAGAATACGCAACAATTAAGCGCAGGATGCAGCGTGGCAGAGAACGAAGCAGCTCTGACGGATATTATGTCGGAAATATACCGCCCTACGGATGGCGTCGCGTTATCGCTCCTGATGGTAAGCACTTCTCTCTTGCTCCCGATCCAACCGAATCCCCCGTGCTCGATCTGATGTATGATCTATGCGGCAATAAACAATACGGTTATCAAAAAGCATGTACTCATATGGCCGAAATGGGAATTTTATCAAGAAGCGGACGCCCGTTTACGCCGTCCACGCTAAAAGGAATTATATCTAATCCGGCAAATATCGGAAAAGTTCGCTGGGGACATCGGAAAACGGTTCGTACGGTCAAAGATGGGAAAATTTCTCGTTCTCGCCCGCACTCGTCAGATTATATTCTTGCCGATGCAGTTTGGCCGCCCCGGATCAGCGCGGACCTTTTCCAGCGTGCCAACCAGCCAAAAGGGAGCTGCTCCGCTCCGGTGCGTGATGACAGACCGATTCAGAATATTTTTGCCGGTCTTGTCCGGTGTTCCCAGTGTGGCCGGCTGATGGTTCGTAAAAAAGCGCATACTAAAACGCCTTATGACATTCTGATTTGTCAATATACTGAATGCCCTACAGTCGGTATCCGAATTGATGAGTTAGAGCTCGCCTTGTTGGAATGGCTGCGGAATTACATAGATAAATACGAGCTCACTGACGCGTTGCCCGAAGACGTGGAGAACGTCGCTGCAAAAGAAGCGATTGTTAAGAATTTTGAAAAAGAACATGAAACACTTTTAAAGCAACGTGAATCCCTTTTTGATTTTCTCGAGCAGGGTATCTATACGAAGGAAATTTTTATCGAGCGGTCAAACGCTCTTGAGCGACGCGTAAAAGAATGTATGGAGCACATTATCTCCGCGCAGAACGACCTTCACGCCACACTCGCACTACAGGCAAACCGTAAAAATTTCGTTCCGCGCTGTAAGAATTTGCTCGGCGAATGGGGTAGACTTACAATTCCCGAAAAGAACAGCGCTTTAAAGGTTTTAATTGAAAAAATCATGTTCACAAAGACAAAACGAAACAAAAAGGGGCAGGATCGTTCTGATTTTGAAATTGATGTGTTTCCAAAAGTGCCGAAATAGCGGCGTTTTTCATTCGTTGCATCTTCTACGAGCGAAAGATCTTGCACTCAAGCTTCGGTTGTAAAAACTCAGTGCAGTTCAACTCCCATCATACCACATACAAAAATCATTTGCATCCGATCAGAACTCAACTCCACCGTCCGATCAGACCCCAGTTCGATTTCATCGCTTCACTCTTCATCTCACTGATGGGCGTCCGCCCTATGCTTAAAAAAGAGGACTCCGCACCTTGTAAGCAAGCTTACGCTGCGGAGTCCTCTTTTTTATGCGCAGGTTATGTTTTCTCTCCGTCCGATCAGACCCCAGTTCGATTTCATCGCTTCGCTCTTCATCTCACTGACTGGCGTCCGCCCTATGCTTAAAAAAGAGGACTCCGCACCATGTAAGCAAGCTTACG
>ERZ1673739.889-NODE-889-length-37983-cov-5.538837_pt1 | contig 37983 bp, 37 predicted proteins | sample MGYA00580210_ERZ1673739 | MGnify/ENA primary metagenome ERZ1673739 (study PRJEB41218, sample SAMN15661749) | gut metagenome | host: Homo sapiens | place: Canada: London | collected 2015-08-20/2019-03-30 | study: EMG produced TPA metagenomics assembly of... | reverse complement strand
AAAATCAAATGCCATGACAAAGGTCTTAAAACAGCTGATTCATCAACAAGTCTATTATTTATAAAGTTGTAAACTGGTGACCTTCTGTATAAAATCTCTGTTAAGATTTGAAATTTCTCAAATTTATATTTTTACAGGAATTTTATACTTTGTATGATATGATAAAGTCAGAGTATATTTGAAAAATGCTTTCTGCAAAATATGCCATGAATAGAAGGCGTGCAGATTGCGGGAGCTTCTTTGCAGCGGAGCAATTCGCAAATATCAAGTTAGGAGCAAAAGACCTTTTGACCCTAACATCATAATATAAAAGGAGATAAAATTATGCACATATTAATTATAGAAGATGAAGAGCAGCTTTGCCGCTCTATCGCAGAAGGACTTCGAATGGATGGATATGAAACAGATACCTGCTTTGACGGAGAAGAAGGACTGGAATTATGTATGACAGAAACTTATGATCTGATTCTTCTGGATCTGAACCTTCCCGGAACAGACGGACTGGAAATTCTGCGGCAGTTTCGAAATTACAATACTTCCACTCCCGTCCTGATTCTTTCTGCCAGAGGGCAGATTCAGGATAAAGTAGAGGGACTGGACCTTGGAGCCAACGATTATCTTACCAAACCTTTTCATTTCGAAGAACTGGAAGCCCGTATCCGAAGCCTTACACGCCGCAAATTTATTCAGGAAGATGTATGTCTCAAATGTGGAAGAATTACTTTCGATACCCGGACAAGAGAAACCAGAATCGACAACGTTCCCCTTTCTCTTACCCGAAAAGAAAGCAGCCTTCTCGAATATTTTCTTCTTCACCAGAACCGCATCATAAGCCCGGAAGAAATGATGGAACATATCTGGGATGGCAGTGTAAACAGTTTCAGTAATTCCATACGGGTTCATATTTCTGCCCTGCGAAAAAAGCTCCGTGCATCCCTTGGTTATGATCCTATCCAGAATAAGATCGGACAGGGATATATCTGGGAATAGTCCGGTGGATATTTGCAATCCGCTTCGCTGCGTGGCTCTGCACCGAATAACTGCTTCGCATTTTATAACCGTGAATTACTATTTATTTCAAAGGAGATACCTGTATGCACTTTTCCCATAAAAAACTTTCGCTTCAGTGGCGCCTTACTTTTATCATGGCACTCCTTATGACCATCACCTGTGTTCTGATGTACTTTTTTATCAGCCGTTCTGCATTTACAGGAATGGATCATCTGGAAAACTATATCATCCGAATTGACGACACAGATTCCACTCCCGTAACCTTCAGCGTTGACCCGGCCACACTTTTCCCGGATCTTTCCCGGCAGATACAAGATACCAAAAATCTTTTTCGGATAAGAAGTGTTCTTGCCACCATATGTATCATTCTTCTCAGCAGTATCTGTACTTATTTTGTTACCCGACAGGCTTTATCTCCGCTTCGCAGATTAAGCTCAAAAATCAGCCGGATACAGGCTCAGAATCTCTCAGAACCTCTGGAAGTTCCGGACAGTAACGATGAAATTTCCCGGCTGACTGGGGCATTTAACGATATGCTCTCAAGACTGGACGAAGCATTTACCGCCCAGAAACAGTTTTCTGCAAATGCTGCCCATGAACTTCGAACACCGCTGGCTGTCATGCAAACCAATCTGGAAGTATTTTTCCGAAAAAAAGAGCCTGAAAAAAAAGAATACCTTCAGTTATTCTCCATGATTCAGGAACAGACTTCCCGTCTTTCTCATCTGGCAGAAGTTCTTCTGGATATGACCGGTATACAGACCGTGGAACGATCGGATACGATTTCTCTTGCCGCCCTGACAGATGAGGTTTTCTGTGACCTTGCTTCTGTGGCAGAACAAAAACAGATTCAGCTGATCCAGACAGACGGAAACTGTATGGTTACAGGAAGTTATCTTTTACTTTACCGCGCAGTTTATAATCTGGTAGAAAATGCCATAAAATATAACCATCCTTCCGGTTCTGTAACTGTATCTGTACATAAAGAAAATTCTTATCCTGAAGAATATCTGAAACTTTCCGATGATCTGTCTGTCCCAATTCATGACAGAGCACTCCCCTGTGCGGTTATAGAAGTCTCGGATACAGGCATCGGAATCTCTCCTGAAAATCAGGAAAAAATCTTTACTCCTTTTTTCCGGGTAGACAAATCCCGCAGCCGTGCCATGGGCGGCGCAGGACTGGGACTTGCCCTTGTAAATGAAATTGCAAGGCAGCATCAGGGAAAAGTAAGCGTTCTTCACAGTGACCTCTCAGGCACTACCATGGCCCTCATACTGCCTGCCAGTTCGATCAAATAATTTTCAAACACGTTCCAGCACTTCAAGCAGTTTCTCTGTATCTTCCTGACTGGTAGCCCAGCTTGTGGCAAAGCGGATCACGGAATGGGTTTCATCCTGTTTTTCCCAGAATCCAAATTCCACATCCTGGGCGATTTTTTTCATCACATCATCTGACACTACACAGAAGATCTGATTTGTAGGAGTATCGAGATAAAGCTGAAAACCGAATCTTTTTAACGCTTCTTTTATCTGTTTGGCCGCATCAATCGCCGGTTTTCCGATTCTTTCATAAAGTCCGTCCGTAAATAACTGCGCAAACTGGATTCCTGCGATCCTTCCTTTTGCCAGCAATGCTCTATGCTGTTTGATGATGGTAAAGAAATGTGGAATCAACCCCTTGTGCGGAATCACCACTGCTTCTCCAAACAAAGCTCCGCATTTCGTTCCGCCAATATAAAAGATGTCACATAAGCGGGCAAGATCTGACAGCGTCACATCATTTTCTTCACTTGCCAGTGCATATGCCAGTCTGGCTCCGTCAAGATAAAGTGGAACATGGTTCTCACGGCATACCTGGTTGATTTCTGTTAATTCTTTTAAGGAACACCAGTTTACAACTTTATAAATGATAGACTTGTTGATGAATCAGCTGTTTTAAGACCTTTGTCATGGCATTTGATTTTATATGTGTTTCGATATTTTTCACGAAAGTGGCAAAAAATATCTGACTGCGAATGCCCTGACTTAATTCCGTGAATGCGAACAGTACGGTGCTACTTATATTCTCGGACCTGGATTAAATATTCAGAGAGACCCGCTGTGTGGACGTAATTATGAATATTATTCAGAAGACCCGGCACTGTGCGGCATTACAGCAACAAGCTTTATCCAGGGCGTACAACAGCATGAAGGTATTGGTGTATCACCGAAACATTTTGCAGGAAATAACCAGGAAACAGACCGTACCACAGTAAACAGCTCTGCAACAGAAAGAACATGGAGAGAAATTTATCTGAAAGGTTTTGAGGTGCTTGTAAAAAATGCAGCTCCGGCTACAATCATGACATCTTATAATCTGGTAAACGGTACAGAAGCAGCAGAAAACTACTCTCTTGTTACAAATATCCTCAGAGGTGAATGGGGTTATAATGGAATGGTAGAAGTTGACTGGGGTGGCTCTAATAAAGCCATGCAGACAATTGCCTCCGGAAATGATAATATTCAGCCTGGCGATGGATCAGAAAAAGATCTCTACTATGGTATTGCAGATGTGGCTTCCGGTGTAGCTTCTGTTAATGATGACGGAACACTCAACGTTGGTGCATTTAATAATGTAGCAGGCGGAGAAGAAGTGGTATCCAGAGACTTCGATATTGATTTCGAGATACCGGAAAGCCTGTATATCACCACTGAAATTAATGGTGAAGATGCCAACGGTAACTATTTTGCAAGAAAATTCCCGTCAGCCATCAGTGAAGGAACTGCAAGTGTTGCATTTGTGGATGCAGACGGAAACGAAACTGAAATCGTAGATGACACAACAGAAGAGGGAACCAAGATGGCTGATATTGATAAGAGCCAGTATACAGCAATCAGAATTTCCTACTATGGAAACTACGATAAAACTACTTACATTTATGTAGGCGATCTCCAGAGAGCAGCTATGAATGTACTGCGTGTAGTTATGAATTCCATCCAGATGGGTGAGCTGAATGAAGACGTGGATGTAATTTCCTATCAGACTTTCCTGGCTGATTCGAAATATGATTATGTCAGAAGCACAGACAGAGCAGAATCTCCTCTGACAGGGGAAGACGGACTTCTTCAGTATGTAAGCACTGAGAAATCTGATGTGGAATAAGAAATAGAAATAGTTCCTGATAAACTGCGGAGCAGCCTATTTGGTGTAAAGTTACGCAGCGAAAGCGGATTGAGAATATCCGCATGACAGAATAATAAAAATGAAAAGAGGGACAGGAATTTTGCAAGTCTGTAAAATTCCTGTCCCTCAAATTTGTTTATATGTGTGTCAGAAAAGGGGGGAAAATATAATCAAAATGAAAGAGAAACTTATGCGTGGCTTCCCGCAGTGAGAGCATAACCGTCCATGATGCGGATACCGTTGATCACATCTTCGTAAGTGTCATACATTTCTTTCCATTCATCAGAAGCGTCTTCGGAATACTGGCTGATGGTTGCGAGAAGATCATATTGCTGGCTGCCATCTGTATTTGCAATGCGTCCGAGATAGCTTTGCCATACACTGTCAAGAGGCTGGTCTGTTCCGTCGTAATGTCTGGCTTCCAGGGTCAGAACCGGAGTATCTCCATTGTAATAAGTAAGGACATAGCCGCCATTTTCTGTTGGTGTTGTTTCATAGCGGCAGAGATATTTCCAGCGTTCTGGAGTAAGCACCTGGAAGTAGTCGGTCATTGCCATATCTATATTTTCCGCATAAACGAGATTTACGGATTTTATCAGTTCTGTTGCATATTTTTCAGTATCTTTATCGTAATTATCCAGAGGAGTCAGGATGAAAAGACCAAAAGTAAACTCATCTGTCTGGCATACCAGGGCATCTACGGCCTGCGCATCTTCATTCAATCCGCTTTCATACTGGAAATGAGTAGCCGGATAGGAGTCAATAGCAGTTTCTTCTTCGGTAGTAACATCCCCGATGGGATAATACTGTGCCATAAAATCACGCGGAGAAGAAATGGAAGCCGCTTCTGTTTCAGCTCTGCTGAGTTTGATCAGAACAGCCATGCTTTTTCCCTCATTTACAGAACGGGTTTCTGAATATCCGCCTTTTCCGTCAACCATAGAGTCTGTGATAAAATCAGAAACCGGGAAAGATACCACCATATGAAGTTCGCCTTTCTTTTCAGGTTCTGCGTTTTCTTCCGGTTTGGAAGAGGAATCGGAAGCCTGTTTCTGACCGGAATTTTGTGAAGTGTCGGGAGCTGTCTGCTGATTTTCCATAAGCTGTCCGTTGTCATCAATATAATACTGATCCTGGGAACCGATATAAACAATTCCTGTGGCATCTTCAAACCATACGCTGCCATCTTCATAGAAATAATGTGGTTCGAAATATCCTTCTTCTTCCGTCCATCCGGCATTATTGCTTTCCATCCATTCGCCGGTGTCCTCATCCTGGTAATAATTATCTTCCTCATAGTTGTAGTCATCATAGTAATAGTCATCATAATAATAATCGTCGTAATAATAATCATCTTCCGGCGGATCGGATGCAAGTACCGGAGATGCAGATACAGAAAGTACAAGTATACCTGCTGTTAAAAATAAAACTTTTTTCTTCATATAGATACTCCTCCCATTATTTATTATATTCAGTGGATGTTATCTGTTTTAAATAATTATAACAGAAGAACCTGCCTTTTCTGGAAATGTGAAGAAAAACAGACATTTACAAAATCCAGAACATCTAAGTCAGGACAGGATGCTTTTTTAGATTTAAATTACCGGCAGGTGAAAAGATAGCCTTTTCCGTAAACAGAAATAATGTCGTAATCATCTGTATTTTCCGCATTGATCTTTGCACGCAGGTTAAAAATATGGCGGCGTACGGTACGGGTATCTGTCCCGGCCGCAGAGCCCCAGACAGTCTCGTATAATTCCGCAGAAGAAAAGACTTTTTCCTGGTTTTCCACCAGAAGTTTCAAAAGGGAAAATTCTGTTCTGGTAAGACCGATGTCTGTATCTTTCAGATAGGCATGGCCATTGGAAAAGTCAATCCGCAGATTTCCAATGGTCATCTGCTGGGAAGCCTGAATGTTCTGTTCCAGTTTTTGCTGACGTTCCAGAAGCATCCGGATCACAGCAAGGAATTCATCGAAATGATAGGGCTTTGTAAGATAGTAGTCTCCACCCTGACCAAGACCTTCTACTTTGTCCCGGACATCGCTTTTTCCTGTGAGAAAAAGAACCGGACGAAGGCTTTTCTGGCGAAACCATTTGCAGATATCCAGTCCGTTTCCATCAGGCAGCATAATATCCAGGATCAGAAGATCCGGGAGACATTCATTCAGCCTTTTGTAGGCTTCTGTTGCATTCTGAGCAGTAATAACTTCATATCCTCTGCGCCGCAGCATGCGGCAGTTGGTTTCCATTACCTGTTTTTCATCTTCTACAATAAGAATTAATGGCTTTTTTTCATTCATTTTCATTTCTCCTCAGGAAGGGAGAAAAATACACGGGTTCCTTCCCCTTCCTTACTTTCTATCCATATTTTTCCATTATGAGCAGTAATGATCTGGTGGCAGACATAAAGTCCGATTCCGTGCCGCCAGTAATCTTTATCTGCTGAAACATAGCCTTTCAGGGCATTTTCTCGCATTTTTTCTGACATTCCCGTACCTGTATCAGAAACACAGACGATCTGGCAGTTATCTGAGCCTGTAAGAGAGATGGTTATAGTGCCATTTTGCGTATGCCGCTCTGCGTTGGAAATCAGATTGCTCACAACCTGTATCAGACGTTCTCCGTCTGCCAAAATCTCAGGAAGTTTGTTTTCCATATGAAAACAAAGCTGATTTTTATGAAGGCTTGGATGGCTTTCATAATCTTTTTTTACACTTTTCAGAATCTCACCAAGATTTACAGGAGCAAGGGTCAGTGCCAGCCGTCCCTGTTCAATGGAAACGGTATCCATCAGATCGATCACGATCCGGTCTATCCGCATGACAGATTGTTCAATAGTGCGCAGATTCTCCTGCATCAGAGAAAAATCAAGAGGTTCCTCTTCCAGAAGTTCAGAAGTATCACGGGCATGAAGAGAAATGGAATTCAGAGGATTCTTGATCTCATGGGCAACTGTGGTGAGAAATGTGGACTTGGCATTATCGTACTGGCGAAGCCTCTGGTTTTGTTCCTCCAAAAGAATCTGCTGCTGATGATATTCTTTCAGATGGAAATAAAGAACAATTCCGCATACAATACTGACGCAGATAAAGGCAGAGAGGATATCTGCAAGCTGGTCACTTTCCGAGGCAAAAGAAGTCACTTTGTCAGGATAGCGGTATGCAAACAGGCAAAGCCCCAGATAGATGAAAAGCTCTGTCAGGGAAACAATCACTGCCTTGCGCTTTTCTAGCATTAATACCGTAAAAATGATGGCGAATACGAAAAAAGAAGGCATACCGCCATGATATCCTCCGCTGGTAAAGAACATGACCGGAAAAAAGATCAGAAAAATTAAAACAATGGTGATGAGATAACATCTTTGATACTGTCCGCTTTTATAAGAATATAAAAAAAGTCCGCCGGAAACAAAAGTCAGCAGAAGATTCATAAAAACATTCGGCCAGGAAGTACCGATGCTGAAAACGGCCATAAGAAGGCTTATGACAGTACCGCCAAGTGCAAGGATGTTAAACAGCCGGACCCGGAAATCCAGTTCTGAACTGAAAATAGAATGAGAGAAATCTATGATTTTCTGATTCAGTTTCATGGGAATTCCTCCTTTGGAGAAAGATTGCAGAAAATCTTTTCAAACATTTTGGTTTTCTGAAAAGTATCTGCTATATTAAAGCCATTTTAACATGGATAACAGGAAGAAAGAACAGAAAGTTTTTTATCAGTATGAAAGAGCCGTAAATGATAGGATGGAGCTTTATTTTTAAAGTGAAGACGTTTTCACAAAAATGTGATCTTACCTAATTATATATGGAGTTATATATGGAGTATTTTTAGGATTTAACCGAAGGAGGGAAGTGCCCTGCGAGGTTTCGAAAGGTAATCAGCAGTGGGTGGAGACTTGCGTGTATCAGGAAGGGGAGAAAGATAAGAACAGGGAATTGGAAAAGAAGTACATACATAAATAAAATCCGTATCCCTGCGGAGCAATCCGCAGCATTAAGCAAAATATATTGAAAATGGAGATGATAATTTATGGAATATGCAGAAAAAATAAATTTTTCAGCCAGAATCCCTACAAAAGTATGGGCGGTTGTATCTTTTGGAACTGCGATACTTGTATGGTACCTGCTGTCTATTGATGCAAAAACATCCAGAAGCTTTCCTTTTTTGAATCAGGTAATACCGTCTATCCAGACGATGATTCAGAGAGGCGCGCTGGAAGAAGACATTGCAAGCCGTCTGCTTACGATGGTGTAAAAATTCAGGGTAAGTCTCATGTGGAGAACGAGATGTCTAAAATGAATCTGCCGGAAACCATACCTGCTGTGGTATAAACCATAAGTCGTTGTCGTAAAATGTGGTAAGAAAATTAGACAAATATATTTTTCCAAGAATTTGTTGTAAAAATGTGGTCAAATCAAGAAAATCGAGTGCGAAAGCAAGTGAAAAATCCCTGTGAAGCCCGTAAAATCAAGGCTTCACAAAATCTTCACAAAATAATTAGCACTCACCTCTTGACAGTGCTAATAATAAGTGTTATATTACAACTAGAACAAAGGAAAGGGAATAAAAAGAAAGAGCAAAAAGTAAAAAGGCTCACAGTTCCCCGGACCTGGTTCCTGAGAAACAAGGTTGATACAGCTTATAGAAAAAAGGAGAGATGATTTATGTTGATGCCTAGTATTTTCGGTGAAAATTTATTTGATGACTTTTTTGGAGATTTTCCATTTTATTATGATGGCAGAGCAATGAAAGATACAGAGAAAAAACTTTACGGACGTAAAGCAAACCATATTATGAAGACTGATATTAAGGAAATGGATAACGGTTATGAACTGGTTGTAGACCTTCCTGGATTTAAGAAAGATGAAATTCAGGCTTCCCTGGAAAATGGTTATCTGACCATCAGTGCAGAAAAAGGTCTGGATAAAGACGAACAGGAAAAAGAAACCGGACATTATATCCGTAAAGAACGTTATGCAGGAGCCTGCAGCCGTAGCTTCTATGTAGGTGAAGCTGTAAAGCAGGAAGATATCAAAGCTGAATTTAAACACGGAATCCTGACAATGTTTGTTCCGAAAAAAGAAGCAAAACCAGCAGTGGAACAGAAGAATGGCATCTCCATTGAAGGATAATAAGTGATTTTTGCAAAAGCGAGAGGTCATGTATTTGACCTTTCGCTTTTGTTCTTTATTAGTATAGAAGGTGATGGTAGTGAAAAGAGATTATTATGAAGTTTTAGGAGTAAGCAGAAACGCAGACGCAGCTGCGATTAAGAAAGCATACAGGAAACTGGCAAAGAAGTATCATCCGGACAGCAATGAAGGAAATGTCGCTGCCGCGGAAAAATTTAAGGAAGTCAATGAAGCGTATGACATTCTAAGCGATGAGAAAAAACGAAAAATGTATGATCAGTTTGGCCATGCCGCATTTGAAGAAGGCGGAGGAAATTACAGCAATGCACAGGGTAATCCGTTTGGCGGTGGCTTCCATGGTTCGTACAGTGATGGAAACGGTTATCATGAATATCACTTTGAAAACGGAGAGGATATGGATGATATCCTGAAAAACATCTTTGGTGGAGGGTTTGGAAAAGGAAAATCTGCCAGAGGATTTGGAGGAAGCGGTTTCCACAGCTCAGGTTTTGGCGAAAGTGGTTTCGGAGGATTTGGCTCACAGGGAAGCGGCTTTGGAGGTTCTTACAGTGCAAAGGGTGAGGATCTTCATGTAGATGTGGATGTCAGTTTTGATGAAGCTGCTTTTGGCGGTAAGAAAATTATTCATCTGCAAAGCAGCAATGGCGCAGTGCAGTCTTATGAAGTAAATATTCCGGCAGGTATTGAATCCGGAAAGAGTATTCGTCTGAAAGGAAAAGGACATCCGGGAGTTGGAGGCGGAGAGGCCGGTGATCTGCTTCTGAAAGTAAATGTACAGGATAAACCTGGATTCAGAAGAGAAGGACAGGATGTTTATACAACGGTAAGTGTTCCTTTTACAACTGCTGTTCTGGGCGGTGAAGTAAAAGTCCATACGATTTACGGAGATGTTATCTGTAAGATTAAAGAGGGCACACAGTCCGGTACAAAGATTCGTCTGAGAGGTAAAGGAATCGTATATATGAATCAGCCATCCGTTCACGGAGATCAGTATGCAGTAGTTGAAATTCAGGTTCCGCAGAATCTGACTCCGGAAGCAAAACGTAAACTGAAAGAATTTGAACAGGAATGTAACGGTGCTCCCAGAAGACATGGATTCGGCAGAGGGAGTGCCGCATAAAATATAGAGGAATTGTCAGATAAAGTCCCTGTTTTAGGCAGGCAGAATAGAAAATCTATCTGCCTGTTTTTTTTTATTTTCTTATCTTGGTTCTTTTCCGTCGCGAAAAGCCAGCATCATTTCTTTTGTAAGGCTGATGTTATTTCCCTGATCCGGAATTTTATCACGTTCTACCCACTGGGCCATGGAGAGTTCCTCATGGTCTACAGTCAGTATATCATCCCCGTCTACATCGCAGAAAAATCCGAAAAGCAAAGTTCCGCTGAAAGACCATGGCTGGCTTTTATAGTAGCGAAGATTTTTTACTTTCAGACCTACTTCTTCCATTACTTCTCTGTGTACAGTTTCTTCGATCGTTTCTCCGATTTCTGCAAAACCTGCGATCAAGGCGTAGCGTTTGAATCTGCGTCCCTCATATTTGGAAAGAATGATCTTGTCACCGTTTGTGATACCTACGATAACTGCCGGACAAAGAACCGGGTATTCGTGATTATCACAGTCCGGGCATTCCATCATTCTTTCTTTTTTGCTGTGGATCATTGGTTTTCCGCAGCATCCGCAGAAACGGCGTTTGCTGTACCAGTCAAAAAGCTGATAACCGGTAATTCCCGCGAAAGCCAGATGCTGTGGCTGTGCGGTGCGTAATGTCCGAATATCCTGAAATTCAAAATCAGGAAGAAGAGAAACATCCAGATCCGGGATCAGGTAAAAGTGGTCAGAGTCTACGGAAAAAAGATAAATATAATGCTCATAAATTCCTTCTGCTTTATCTTCCAGATTCTGAAACTGAGGGAAGAAAATATCTTCCTCCCGTTCCTGTCTGGGAAGAAGAATCCTGCCTTTTTCATAAGTGAGGATATAACTGTTTTTTTCCGGTGGAACCGGTTTATATTCGTTGTGATAAATATGTGGTTTAATATCCTGAATCATAATTCCTTTTCCTTTGCTTTTACTAAATGATATAAAAAAACCTCCTTTGATTATTCTGCTTTTACTATAACATAGTTTGCACCAAAAGAGGTTGTAAATTATTATCGGTTTTATTACACGTTAAGATTTTTCATTTCTTCGTTGATAATTTCTCTCCATTCATTTAAAGTATGGCTTCCACTGTACGTTTCTCCCACGATGTTTCCCCTGGAATCTACGAAAAAAGTTTCCGGGACACTCTGAACTTCTTTCAGGCGGCCGTTCATGTTCTGGGAGTCAGGAATCAGCAATGGGTAGGTGATCTGAACTTCAGACTGAAGAGTCTGTGCTTTATCCAGTACCGTTTCATCGGTCTTTCCGTCTTTTCCGGCAGAATCCAGAACAATTCCTATTACCTGTACTTTGCTGTTCTTATTATTCTGCATTTCCTCGGAAAGCTGCTGGAGATAGGGCAGTTCCTCGACACATGGGCTGCACCAGGTGGTAAATACATTCACCATAGTCAGGTCGTAATCGGAAAACAATTTTTCGGTATATTCATTTCCATTAATATCCTTGGTCTTAAAAGTTCCGATATTCATTTTCTCCGGAATGACTTCCTCAGAAGGATGAGAAATATTCTCTGTGGAAACAGGGATATCTTCTGAGTTGGAAGAAATATTTTCTCCGGCATGGATATTGTCGTAATCACTGCCTTCAAAAGCAGTTATGCTTAAAACTCCAACTGCGAGAAAAGCAGCTATTCTTTTTATATTAAAAATCATCTTGAAACATCTCCTTTCGAAACAATATACACAATGTCTTTTCGTGATCTGCAATTTTCAAATACTCTTTGCTTCTGGAAAAAGATACCACATTTTAAATCTTATTCTGTAAAATCAGTTTTATGAAAAATGCATAAAAAACTGATACAAAATTTGTCATACAATGATAAAAAAAGAGATTGATTTATAAAAAACACAGTGGTATAATCAATTCAACAAATTGGTAAAACCAATAAAATAATAAGTATTACTTCACGGGAGGGTTTTACAGCTATGGGTTATGTAAAATGGAGTTATGATATGCTGAATCAGTTTTGCCACGACGTATTTCGTAAATTTGGTTTCAGCGAAGAAGAAAGTGCTATTATTAAAGATGTTTTACTTACTGCGGACCTGTACGGAATAGAGAGTCACGGAATGCAGCGAATGGTTCGATATCATAAGGGAATTGAGAAAGGAACGATTCATCCGGATGCCAAACCGGAAGTTGTGTTTGAGACACCGGTATCTGCTGTAATTGACGGACATAATGGAATGGGACAGCTGGTTTCTCATTTTGCTATGGAAAAAGCAATAGAGAAAGCGAAAAAAACAGGAGTTGGTTTTGTATCGGTAAGAGAGTCCAATCACTTTGGTATTGCAGGATATTATGCGCAGATGGCATGCAAAGAGGGACTTCTTGGAATGGCATGCACAAACTCAGAAGCCATTATGGTACCTACATTTGGAAGAAAAGCCATGCTCGGTTCCAACCCTATCGCAGTTGCTATGCCGGCAGAACCATATCCGTTTTTCTTTGACTGCTCCACTACTGTTGTAACCAGAGGAAAACTGGAGATGTACAATAAAATGGGCAAGCCACTTCCAGAGGGATGGGCATTGAATGCCAACGGACATGAGAGCACGGATGCTCCGGATGTCCTTGCGAATATTGTTGCAAAAAAAGGTGGCGGTATCATGCCGCTTGGCGGAAATAAAGAAGTAAGCGGAAGCCATAAAGGTTACGGATACGGTATGCTCTGTGAGATTTTCAGCTCTATTCTTTCCATGGGTGTTACTTCTGATAAATGCTGTACATTTAAGGATAAAACAGGAATCTGCCATGGATTTGCAGCTATTGATCCAGCCATTTTCGGAGATGCGCAGGCAATTAAACAGCATTTTTCCGAATATCTGGAGACTCTTCGTGAAAGTCCGAAAGCAGACGGACAAGAAAGAATTTACACACACGGTGAAAAAGAAGTTTTTGCGGAGAAAGAACGCAGAGAGAACGGAATTCCGGTTAATGACAATACAATGGTAGAACTTGCAAATCTGTGTCATTATCTGGACATTGATTTTGCATCCTACTTTAAAGGATATCAATTACCGGAAAACAGTAAATTCTTTGAGGGAAATTATTAAATAATATCAGAGTGTGCTTAAAAATTCATTCCCCTAATTTATACGCCCCGATTCACGGCATATTTTGCAGAAAGCATTTTTTAAACACACTCCAGGTTCAACAGGAAAAGATGGAGGAAGACAAAAATGGATTACGCAAAGGAATCTTTGAGACTTCATAAAGAATGGAAAGGTAAGATTCAGGTTGTAACAAACGTTCCGGTTGAAACAAAAGATGATCTGTCTCTGGCCTATACTCCAGGTGTTGCACAGCCTTGCCTGGAAATACAGAAAGATGTAAATCAGTCTTACGAACTGACAAGAAGATGGAATATGTGTCTGGTTGTAACAGACGGTTCTGCGGTTCTTGGACTTGGTGATATCGGACCGGAAGCAGGAATGCCGGTTATGGAGGGAAAATGTGTACTGTTTAAAGCCTTTGGCGATGTGGATGCTTTTCCGCTGTGCATCAAATCCCATGATGTGGATGAGATCGTGAATACGATTTACCTGATTTCCGGTTCTTTTGGCGGAGTTAATCTGGAAGATATTTCCGCTCCGAGATGTTTTGAGATAGAGAAAAAACTGAAAGAAAAATGTGATATTCCGATTTTCCATGATGATCAGCATGGTACTGCAGTTATTACACTTGCAGGACTGAATAATGCCATGCGTCTGGTGGGAAAGAAAAAAGAGGATGTGTCCATCGTTGTAAACGGTGCAGGCGCAGCCGCAATTTCCATTACGAGACTGCTGCTCAAAGCAGGCTATACACATATAACCCTCTGTGACAGAAGAGGTGCCATTTATCAAGGCAGAAAAGATGGCATGAACCCTGTCAAAGAAGAAATGAGTCAGGTTACCAACCTGGAAAGAAAAGAAGGAACTCTCGCTGATGTCCTGAAAGGTGCTGATGTATTTATCGGCGTTTCTGCACCAGGGATGGTAACTAAAGAGATGGTTGAAACAATGGCAAAGGATGCTGTTATTTTTGCCTGTGCAAACCCGGTTCCAGAGATATATCCAGATGAGGCAAAGGCAGGCGGAGCCAGGGTTATTGCAACAGGCAGAAGTGACTATCCAAACCAGATCAACAATGTACTTGCGTTTCCGGGAATCTTTAGAGGTACCTTTGATGTAAGGGCCAGGGATATTAATGACGAGATGAAGATTGCGGCAGCAGATGCTCTTGCAAATCTGATTACCGATGAAGAACTGACCCCGGAATACATTATTCCAAAAGCATTTGATAAACGCGTAGGTCCGGCTGTTGCAAAGGCTGTTGCTGATGCGGCAAGAAGAACCGGCGTAGCCAGAATCTGATGAGAGTTTGCAAAGTACCCCTGGAGTGTGTTTGAAAATTCATTCCCGCAATCTGCACGCCCCAATTCACGGCATATTTTGCCCGAATTCGGTTGCCGTAGCCCGCTACGCCGCCCTCCTCTGGTCAAAATCTTCCGCAAATTGTGATGCACATCTTGCAGAAAGCATTTTCCAAACACACTCTGCAATTTTGACCAAAACTATCAGGTAGATTATGGAATAAAAAGTACATATATAAAAAGACAGGATGAAAATTTCGGTTTTCATCCTGTCTTTTTTTGAACTGCAAAGCAGTTGTAAAAAATCATTCAATAATTTTGGTCAGATGTACAGGTTCAGGACAAATGATGGGAGTTCATATCGTCACTGTCTGTCATCAGATATTTACGGATGGCGAACAAAATAGCGATGCTGATCACTCCGATGAGTGTTTCTTTTGTCTTGAGATGTTCTACAACCATCTGACGGGCAGTAGCAAACATCAGAACTTCTACAACAGTCTGTGCGGAATGCTGACAGAGCATTTTTACAAATTCCACACCTACAACCAGAGAGAGGGCCTGAGAAAGAAAGGCTGTAAAAAATTCCGTATCCATGGAAAGCATGGGAGTGTTGGCTACATCCATGATCAGATGGATTCCGGCCAGTGCTATGACTACCAGAATTACGATGGATAATGCAATTTCCGTGTATCGTGAGATGTGATAGATAATCCCGTTAAAATGTTTGCGTATTCTGTGATTCATGTGTTGATTGTTTTCTGACATAATTTTTCTTATATCCTTTTTTGTTATTTATGTTTAATATAAATACGTCTGATTGACATATCCATAAGTATTTAACTTCGGTGAGTATACATACCAGTACTGGGAATCACTGGTATCTATGACCTGTACGATATCATCGGTATAAAGCTCTCCGATTTCGTTAGATTCGTGATAGGCTTTGTAGGAACGCAGGGCCAGGTATCCTTTTTTTACATGTACAGTTCTTGTCATGTATTTATTTTCACCGTTTAAATAATTTTTATTTACAAATCCGTTCATATCATACTTCGGTGAATATACATACCAGTACTGGGAATCGCTGGTATCAAGGAGCTGAACGGTATCACCTGTATAAAGTTCTCCCAGTTCATTTGCTTCTTCATATGCTTTCATACTGCGCAGAGCCAGATATCCTTTTTTTACGGAAACTGTTCGAATCTCGCCGAAGTGCTGTTCTGTCTGTGTATCGCTGTAAAGGTAACTGCTGTCTACATATCCTGACTGATCTAGAGAAACAGAATAAACATACCAGTAATTCGGGTTGCTGCTGTCATAGACCCATACCGGATCACCGGAATAAAGTTTCCCGATTTCATTAGAAGAATCATAGGAAGCATCTGAGCGCAGAGCCAGGTATCCGTTATTCACCTGTACAGTCCATACGGATACAGAATAATCAGAAGCTCCAATTTCACTTAAATAACCGGAGTCTGTGAAACCGTACATATCATAAGTAGGAGAATAGACATACCAGTAATCGGAGCCTGCATTTCCCATAAATTCCACCAGATCACCGGAATATAATTCTGCTATTTCATTTGCATTGTTATATTCAGCGGTACTGCGCAGAGCCAGGTAGCCCCGGTCAACGCTGACACGGTAGGTATTTGCAGAAGCTTTAGCTGTGTGTGGGAGAGAAAAGATGGATGAAACTGTCATGGCAAAAACAAAACATAAATTTAAAACTTTCTTTTTCATGGAAATCCCTCCTTTGAAGTTTCTGAGATTAATTATTAACAGGTAAGTCCCTGCCCTTTTGTTTACTGCTTTTCGCAGCTTCTCAGAGGACTTACCTGATTTGGCTGAGAAATAATCTATTAATGTATTTTTGGTTTGTATATTTATTATACAAAAGCCAAAAGAAAATTTGTAATCTTTGCATGACAATCTGTAAAAAATAAGATGAAATCTATGCATATTTACAATATAATCCCAATACTTTCCAATAGTAGTATATAAAAGATTATGAAGATTGACAAGAAAAAGTATCGGATTCTGTTAAAAATTATCCGGAGATAAGTACAAAATGTATGAAAAGAGGAATCGAAATTCCGCAAAATTTATTATATAAAATAATATGTGCAAATGATACAATACAATTATCAAAAAGAGAAAAAAAAAATATAACTTAACCAATAAAAACGACAGGAAACGTCATGGGGAGATTTTCCTGTGAAAAAAACAAAGGATATTTTCAACAGATTGTCGGAAAGTATGCTCAGAATAAAGTCCATGTATATGAGGAGGTTTGTAGAACACGGATGGAAAATGAATCCGGAAGCAATTGGGAAAAAACCGGCAATCGGTCTTTGTGGTTCCGGTCTGATCGATCTGACTGCACAGCTATGCCGGATCGGATACATAGATGAAAATGGAAAAATGGACAGCAGGCAGGAAAATCCGCAGATTTTTATGCTGGTTTCTCCTGAAGATTCCGGAAATGGAAAAGGAGTGTATCTTACACAGAAAGATATCGGAGAAGTACAGCTTGCCAAAGCTGCCATTGCAGCAGGAATTCAGCTTCTGATGAAAGAGCTGGGAATTTCCGAAAAAGACATTCAGACGGTTTATATTGCAGGAGCTTTTGGAAACTATATGGATCCGGTCAGTGCAGGAAGAATCGGAATGTTTCCGGCTTCACTGATACCAAAAGTCAGGGCAGTGGGCAATGCAGCGGGAGAAGGGGCAAAAATTGCGCTTCTTAATAAAAAGGAACTTGAGCAGATGGATGAACTGGTGAAGAGGATTTCATTTGTAGAACTGGCGGCTTCACCTGATTTTCAGGACTGCTTTATTGACGAACTTTGCTTCTGACCGAATCAAGTAGAAAAAGCAGACTATGAATGAGAGGAATCATATAAGGATGAAAAAAGAAGAATTGGAAAAGCTGCAGAAACTGGGAATGAAGCAGGGATTTTCCCATGTGGTACTGCTGGACTGCGACAGCATAGAGCTGAAACCGGAAGTACGGCAGATGTGCGAAGCAGATACCTGCCATAAATATGGAAAGTGCTGGAGCTGCCCTCCGGGATGCGGCTCTCTGGAAGAATGTGAAAAGAAAGTCAGAAAGTATAAATCCGGCATTATTGTCCAGACTGTGGGAAAACTGGAGGATGAGCTTGACGGAGAAGGCATGATGGAGGCGGAAGCCAGACACAAGGAGAACTTTTATCAGTTTGAGAAAGTCCTGAGAGAGCTTTATCCGGACATGCTGGCCATTGGCGCAGGATGCTGTACCAAATGTAAAGTCTGTACATATCCGGATGAACCGTGCCGTTTCCCCAAACAGGCTTTTTCTTCTATGGAAGCCTATGGAATGCTTGTTACCCAGGTCTGTCAGGCCAACCATCTGGAATATTATTACGGGCCGTGTACCATTGCTTATACGAGCTGTTATCTTATTTCCTAACTGTTGTCTGACAAAAACTGTTTGTAAAATTTATTTTGTAAACAAATAGTGCTATTGGTTGACAAATGAAATTGATTATATTAGACTTACCTTGTAATATTGTGAACGAATCAGGTAAGTAACGAAGCGGATTGCGAATATCCGCCTGACATAAATTAAGTAAGTCTTCTGCTTTCATTTGCAAAGAGAAATAAGCAGGGGATAAAAACTGAATAAAACGAAGCATTTTGGTGCCTGGAAAAATCAATATTTGGTTTTGCCGGGTTAAACGGGAAACAGGTGAGAGTCCTGTGCTATGCCGTAGCTGTAACAGTTGAGTATACTCTTATAACCACTGATGATAAATATTGGGAAGGAAGAGCCTTATGATGACGCTGAAGCCAGAATACCGGCCAGAGTGAATACTTTTGCTGCGGACCACGGTATAGAAAGTAAATGAGTTTATGATTTTGTGTAAATAAATTTTATAAACAGATATTGGAAAAGCCGCTGTGAATTCAGCGGCTTTTTTTCATGTAATGGGAAACTTTGCCGGAATCTCTTGTTACATAAAAAAAGCCCTGCCGGGCCGGAATCTTTCTTGTATTTTTGGTAAAAGCAGCAGAGAGGACAGAAAAAATGGGAGATCAACTAAAAAAGGAAATTTTAAAAAGACTTGTCTCGCTGGTGGTCATTTTGTTTGGACTTTCTATTATGACATTTGGGCTTACATATATTTTACCGTCGAATCCGGCGGAACAGCTGGCAGAATCCATGGGGGCGGGACATGATAAGGAAGTCATGGCAAAAATAGAAGCTAAATACGGTCTGGATAAATCTTTTGGGGAACAGTATATCGCATGGCTGAAGGGTGTTTTCCACGGAGATTTTGGAATGTCGGTGAAGTATGCACAGCCTGTTTCTCAGGTGCTGGGCAGAAAACTTCCCAATACGATCATACTGGCGGTTATTTCGTTTATCCTGATGATACTCATTTCCTTTCCGCTTGGAATCCTTTCGGCGGTATACAAAGATAAAGTGGCAGATTATATCATTCGTTTTATGTCTTTTCTTGGAATCTCACTGCCCAGTTTCTGGGTTGGAATGATGCTGATCTACCTGCTTGCCGTTAAGATGCACTGGCTTCCGGTGGGCGGCTCCGGTTCCTGGAAAAATCTGGTCATGCCGTCCATCACCCTTTCCCTGAGCATGAGCGCGTATTATATACGACGGATCAGGGCAGTTATGGTGGAACAGATGAATGAAGAATACATCAGTGGCTGTCAGGCAAGAGGCGTAAGCCGGTTCCGGATTATTTTTTTCCACGTACTGCCAAATTCCCTGCTTACTGTTGTGACAATGCTTGGAATGTCCTTTGGAGGACTGCTTGGCGGAACGATGATCGTAGAAACTGTTTTCAGCTGGAATGGAATCGGAAACGCGGCAGTAGCTGCCATTTCCGGCAGAGACTATCAGCTCATCCAGGGATATGTCATGTGGATGGGATGCATTTATGTTCTGGTAAATCTTCTGGTAGATATTTCCTATCAGTGGCTTGATCCGAGAATAAGAAGAGGAGCTGTACAAAATGAGAAGTAAGAAAAAATTGTGGATACGTTTTTGGATTACTGTAATCTTTGCAGTGCTTTTTCTGATATTTGCTCTGTTTGCCGGTAAATTTGCACCGTATGACCCGCTGGAAACCCATTATACGGATCTTTTGAAAGCACCTTGCAGACAGTATCTTTTTGGTACTGACCAGATGGGAAGAGATATTTTTTCCAGAATCCTGTACGGAGGAAAAACCTCTCTTCTGATTGCTTTTGCGGTAACTGCCATCATATCAGTTGCAGGTATTCTGGTGGGAACAGCCGCAGGATTCTGGGGCGGTGTTTTTGATGTGATACTGATGCGTCTGTCTGATATGCTGATGGCTTTTCCAGGCTCTATTTTTACGATTGCGCTGGTGAGCTTTCTGGGAACCGGACTTCCAAACCTGATTCTGGCAATGACACTGACCGGGTGGACGTATTATGCAAGGATCAGCCGTTCACTGGTTCTGTCTATAAAAAATAATACTTATATAGAGCAGGCCAGACTTGGAGGCGCAACGAATGTGAGAATTATGACCGGATATATTATCCCTAATATTATGCCATCCCTGCTGGTAAATATCACACAGGATATAGGAAGCAAACTTTTAACTATTGCCGGGCTTTCTCTGCTGGGACTTGGTTCACAGCCGCCGACACCGGAATGGGGATATATGCTTTCGGAAGGAAAAGATTATATGTATTCTGCGCCATGGATGCTCATGGCACCGGGAATTGTTATTCTGATAAATGTTATTATTTTTAATCTGCTGGGAGACAGCATCCAGGATCTGCTCAATCCCAAAGGACAGGATCACTGATGTTCACTTTCCGGTAACAGGCAAAGAAAACAAAAAAAACTGCCTGAAACGGGAAGAAAAACATAAACGAGGAACACAAAAAAGAACTTAAAAAAGAACACAAAAAACTGCAGATAAAAACTATCTGCGAAGCGAACTGACAGGAGGAAAAGTTAAAAATGAAAAAAAGGGTGATTTCTTTATTATTTGCAGGAATGATGGCTTGCAGTGTGATCGGAGGCAGTGTAACTACATTTGCGGCAGATGATGAAAGCCATATCAATCTGGCACTTTTTACTTACATTGAAGGTATGGACCCTGCAACAGACTGGTGTGGATGGAACCTGACACGCTGCGGTGTAGGAGAAACCCTGGTTACTGTAAATGAAAACATGGAACTCGTAGGACAGTTAGCAGATAAATGGGAGCAGACAGACGATACTACTTACCGTTTCCACATCCGTCAGGGAGTAAAATTCAGCAACGGTACAGAACTGACACCGGAGATCGTAAAAGATTCTATTCAGAGATCTATCGATAACAATTCCCGTGGTTCTGACCTTAAAATCGCAGATATTCAGGTAGACGGAGAAGATGTGGTATTTACCACAGATGGCGCATACAGTGCCTTTGTAGCACAGCTTACAGAGCCTATGACAGTTATCGTTGATACCACAGCAGATACCAGCAACTATGATACCATGCCGATCTGTACCGGACCGTATGCAGTATCCGAATATGTATCTGAAGAAAAAATTGAACTGGTGGCAAATGAAAATTACTGGGATGGAGCACCGGAAATCAAGAGCATTACTGTAAAAAATATCGGAAGCGATACAAAAGCAGATGCCATGCTCTCCGGAGATATTGATCTTGCACAGGGACCGGATGCGACTTCTTTAAGCCGTGTGGAGGACAATGATGACATTAATATCGTACAGGTAACCGGTACAAGAGAAAATGATTTTGAATTAAACTGCCGTGAAGGAAACCCGCTTTCAGATAAAAACCTTCGTCTGGCATTATCTTATGCAGTAGACCGTGACGTTGTGGCACAGGTAGCCGGAAATGGTTATTCTTCTCCGATCGGAACTGCATTCCCGCCTTCTGTCGGATATGATTCTGAAGATGTAAACGGACAGACTTATGATCTGGATAAAGCAAAAGAATGCCTGGAAGAGGCTGGATACAGCGATACAGACGGAGATGGAATCGTAGATAAAGACGGTGAAAACCTGACTCTTACAATTTCTGTTTCCAACGGTTCTTCCACAGCAGTCAGTGAAACTTTACAGGATATGTGGAAACAGATCGGTGTGGATGTTCAGATTGAAATGCTTGAGAATGTAAGCGATAAACGTGACTCCGGAGATTTTGATATGCTGGTTTCTCCAAACTGGCAGACTGTAAACGCAGGTGACGGACAGAAATATCTGATGAACCGCTGGGCTGATGGCGGAAGCGATAATTACAGTGGATATCACAGTGATGAATTTGAAGCTGTTCTGGACAAACTGGATGATGCCTTTACACAGGAAGACCGTGTCAGTGCATTCGTAGAGGCACAGCAGGTACTTGCAGATGATGCACCGGCAATCTGGATGTATGCAAATGACAACGTAACTCTTGTAAACAGCAAACTGGAAAATGTAACTGTTTTCCCGATTGACTACTATCTTGTAACAAATAAATGGACATTGGCTGAGTAATTATGAAGATTCTGGACATTGAAAACTGTACGATCAATTATCAGGGGCAGAAAGCAGCTGTGGATAATGTTTCCCTTTCTGTGGAAGAACGGGAGATTGTCAGTATTGTAGGAGAAAGCGGCAGTGGAAAAACAACGCTGATCCGTGCGATTCTGGGAATTTTGCCGCCGGGAGGCTCTGCCTCCTCCGGCCGGATCCTGTTTCAGGGAAAAAATCTTCTGGAACTGGATGAACGTTCTTTGCAGAAAATCCGCGGCACAGAGATTGCAATGATTTTTCAGGATGTAGGCGCATCCATGGACCCTATACGTGTGGTAGAATCTCAATATCGGGAATCTATTCTGGTACATCGTAAAATGTCCAGATCCTCATGCCGGAATCTGGAGATGGATATGCTGGCAAAAATGCATCTCTCTGATCCGGAAAGAGTGCTTCATTCCTACCCGTTTGAGCTTTCGGGAGGAATGAAACAGCGTGTGGGAATTGCAATGTCCATGACTGCACAGCCAAAGCTTCTGCTTGCTGATGAACCAACTTCTGCCCTGGATGTAACCATCCAGGCAGAAGTAGTAAGAGAAATGAAAAAACTTCGTGAAAAGTATAACGCGGCTATCATTCTTGTCACTCACAACATGGGAGTGGCTTCTTATATTTCCGATAAGATTGGCGTTATGTGTCAGGGAAAAATGGTAGAATTCGGAAAAAGGGATGATGTGATCTTTCATCCGCAGCATGAATATACCAGAAGTCTTCTGGCAGCAGTACCGAGGCTGGAGGGAAAAAGATTTGCAAGATAAAGATATTCTTCTGGAAGTAACAGATCTGAGTAAACTGTTTTCCGTAAAAAAAGAAAAACTGTATGCAGTAAACCAGGTGGGCTTTTCCTTAAAAAAAGGCGAATGCCTTGGAATCGTTGGTGAGAGTGGATGCGGAAAAAGTACACTGGCAAGAATGATCGCCGGAATCACACCGGTTTCTGACGGGAAGATATTGCTGGAAGGCGAGGATTATCTGACTCTGAAAGGAGCTGAGAAAAGAAAATTCCGCCGTAATATTCAGATGGTCTTTCAGAATCCATTAAGTTCTTTCAGTCCCAGAATGAAAGTCGGGACATATCTTATGGAAGCCAGGAGAAATTTTGACAAAATCAGCAGGGAGGAAGGACTGAAAGAAGCTGAAAAGCTGCTTCAGGAAGTGGGACTTCCGGGAGAATTTATCATGCGCTATCCACATGAGCTCTCCGGTGGCCAGCTCCAGCGTGTTGCAATCGCGCGTGCGATTTCCATACAGCCAAAGCTGCTCATCTGTGATGAAGCAACAGGGGCACTGGATGTTTCCATCCAGAATCAGATCGCAGAGCTGCTTGTCAGACTGGTAGAAGAAAAAAATATCGGCTGTCTGTTTATTGGTCATGATCTGGCACTGGTAAGAAGTGTCAGTCAGAGAATCGCAGTGATGTATCTGGGAAGAATCGTGGAAATCCTGGAAAGTGAAACACTCGCATCCAGGGCTTTGCATCCATATACAAAAATGCTTCTGGGGTCTGTTTTTGACGTATACTGTGATCAGAATGAAGAAATTGCCGCACCGAAAGGGGAACCGCCAAGCCCTCTGGGAATCCGGAAAGGCTGCGCCTTTGCGGAACGATGCAGGTGGTGCTCACAGAGATGTATGGAAGAAGTTCCTGCTTTACAGGAAGTGGAGCCGGGACATAAAGTTGCCTGTTTTTTACCGTAACTGTTAAAAGGGTTTTGTTTTCCGCTAAAACAAGGTATCATAGAAGACAGCATAAAAAAGGGGAAGCAAAAACAATGACAACAGTACTTGAACAGTTACGGCAGGCAATTGAAGAGGGACATGCGGGAGAAACGGAAGAACTGGTAAGGGAAGCACTGAAACAGCATATTTCCGCTGCAAAAATTGTGGAAGAAGCCATGACACCGGCTATGCGTACCGTAGGGGAAAATTACAAGTCAAACGGGGCAGATATTATCCGGATTCTTGCTTCTGCGCGCAGTGTGCGAAAAGGATTTGAACTGATCGAAGAACAGGATGTACAGTTTGGCAGAAAAAATATCGGAACTGTAATCCTTGGCACTGTGGAGGGTGATCTCCATGATGTGGGAAAAAATCTTGTGGCAGTGATGTTTCGAAGTGCGGGATTTAAAGTGATTGATCTTGGGGTGGATATTTCCGAAAAGCAGTTTATGAAGGCGGTAAAAGAAAATTCGGACGTATCCATTGTATGTATTTCTTCGCTTTTGAGTACCTCCATTCCGGAAATGGAACAGGTAGTAAAATCTCTGAAACGAAGCAATACTGGACATAAATTTAAGATTATGGTAGGTGGAGGGGCTGTTACGAAACAGCTTGCGAAAGAGATGGGCGCAGATGCCTATACGGAGAACTGCGTAGAAGCAGTGGAAGTGGCAAAGACCTTTATTGTATAAAAATGTGTTCCTGTCATTACGAGTACTCTTAAATTCTCCCAGGAGGAAATCAGTTTGAAATTATCATCTGTTTATCTATATGAACATCTGGAAAAAAAATATCAGATTCTGGAAAAGGGCAATTTATCCGCCAGAGACGGATATCTGCGTCCTTTTTTGTGTTACAGAAAAAAGAATCATAAGATCAGTTCAGCAGATTTTTGATACCGCGGATGAGTGGGAAGCGAAGATTCATGAACTGATGGTTGCAAATGTGGGGATGAAAAAAATCCTTCAGATCACTTCAGAGTTTCTGGAAAATCCTCTCGCTGTTATGGGAGCAGATTTTTCCCTGGTGGCAGAAGCAGGGAAGGAATATCTGCCGGAGAAAGCCAGACTGTATACGGAAGACGGATTAAATATGGAATACATGAATGCACTGCTTCAGGACGAATCTTATCAGAAGATGGCAGATACGCACGAAACTGTTATGTTTCCAGCATATATCAGTGGATGCAGGTCTATGAACCGAAATCTGTTTACGGACGGTAAACCTACACATCGGCTGGTTCTCACGGAATGTAGAAGCACCATTGCACAGGGAGACAGCTGCATTCTGGAAGCTATCTCGGAGAAACTGGAATTTCTGCTTTCTCATGAGGAACAGCAGGAAAACCCGGATAAAGATCTGGAGCAGTCCCCCAGAAGACTTCCGGGAAAAATGATCTGTCACGAAGGACTTCTGGAGCTGAAAGAGCAGGATGAAAAAAATCATACGGAATATATGCAGACTCTGAAAGTATATCTGGAACAGCATCTGAGCGCGACCCAGGCAGCCAGAGAGCTGTTTATACACAGAAGTACCTTCCTTTACAGACTGGAAAAAATTAAAGAAATCCTTCAGTCGGATCTGGAAGATGCAGAAGAAATCTTTTATCTGGAACTTTCTTTCCGATTGCTGGAACAGGAAGAAGAAAAAAGCTGAAAAAATTTTCGTTGGACAAAAAATCATACGGTGCTATAATAAGTCCAAAGTATGCCGAAATAAATTTCCCATACGAAGGACTTATTTTTTTGCGATAAACAGACAACACGCCAAAGGGAGAAAAATTATGAGAGAGATATTATTTCTGATCGTGTTGTTTGTTTCTAATGTTATTCAGGCAATTACCGGTTTTGCGGGAACTGTGCTGGCAATGCCGCCATCCGTGTATCTTCTTGGGCTTTCCCACGCCAAGGTGGTCTTAAATGCAATGGCATGGATTTCCGGACTGATGATCGCAGCCACCGGTTATAAGCATATTAACTGGAAAGAGCTGGCCAAAATGTCCGGCTTTATGCTTGTGGGCATGGCAGCAGGGGTTCAGGTATGCCGGGTTGTAAAATCAGAAGAAATTCTTCTGAGCATATATGGAGTCGTGATTATTGCAGTAGCCCTGAAAAATCTGTGTACACACAGTGAGAAAAAACTTCCGCCGGCGGTACTGGGCGTGATTTTGCTGCTGGCAGGCATTATTCATGGAATGTTCGTATCAGGCGGTGCATTACTTGTTATCTACGCTACGCAGGTACTGAAAGATAAAGAAGAGTTTCGTGCAACCGTTGCTCCTGTATGGGTAGTACTGAATTCGGTACTGATTTTCACACAGGTACAAAGCGGAGCAATAGGGCAGGCAGATATCCGCAGAATTCTTATCAGCATTCTTCCATTATTGGCAGCTACCTGGATCGGAAAAAAGCTGGTAAAGAAAGTTTCCCAGAAAGTATTTCTGAATCTGACATATGTACTGCTTCTGATTTCAGGGGTTTCTCTTATAGTATAAGAATACTATAAATATAAGGCAGTCAGTGGTAGTCAGACCAATATTGGCAATTGAGGCAGGGAACTTATTTGATTTGGTTAAAAAACTGCGCATCGCATTCTCATTATTTTTGAGTGTGTCTGATGCGCAGTTTTTCTGGTCAGGTGAATTGAAAAGATCTGCCTGACAGTATGAAGGATGGTATAAAAAATGGCAGTTATATTACGTGAGATCATAAAACAGGTGCAGCACCTGGAAATGAAGCTGGTGGCAGGAGAAGAGGGGCTGGACAGAGAGGTAGTCTGGACACATATGGTAGACAGTGATACAGTTTCGGCATTTCTTCAGGGAGGAGAACTGGTTTTTACCACAGGACTTGGCCTGAATGAAAACCTGACGCTGCTGAAACTGGTAAAAGATGTCTGGAAAAACAAAGCCAGTGGAATTGTTATTAACATCGGGCCCTATATCAGTGAGATTGGGCAGGATGTGATTGATTTTGCAAATGAAAAAGGTTTTCCGGTGTTTGAAGTTCCGTGGAAAATACGAATGGCGGAGATTATGAGAATCATCTGCTTTGCTATTACCAGAGAGCAGCAGACAAAGATAGAAGTTACGGCTGCTTTGAACAATGCTTTTCTGTGTCCGGCGCAGGAAGAACTGTACGTTTCTTCTTTTATGCGAAAAGGATATTCCACAGAAAGCCTTTATACAGTGGGAAATATCAGAATTCAGGAGCATAGTAGTCAGGTCACGGGAGAAAGGCTGGACGAACTGGGATCTTCTCTGAGCAGTCATATCCGCTGCAATTACAAAAATATTCTGTGCTGTGTGCAGGAAAAACAGATTTTGCTTGTGCTTTGTGATTACACACAGGAAAAAAGCCAGGAAACAGTAAGGCGTATTTTTCAGAAATTGTGCAGTTTCCTTCGGGGAAAAGAAGAAGCATATTTTTGTATCAGCAGGCAGGTATCCGGGCTGCGGCAGATGTACAGAAGCTACCGGACCGGAGAAAAAATGGCGGATTTACTGGGAAAATGTCAGGTTCCCGGTGAAGAAACAGAGGAAGCTGGAAAACTGCTCTTTTATAAAAATCTGGGGATTTATAAAATCCTGCTTACCCTTTCCGACAAAGAAGTTATGGAAGAATATCTTTCCGATACGGTATTGCCACTGTATGAGTATGATTCCATAAATCAGTCGGATCTTGTGCATGTGATCCGGTGTTATCTGGCTCACAACTGCAGTGTCAAAGATACGGCGCAGGAACTCATTGTGCACCGTAACACCGTGAATTATAAGATTGGAAAAGCAGAAGAGATTCTAAATAAGGATCTGTCTGACTTTCAGGTGCGGTTTGAGTTAAATCTGGGATTTTTATTATATGAGATGAACAGAGAGTGAAATAATTGAATTTATCTTTATGATTTAGAGTGCGTTTAAAAATTGTGCTGGAGCACAAAAATAATTGGGTTTTGCTACATTGCAAGGCTATCCCGGACAGAGTAATATATGTCTCAGATAAGACAAAGGTGTCTGGTTCACAAACAACAACGTGAACCGGGCACTTTTTCTTTTTCCAGAAAATAAAGAACAAAGAAAAATAAGTCTGTTTATCGCAAAATACAGTGAAATCTGACGGAAACCAGGTAAGCAAGTGAAAGCGGATAATGAATATCCGCCTGACAATATTACTTCAGAAGCTATCGAAGATATCAGAAAAATGATACTTCTGAAACGAGGACAGGGAGGAAAATATTATGAGTTTAACAGGAAAAGAAGTAGCACAGATGCACAAAGATTATGTAATGCAGTCATGGTCAAAATCCGGTGTGGACGCTTTGCCGGTTGAAAGAGCAGAGGGAATTTATTTCTATGATTATGATGGAAAGAAATATGCGGATATGGCTTCCCTTCTGGTATGTTCCAACCTGGGACATGAGCTTCCGGAAATCGTAGAAGCTATCAAGGCACAGGCAGATAAGATGTGTTTTATGGCACCTGCCTATGCATCCGAACCAAAGAGCACACTTGCAAAAATGCTGGTAGAAGCAGCCGGTGCAGATACCTATAAAAGAGTATTCTTTACAAACGGTGGTGCAGAATCCAATGAAAACGCAATTAAAATGGCACGTATGGTAACCGGAAGAACAAAAATCTTTTCCTGTTACAGAAGCTATCACGGAGCAACTCTTGGAGCTTCCAATGCTTCCGGTGACTGGAGAAGATATGCAGCAGAAATCGGCGGCGCAAATGGATTTGTACACTTTATGAACCCTCAGATGTACCGTGACGGATATACCAAAGGGGTAGATGATGCAGAAGTAACAAAGAAATACCTTGCAGCTCTGGATTTACAGCTTCGCTATGAAGGTCCGGAAAATGTAGCAGCGATTCTTATGGAATCTATCGTAGGTGCCAACGGTGTCATTCTTCCTCCAGACGGATATATGGAAGGTGTCCGTGCTCTCTGTGATAAATATGGAATCCTCCTGATCTGTGATGAGGTTATGGCAGGTTTTTACCGTACAGGAAAGATGTTTGCATTTATGAACTTTGACATTAAACCGGATATCATTACATTTGCCAAAGGTGTTACCTGCGGTTATGTACAGCTTGGCGGATGCATCGTAAGCAAAGCAGTAGCAGAATATTTTGAAGACCATGTTCTTCAGTGCGGACTTACTTACAGCGGACATACCCTTGCATGTGCAGCCGGTGTGGCAGCAATGAAATATTATAAAGAACATGATATTGAAGGCCATGTAGCTGAAATGCATAAGATCGTAGCTCCGTTCATGGATGAGATGGTAAAGAAACATAAATGCATTGGTGAAGCAAGATGCATCGGATTATTTGGAGCACTGGAAGTTGTCAAAAACAAAGAAACCAGAGAGCCAATGCAGGAATATGGCGTACCCGGACCGGTAATGCCGTGGATTTTTGCAGAACTTAAAAAACGTGGATTCGCTACTTTCGGACGTGAGAACTTTATCGAAATCTGCCCACCACTGATCATTACAACAGAAGAGCTGGAAGAATACCTTCCGATTCTGGATGAAGTACTTACGATGGTGGACGAAAAATTTTGTGACTGATCAAACAGGAGGCAGCTTATGAACTGGGACTATTTACAGCCGGTGAAAATTCACTTTGGCAAAGGCAGAGTACAGGAAATAAAAAAAGTAGCCAGAGAGCTTGGATGTGAAAGAGGACTTCTGGTAGCCGGACCGTTTTTCTTTAAAAGCGGCCTGGCAGAAAAGATCATAAAAGAATCAGAGGGAATGATCGTTGCTTCCTTTGGAGATGTTTCTCCAAACCCGGACGTAACAGAGGTAGATGCCTGTGCAGAGGTAATACGGGAGAAAAACATCGGATTTGTGGTAGCCTTGGGAGGCGGAAGCCCGATGGACTGTGCAAAGGCAGCCGCAAGTGTTGCCCTGACATCGGATTCCATTCGCAAATATCACGGAACCGGTGTGGCACTTCCAAAAGAACACCTGCCGTTAATTGCTATTCCCACCACAGCAGGAACCGGAAGTGAAGTTACCTGTGTATCTGTACTTTCCGATCATGCAAATGGAAAAAAAGCACCTATCGTATCAGAAGGATTTTATCCGGCAGCCGCGATTATTGATCCGGAACTTACTTATACCATGCCGCCGCATATTACTGCGGGAACCGGAATCGATGTCCTGTCTCATGCGATTGAAGGTTACTGGAGCAAGGGACATCAGCCAATCTGTGATGTACTTGCTATGCACGCCGCAGATCTGGTTTTCAAATATCTTTATAAAGCATATGAAAATCCACAGGATAAAGAAGCCAGGGGAAAAATGTGTGAGGCCTCTCTGATCGCCGGACTGGCATTCACATTACCAAAAACTACTTCTTCTCATGCATGTTCTTTCCCGCTGACCAATATTTACCATATTCCTCACGGAGAAGCATGTGGACTGACACTGGATTACTTTATCCGGATCAATGCAAAAGGAGAGGGAAAAGAGCGTGTAGAAGCATTTGCTGCCAAACTTGGATTTAAAGATGCACAGGAAATGGCAGATGCAGTGTATGATCTGAAGAAAAAAATGGGTCTTCGCTGTGATCTGAAAGATTTTGATCTGAGTGAAGAACAGATTGCGGAACTGGTTCGCATCAGCAGACACCCGAATCTTTATAATAACCCGGTAGAGATCACAGATGAAATACTGGAAGAAATGTACCGGAAACTGGCCGGGAAATAAGTTGAAATATGAAAAGAATAATGATAAAATAAAAGAAGCGACAAAGGAGTCCGGATACAGAAGTATCTGGGCTCTTTTTGTCTTTACACACACTCTGAAGGAAAAGGAGAAGATAGTATGAAGCTGATTACCGCAATTGTACGTCCGGAAAAAGTTATGGATGTCATTAAAGCTCTGGAACAGGAAGGATATTTTGCATTTTCCAAATGGGCGATTTCAGGAAGAGGAAGAGAAAAAGGAATTCAGGTAGGAGATGTGCTTTATCAGGAAATGGCAAAAAGCATGCTCTATATCACCGTTGGAGATAAAGAAAAAGATGAAGTGGTAGACATTATCATCAACAGTGCGAAAAGCGGACCTTACGGACATTACGGAGATGGTAAGATTTTTGTATCTGATATCAGTGAAGCTTATACCATCAGTGAAGAAACAAGAGAAGATGATGACGAATAACTGTAACAGGAGGGAAAGATATGGCTGAAAGACAAAAAAGAACGAAACTGAAAAAGTCTATGGGACCTGGCTCTATCTGGGCGGTTGCAGTAGGTTCTATTATTGGATGGGGATGCTTTATCCAGGGCGGTTTGTGGACACAGCGTGCAGGGGGACCTCTTCCCCTGTTTCTTGGTTTTCTGGCAGGCGGCCTGCTGATGATCGTGGTGGGATACAGTTATTCCTATATGATCGCGAAATTTCCGGTAGCAGGCGGTGAATTCGCTTATGCATATAAAGGATTCGGAAGAACTGCCTCGTATATCTGCGGATGGATGCTTTCCCTTGGTTATCTGTCCATCGTTGCTTTAAATGCTACGGCATTGCCGGTACTGGCATCTTATATTTTTCCGGGAGTTTTTAACAGAGGCTATCTGTATACCATTGCCGGATATGATGTATACGCAGGCGAAGTTGCCCTGTCCCTGTTCTTTATCATTCTGTTTGGAATCATGAATTATAAAGGGGCGAAATCAGTAGGAAATCTTCAGCTTGTAATGGTTCTGATCATGTGTGCGGCAGTTGTAGTTTCCGTGATTGGTGTTGTTGCAACCGGACATTTTGATGCGGCAAATTTACAGCCGACTTACGGTGCGGAAGGAAAATCTCTTGGAAGCGGATTTGTTTCCATTCTGGCTCTGGCACCATTCCTTTATGTTGGATTTGACTGCATTCCACAGGCAGCAGAAGAATATGATTTTCCACCGCGGAAATGCAAAATGCTTATTGTTTCAGCTCTGATCGTAGGTGCTTTGATCTATGGCGCAATGGCACTTGTTACAGATTGTGTGATTCCGTGGCAGCAGGTACTTACCATGACAGATGCAAACGGTGTTCTTGTAAAATGGCATACCGGCGCGATTCTGGATCTGGCAATGGGAAAAATCGGCGTCTGCTTCGTGGCACTGGCAGTATGTATGGGAATTTTTACAGGAATGAACGGATTCTTTATGACATCCAGCCGTCTTCTGTTTGGTATGGCAAGAGCAAAAATGCTTCCGTCTGCATTTGAAAAAGTGCATCCGGAGCATAAAACTCCATCTATCTGTGTGGGATTTACCATGATCATCTGCTGTATCTGCCCGTTCTTTGGCAGAGAAGTAATCGGATGGGTAGTAGATATGTGTTCTGTTGGTACTGCATTTGGATATTTCTTTACCTGTGCAGGTGCTTACATTCTCCTGAAAAAATACGGAGATAAAACAGATACCAACCGGATTCACCCGGCAGTAGCAATGGGAGGATGCATCATTTCTGTTATGATCCTGTTACTTCTGATCGTACCCGGTTCTCCGGCATTTATGGCTCCTCAGTCCTTTGCAGCCCTGATCGTATGGGTATTAATGGGCGTAACCTTCTACTTCTGTTCAAAGAAAAACTTTGCAAAAGTCAGCAAGAGAGAAATGGATTACCTGATCCTTGGAAACGTACAGGTAGTCAGAGGCATGAGAAAAGGCAAAGACCAGGGAAGTGTTGTACATGGAAATGTGGTACAGCCAAAGATGTAAAGAAATAAAATTTAATTGATCAATACAGAGGAAAGCTGTCGCTTTTGGATATAAAAGTATATTCAGAAGTGGCAGCTTTTCCTTGTATATCTGCTCATGAAGTCTGCGTACTTTCTGTACAGATGAATGTTTCCCCGTGCCTGTTGAGTTTTCTGCCTGCGACTGCTAAAATGAAAGGTATAAGTAAGTCCGTAGCTTCAATTTGCGAAAAGGAATAAGCGGTGGGTGGGGACTTGTTTATATCAAAAACTTCTGTAAATTGTGATACAGATGACTGAAAACAGGTTGTAATTGATCTGGTTATAATTACAAAAAAGAATGAGGAGACGAGAGCATTATGGGTCATTTCTATTTTGCGAGACACGGACAGACGATATGGAATGTAGAAAATAAGATTTGCGGTGCGACAGATATCGCGCTGACAGAGAAGGGACATGAACAGGCCAGGGAACTTGGACATAAGATTCTGGAAGAGAGGATTCACATTGATGAGATTTTATATTCGCCTCTGATGCGTGCGGCGGATACTGCCAGACATGTATCTGAGATTACCGGGATTCCGGCAAGGATGGAGCCAAGATTAAAAGAACAGAACTTCGGAAAATATGAATCCACTGCAAGAAACGGAGAAGAATTCAGTAAGGCAAAAGAAAGTTTTGCAAGCAGCTATGAAGGGGGAGAGTCCATGCTTCATCTCTGCCAGAGAATCTATAATCTTCTGGATGATATTAAGAAAGAATCGGATGATAAAGTATATCTTCTGGTAGCTCACAATGGAATCTCCAGAGCGATACAGTCCTATTTTACGGACATGACTAATGAGGAATTCGCAAAGTTTGGGATTAAGAACTGCGAGATACGCCGGTTTGATTTTTGACTTATGAACAGTTCGAAATCCAGAAAAGAGTAAAGATGAAGGCATCAAAAAAAATAAAATTTCTTATTGGGATATGTATAGGACTTATGGTGTTATGCTTTGGAATAAGCGTCGTGATTCCCATGCAGTCAAAAACCACTGCCTTTGACCGAAAATATACATTTGTGTGTCCTTTGACGTGGAATGAAACAGCCACCGGGATTCAGGCGGCAGATGAGGACTTTTCAGTAAATACAAAGTTCATCGGAATGGAACAGATGGATGCGAAAAAACAGGCAGAAGCAATCCGGGAGGCAATTCTTGCGCAGCCGGATGGCATCATTACAGGGGCAGCGGAAGACTCGGAAGAAATAAAAAATGCAGTAAATATGGCAGAAACCAAAGGGATTCCGGTAATTCTGATAGATGCGGACCTGGAAGATTCCAATCGAACCTGTTATATAGGAACAGATAACGAAGATGCAGGCAGGCTGGCAGGAAAAGATATGTATGAAGCAACAGGAGGCAAGGCACATATTGCGGTGATCGTTTCTACCATTTCTTCACCAAACCAGCTTGAAAGAGTAAATGGCTTTAAAGAAGAAATCAGCCAGTACCCGGATATGTCCATCGATGTAGTTGAGGAATGTCATTCCCAGAAACTGGAAATAAAAGAAAAGATTCCGGAAATTTTTAAAGAACATCCGGATATCAATGCGCTGTTTCTGGCAGAAGGAATCGCATCTGCCACAGTTGGAAAAGTAATAAAAGATATGGACATGGATACAGAAAATCTGCAAATCGTTTCTTTTGACCGGACACAGGAATCCGTAGAATATATCAAAGAAAAAATATACTATTCTCTGATCGTGCAGGAACCATATCAGGAAGGATATCTGGCTGTAAAAGCATTAAATGATCTGTGTGATGGAAAAGAAGTGGAAGATAAGATTTATACAGGAAGCAAAAGTATCAGATACGACGATCTGAAGGAATATGAAGGGCAGAAGTATGAGGAGATAGAATGGCACATGTACTGAGAAAAAACAACAGTATCGGGGAGGAACTGAGGAAATATTTAAAGCAGATTTTCGGAATTATGACGGTGCTGATGCTGCTGGGACTGGGATTTGGAATTCAGGTAATGATCCATACAGAACAGGAGAATAAAAAGCTGTTTCAGATCAATGATTTCTATACAGAATTAAAAGAAGAGCAGAATCTTCTGTATCAGTATACCGTGGAGCGTGACAGAGAAGATTATGAGGAAATCGTGTATAAAGCGGAAAAAATGCAGCAGAGCCTGAAGAATATTGCAAAGTTTAATGTGAGCAATACCTTTAAGAGGGATGTTGCGGATCTGACACAGATTTCAGATCAGTATACAGAACAGATCAGAAAGATTCACAGTCTGGTAGAGAACAAAGAAAGCGTTTCTACAGTGAATAAAGCTTATTATACAGCGGCAGATATGTATAAAGCGATGAATGAAATGTTCTATTCTCTGTACTCTCAGATATTGAATTTCAGTGAAAAAATATCAGAACAGATTCGAGCTATTTTTATCTGCTTTCTGGTGATATTTTTTATTACCATACTGCTTATGATCCGATATATGATCCTGCAGATTCAGAACATTCAGAATCAGATTACATATCCCATCCAGGAGCTGGCAGAAAATATTCAGAAAATCGACCTGCGCCATCTGGAACAGGAAAGTACACTAAGTACGCTGAGTGCTGCAAGTGAAGAACTTCAGGTTCTCATTTCAGGATACGATTCCATGCTGGGCAAAATCAAAACGCAGCTTACAGAACTGGAAGATTATCATGCGACAAGAATAAAGCTGCATGAACAGGAAGTCCTTCATCTGCAGATGAGTAATAAACTGAAAAAAAGCCAGCTTATGAACCTGCAGATGCAGATCAATCCGCATTTTCTGTTTAATACACTGACCATGATCTCCCACACGGCATATCTGGAAGATGACATGGAAACCGTAAATTTGCTGAACATCACATCCAGTCTTTTACGCTATACGCTGGATTATTATGATAAGGCAGTACCGCTGCGAAAAGAAATAGAAGAAGCAGGAAATTATGTATATCTTCAGGAAAAAAGGTTTGGGAACCGTATTCGGTTTATTTTTCAGTTAGATGAGCGGTTTCATGATGTACTGGTTCCAAACATGATTTTGCAGCCGTTATTGGAGAATTCTATTGTACACGGGGTAGGAATGTATACGGAAGGCGGCGTGATTCAGATACAGACAGAGTTTGATGAGGAAAAAGAAAAAGGGTATATACGGATTATTGACAACGGGGAAGGCGTATCTGAAGAAGAAGAAAAACAGATACAGCAAAAACTGATGGAAAATCGGATGCAGACAGGAAAGGTGGGGCTTTCCAATGTGGCATTCCGTCTGAATCTTTTCTTTGAAGGACAGAGCCGGATTTATTTCAGGAGTATACCAAAAGAAAGAACAGAAGTAACCATGGAAATTCCGTGTAAAAGGTCAGGAGAAGGGGAAAATGTTTGAGCTTGTAGTTGCAGATGATGAAATGATAGAAAGAAAAGTTCTGGAAAAAATGATCAGCCAGGGATGTGAAGATGTAAAAATCCTTCCAGGTGTCGGTGACGGAGTACAACTGATCAAGTGCATCGAAAGGGAAAATCCAGATATTGCTGTAATCGACATTAACATGCCTGGATTTAACGGTCTGGATGCCATGGAAATCATCCGGATGAAACAGTTTAAAACGAAATTTATCGTAGTATCTGCATACAGTAAATTCGAATATGCGCAGAAAGCAATGCTGTATGGAGCCAATGAATATCTGCTGAAACCTGTGAAAGAAGAGGATTTAATTCATGGAATCCAAAGACTGTGTGCTCAGTTAAAAAAAGAAAAAGAAGAAAAGCAGGACGGTACGAAAAAAGAGTCCATGGCAGAAGAAATCCGTACATCCAGAGAAAATGAACTGATCTCAGAGATTCTCTTAGGGGAACTCAATGAAAAAAGATTCCGGAAATATCTTGAAGATGCCCGGCGTGCCTTTAAGGGCGGAGTGATGCTTACAATCCGTGCTTTTGAAGATACGGTTCACGAAGAGATATACACGCAGTTTATGCAGAGAATCCGGTCTATCAGCCTGAGTTTTGGAAAAAAATATAAAGATATGCTGGTAGTGTGCGTGCTGTCAGGAGGGGAAGCGAAAGAAGCAGGTCATACAGAATGGATAAAAGAAATTTTGGATTGTATGCAGGATTTTACAGGGCAGTTTCCGATGCTGATAGGGGTAAGTTTAAATAAAGAGGGACCTTCTCAGTTACATGTGGGATTTCTGGAAAGCATGCGCAGCATTGCCAATAAAACAGAATCCGGTGTTTATTATTACAGTGAAGAAAATGCCATAGAAGAAGTGAATTTTGGCACGGAACTGCAGGAATATCAGGATGCTCTGAAAAAAGGACAGAGCGGAAAAATAAAGGCAGCGATGGAAGTGTTTTTGTCCAAATCGGAAAAAATAGGAGTTTCGGTTAAAACAGCAGGAATTCTGATGGCAGCTTCTATTTACAGAGTGGTCAGGGAAAATATGCCGGAAAAACAGATTCTGCTGCTGGCAGATAAATATTTTCATCTTATGACAGAATACCAGGAGACAGATACCTTAAAACACTGTGCGGAAAAGACCACAGAGCATCTGTTTTTGTCCAGAGGAAAAATAAACTGCAGTTCCTATGTACGGGACAGCCTGGAATATATGCTGAAACATTACAGTGAAAATATTGTACTGGAACAGGTGGCAAATGAAGAGAATATCAGCAGCTTTTATCTCAGCAGGCTCTTTAAGCAGGATCTGGATAATACCTTTTTGAATATCCTCACAAATCTGCGCCTGATCTGGGCAATCGAGCTGCTGGAAAACCCGGAGAATACAGTTCAGAACGTCAGCGAGCAGGTAGGATATCCGAATGTCTCCTATTTTTATAAATTTATTAAAAAGCAGACAGGGTTTACAGTGAATGAGCTTCGAAGACTGATCAGAAGCGGAAAAAACTGAAGAAAGAAACTAATCGGCAGTTTGTCAGAAGAGATTTATTAATTCGGTTAAATCGGAATTTGTGGAGAGATTTCCTGAACTTTCCTTATTTTACAGGCTTTCCAGCCCATTATATAGTGAAATGATATGTATTAGTATACTGTTATCCCCCAGCGGTTACAGATATAATTTTTATAAAATACATTAAGGGCAGACACCCAA
>ERZ1673739.887-NODE-887-length-38051-cov-48.704758_pt1 | contig 38051 bp, 27 predicted proteins | sample MGYA00580210_ERZ1673739 | MGnify/ENA primary metagenome ERZ1673739 (study PRJEB41218, sample SAMN15661749) | gut metagenome | host: Homo sapiens | place: Canada: London | collected 2015-08-20/2019-03-30 | study: EMG produced TPA metagenomics assembly of... | reverse complement strand
GCACCTGTATTGAAGCGTTATGCGATGATGATATTGCCTGGCAAACGGCACAAACGGGTGATAAACAGCCCTGGCAGGTTAATGATGCTTTAACTGCAGAACTGAATGCGAGGACGCTACAACGATTGCCCGGCGATAACTGGCGTGTCACCAGCTACTCTGGTTTGCAGCAGCGTGGTCACGGTATCGCTCAGGATCTGATGCCACGGCTGGATGTTGATGCCGCAGGCGTGGTCAGCGTCGTTGAAGAACCGACGTTAACACCGCATCAGTTCCCGCGCGGTGCGTCACCAGGGACATTCTTGCACAGTTTGTTTGAAGACCTCGATTTTACCCAGCCGGTTGACCCGAACTGGGTACAGGAAAAACTGGAACTCGGCGGCTTTGAATCGCAGTGGGAACCAGTGTTGACCGAGTGGATCACGGCTGTCCTCCAGGCACCTCTCAATGAAACGGGTGTTAGCCTGAATCAGCTTTCCGACCGCGATAAACAGGTGGAGATGGAGTTTTACCTGCCGATTAGTGAACCGCTCATCGCCAGCCAGCTTGATGCACTAATTCGCCAGTTTGATCCGCTATCCGCTGGCTGCCCGCCGCTGGAGTTCATGCAGGTACGCGGCATGTTAAAAGGCTTTATCGACCTGGTATTCCGCCACGAAGGGCGTTATTACCTGCTCGACTATAAATCCAACTGGCTGGGTGAAGACAGTTCGGCTTACACCCAACAGGCTATGGCAGCGGCGATGCAGGCACACCGCTATGATCTGCAATATCAGCTTTATACCCTGGCGCTGCATCGTTATCTGCGCCATCGCATTGCTGATTACGACTATGAGCGCCACTTTGGCGGCGTTATTTATCTGTTCCTGCGTGGTGTTGATAAAGAACATCCGCAACAAGGGATCTACGCGACCCGACCCAACGCCGGGTTGATTGACCTGATGGATGAGATGTTTGCCGGTATGACCCTGGAGGAGGCGTAATGAAATTGCAAAAGCAATTACTGGAAGCTGTGGAGCACAAACAGCTACGCCCGCTGGATGTGCAATTTGCCCTGACCGTGGCGGGAGATGAACATCCTGCCGTCACCCTCGCGGCGGCACTGTTAAGTCATGATGCCGGAGAGGGACACGTTTGTTTGCCGCTTTCACGACTGGAAAATAACGAGGCGTCGCATCCGCTGTTGGCGACCTGTGTCAGTGAAATCGGTGAGCTACAAAATTGGGAAGAATGCTTGCTGGCTTCTCAAGCGGTCAGCAGGGGAGATGAACCCACGCCGATGATCCTCTGTGGCGATCGTCTTTATTTGAATCGCATGTGGTGTAACGAGCGGACGGTAGCGCGCTTCTTCAATGAGGTGAATCATGCCATTGAGGTTGATGAAGCTCTACTGGCGCAAACCCTGGACAAACTTTTTCCAGTAAGCGATGAAATTAACTGGCAAAAAGTTGCAGCGGCAGTGGCGCTGACGCGGCGGATCTCGGTGATTTCCGGCGGCCCAGGCACCGGTAAAACGACCACCGTGGCGAAGTTACTGGCAGCGTTAATTCAAATGGCCGACGGCGAACGCTGCCGTATCCGTCTGGCTGCACCAACGGGTAAAGCTGCCGCGCGCTTAACCGAATCTCTCGGCAAGGCTTTGCGACAGTTACCGCTGACCGATGAACAAAAGAAACGCATTCCGGAAGATGCCAGTACTTTGCACCGATTGCTGGGTGCGCAGCCGGGTAGCCAGCGTTTACGTCATCATGCCGGTAACCCGCTGCATCTTGATGTGCTGGTGGTAGATGAAGCGTCAATGATCGATCTGCCTATGATGTCGAGACTGATCGACGCCTTGCCCGATCATGCGCGAGTGATCTTTCTCGGCGATCGTGATCAACTGGCCTCGGTTGAGGCTGGGGCTGTGCTGGGCGATATCTGCGCTTATGCCAATGCCGGCTTTACCGCCGAGCGTGCCGGGCAGCTAAGCCGCCTGACGGGGACTCACGTTCCGGCAGGAACCGGCACAGAAGCGGCATCTTTGCGCGACAGTCTCTGCCTGCTGCAAAAAAGCTATCGTTTCGGCAGCGATTCTGGCATTGGTCAGTTAGCTGCGGCGATCAACCGTGGTGATAAAACGGCAGTGAAAACCGTTTTTCAGCAGGATTTTACTGATATCGAAAAACGACTTTTACAGAGCGGCGAAGATTATATTGCGATGCTTGAGGAAGCTCTTGCGGGTTATGGACGTTATCTGGATCTGCTGCAAGCGCGTGCCGAGCCGGATTTAATCATTCAGGCGTTCAATGAGTACCAACTTTTGTGCGCCCTGCGGGAAGGGCCGTTTGGCGTGGCTGGACTGAATGAGCGAATTGAGCAGTTTATGCAACAGAAGCGCAAAATTCATCGTCATCCGCACTCTCGTTGGTACGAAGGTCGACCGGTGATGATTGCCCGTAATGACAGCGCGCTTGGGTTGTTTAATGGCGATATCGGTATTGCGCTGGATCGCGGGCAGGGGACGCGCGTCTGGTTTGCGATGCCGGACGGCAATATTAAGTCTGTGCAACCGAGTCGCTTGCCAGAGCACGAAACTACGTGGGCGATGACGGTACATAAATCGCAGGGATCGGAGTTCGACCATGCGGCGTTGATTTTACCGAGCCAACGCACGCCGGTAGTAACGCGAGAGCTGGTATACACCGCGGTGACCCGCGCGCGTCGCCGTCTGTCGCTGTATGCCGATGAGCGTATATTAAGTGCGGCAATCGCCACTCGTACTGAGCGGCGCAGTGGTCTGGCGGCGTTGTTTAGTTCGCGGGAATAAACGTAATTGCCTGATGCGACGCACGAGTGTTACGCATGTCGCATCCGACAATTTTCATCGCTTACCCTAAATCCGCCATCAACACTTTGGATTTACGCTGGTAGTTGTACAACTGCTTTTTGCTCTCGGGCAGTAAATCAATATCCACCGGGGTAAATCCACGTTCCTGGAACCAGTGAATACTGCGCGTGGTCAGCACAAACAATTTGCTTAAGCCGCTCTGCTTCGCCTGAGCGGCAATGCGTTCCAGCAGAACCTCGCCCCGTGATGAGCTGCGGTAATCCGGGTGAACTGCCACACAGGCCATTTCCCCAATCTTCTCTTCCGGGAACGGATAGAGCGCGGCGCAGGCAATAGTCGTGTTATCGCGCTGAATAATGGTGAATTTGTCGATTTCCATCTCCAGCTGCTCGCGAGAACGGCGCACCAGAATACCTTGCTGCTCCAGCGGGCGAATCAACTCCAGAATACCGCCAATATCGTTGATTGTTGCGCGACGAATCTGCTCAGCGCTTTCCATCACAATCTGCGTACCGATACCGTCGCGTGAGAACAACTCTTGCAACAGCGCGCCATCTTCCTGATAACTGATTAAATGACAGCGACGCACGCCGCTGCGGCAGGCTTTCACTGCGCCACGCAAAAAGCGCACCGTACCGGAGTTGTAATCGCCTTTCTCTTCCTGGGCTTCTACCCGTGCTTGCGCTTCGTTAGGGAAAAGTTCGGAGACAATATCACCGTCGTCATTAGTAACGCCCTGGGAAGAGCAAAAACCAATCATCTTTTCAGCTTTCAGTTTGATGGCTAGTTGAGTGGCAATCTCTTCCGAGGTCAGATTAAAGCTCTCGCCAGTGACTGAAACAGCGACCGGCCCCATTAGCACTATTGCACCGCTGTCCAGTTGACGATGGATCGCGTCTTCATCAATCCGCCGGATACGCCCGCTATGGCAGTAATCCACGCCGTCATCGACGCCCAGCGGCTGGGCAATAATAAAATTGCCACTGACGACGTTGATATGCGCGCCCTGCAGCGGCGTGTTATTGAGACTCATCGACAGGCGAGCAGTAATATCCAGTTGCAATGTTCCCGCAGCCTGCTTCACCAGTTCCAGTGTTTTGGCGTCGGTCACACGTATATTCTTGTGATACAGCGGTTCGTGGTGATGCGCAGCCAGATTTGCGTCGATCTGCGGACGTGCGCCATAGACCACCACCAGACGGATGCCGAGGCTGTGCAATAACCCGATATCATTAACGATACTGGAGAAATTCTCATGCTCAATGGCTTCACCGCCGAGCATGATGACAAACGTTTTTCCCCGGTGGGTATTGATATAGGGAACCGAATGGCGGAATCCCTCGACCAACTCGGTTTTACGTTCCTTTACCACGGCACACCTCTTTGCATGATTATTCGAAATTAGTGTATTTTTATTCTGTTTTTTCGCAGGGTGCAAGTGTAAATTTTATGCGAGAGCGACTTTTTTATCAGTAATGCCGTGAATATAAAAAGAATGTTTACCGTTTATTAGATGACAGATTATGCGTCTTTCGCTAAAGTTTCCGGTCAAATTAGTCGTTTACTTGTTACACAGCTTAGATTTCTTTTGCTCGGGAGAGGCATGTCAGGATCCAACACTGCAATCAGCCGTCGTCGTTTACTGCAAGGCGCGGGTGCCATGTGGCTATTGAGCGTAAGTCAGGTCAGTCTGGCTGCGGTCAGCCAGGTCGTGGCGGTGCGCGTCTGGCCTGCGTCCAGCTACACCCGTGTGACGGTAGAATCAAATCGTCAGCTGAAATATAAGCAGTTCGCGTTGAGTAACCCGGAACGCGTGGTGGTGGATATCGAAGATGTAAACCTGAACTCGGTACTCAAGGGGATGGCGGCACAAATTCGTGCAGACGACCCGTTCATCAAGTCGGCGCGCGTCGGGCAATTTGACCCGCAAACCGTACGGATGGTTTTTGAATTAAAGCAAAACGTAAAACCGCAGCTGTTTGCCCTTGCGCCGGTCGCCGGGTTTAAAGAGCGTCTGGTGATGGACCTCTATCCGGCCAATGCACAGGATATGCAGGACCCGCTGCTGGCGCTGCTGGAGGATTACAACAAAGGCGACCTCGAAAAGCAGGTGCCGCCAGCGCAAAGTGGTCCACAACCAGGTAAAGCAGGGCGCGATCGTCCGATTGTCATTATGCTTGACCCTGGCCACGGTGGCGAAGACTCCGGTGCGGTGGGGAAATACAAAACGCGCGAAAAAGACGTGGTATTGCAAATAGCTCGCCGTTTGCGCTCTCTGATCGAGAAAGAGGGCAATATGAAGGTGTACATGACGCGCAATGAAGACATCTTCATTCCGTTGCAAGTGCGCGTAGCAAAAGCCCAGAAACAGCGTGCTGACCTGTTTGTCTCTATCCATGCCGACGCCTTTACCAGTCGTCAGCCGAGCGGTTCCTCTGTGTTTGCGCTCTCAACCAAAGGTGCAACCAGTACTGCGGCAAAATATCTGGCACAAACCCAGAACGCCTCGGACTTGATTGGTGGCGTGAGCAAAAGCGGTGACCGCTATGTCGACCACACCATGTTCGATATGGTGCAGTCGCTGACCATTGCCGACAGCCTGAAGTTTGGTAAAGCGGTACTGAATAAGCTCGGTAAAATCAACAAGCTGCATAAAAATCAAGTTGAACAGGCCGGGTTTGCCGTACTAAAGGCACCAGATATTCCCTCCATTCTGGTCGAAACGGCGTTTATCAGTAACGTTGAGGAAGAGCGTAAACTGAAAACGGCGACTTTCCAGCAGGAAGTTGCGGAGTCTATTCTTGCGGGGATTAAAGCGTATTTTGCCGATGGGGCAACGCTGGCGAGAAGGGGATGATAAAAAGGCGCTGAATGGCGCTTTTTTTATGGGAGACCAGAAACAAAAAAACACCCGTTAGGGTGTTCAATAATTGGTTGCGGGGGCCACAGTCAAGAGGTTAATCTAACCTTTTGAAACTTAAGGCATTCACTGTTCCCGAACCCAAGCTATCTACCGAATTATACACTCATTATCTGATGTGAATCAACGAGTATATTCGAACCAGCTATACTCAAGGCGCTGGTTATTCATGATTAAAAGTTAGAAAAGTAGGCAGTTTGCTTGACTCACTGAGAACAGTCTACCAGATGTGCCGGTTCGCGCATAGCGGCTTTATTGAAGGCATTGAGAGCACATGAGCGCCTACATCTTTAGCCAGTGATACAATCTGCTGATAGATACGTTCAGGTCATCGGCAATATCCTGGACTTTTTCCCCGACGACCTTCCTGTTTTTCATTCGCCTTATAGCTTCTGTTTTCAACTCCACAGAGACACTTTTTATGCTGGGAGATCTTTCCCATACCCTGTTTTTAAGGATATCTCGTCGGGCATATTGTTTCTTCAATATAGAACCGGAGCGATTACGCCAGTCAGGATCTGACTTTAGTTGCCTTCCCTTTATTCTCATCATGGCTATTTGTTCTGCGGGATCCAGCTTTCCCTTTGCTATTCTCGCCTTCATATATTCACTTTGTTTCTCCAGATATGAAATCCCTGCCAGTGCGATGTGCTTCGGTATGTTCCATTTTACACGATATTCGTCAGCGCGTATTCCATGCACAAACCAGATATGGCGCGGTAAAAAAATGAGCAACTTGCCACACTCCAGACAGGGTATTTTTTCCCGCTTATGATATGCCAGAACCTCTTCACGCGTTTCGAATGGCCTGTTCCTCTCTTTTTTGTACACAAAGACTCCTTTTAAAAAATGGCAAGGTCACATATCCCTTATTGGTGCATAAATCCCCCGACGTTTACTGACTTTGTTCCACCTTCGTATCCAGTAAAATTACATAGCGATTCAGCAACTGATTTAACCGGGTATCAATTTGCGTCAACAGCGTCGGCGAAACCTCTCCGGTCTGTTTTTGCTCTTCCAGTTGCCGAAGCAGTTCTTCCAGCGGCGGCTCCTTTAACGACTGCCGGATGCCGTACACCGCCGTTTTTAGTTCCGAACCGGTCAGATATCTCCCCTTACGCTCATCCAGTGCATCCAGCTGCGCCGACAGGCGCTGTAGCTGGCTCTGCGCCTGTGCGTAGCCATTCAATGCCTCTGTGGACAGGGCGCTCAGCTCCCGCTGTTTACGCCACTGCGCGTTCAGCGCTCTGACCTGAGGATTATCCGGCCACAGGGCATCAAGCTGGCGTAGCTGGCGATATCCCTGCTCCAGTGGCCAGCGGGCAGGCAATTTGTTTAACTGCTCCAGTTGCATCTGACTTGCCGCAATTGTTCTGTCCTGAGCCAGCAGCGCCTTATCCTTTACATCCAGCTTTGCCAGCTCGCCGCTCTCCAGCGACTGCGGTAATGGCATGACAGACAGTTGTATTCGCTGGATTAGTGCGTCCGGCTGATTAAGCTGCGACCAGCCCCATAATCCTGTTCCGCCGAGACAGGCCATCACAACCATTCCGGCCATAAATATCGGCCATGTCCGCTGCCGGGAGATTTCAGGGGATGGCGCGGATGGACTGGCATCCTTATCGTTTTGCTGAGCGGGTCTGGTTGCAAAAACCGGCTGTGGACTTTCTTCTGACTTTTCTGGTTGCTTCATTTCCCGGCGGGGTAATTCAGGGGGAGTGATAGTGGTTTCCGCTCCCTGTGGTGCCAGCCGCTCCAGACGTAGCGCCGTATTACGAAACTGCCCGGCCAGCACATCCAGTTTCGTCATATGCCACAGTTCACACTGTTGCAGCGTGGTTTCGATGGCGGAAAGATGCTGTACACAACGGTAAATCTGCGGCAGATCCTGATACTGAATATCCAGCGTTCTCAGTGCCTGCTGCATTTTTTCTGTGACCCAACTGAGCAGTGATATTCTGGAATGTACCTGTACCGGCCAGAAGTCAGCCCAGCGCTGGAGCAGTATGTCCAGTGAACCGAGTCCGTCTGCCATCCCTGCCAGCCCCTGCCGTCTGGTTATCGCCAGTACGTAACAGACCTGCGTCTGTAATTCCACGCCATTTTGCCGGAACAGCGCGAGGCTGAGTTTTTCCACCCGACGCCAGTCCACATCAGGTCGGGCCGGGTGAGTCAGTTTACTCATTTCAGCCTGTAGTTCACCGGATTCCTTATAAGTACAGGGATCGCCGCCCATGACGAACTGGCTGATAAAATTCGCGTTACTTGCCATCAGTACGCCAGCTCCTGCTGTTTGAGATGACGCAGAACAATTCGTCCTTCCGGAGAAAACACGCCATCAAAGCGTATCCAGCCGGTATCGGGAAGCTGCGCGTGGATCAGGTAATTAAGATACCCCGGACGGGGCTGGGGGAGTAACTCCACCTGTATCTGACTCAGGCGTGGTTCATAACGCAGCAGCGTTTCTTCAATCTGACGCATCAGGCCATGAATACCCGCAACCATACCCTGATGGATCAGACTGAGATCCGGCAGACCGTAATCCGGCAAATGCGCCAGTGTGCCTGCCCGACAGTTGATAATGCGTTGCATATTGTCCATCACGGAAAGGATAAGCTGATCCCGCTCGCTGACCTGTTCCAGTGGTAACTCGCCGCTGAAACTGAACGTCAGCATTTCATATAAGGAAGGTGTCGACATCGGTTATTTATCCTTGAGAGGCAGCAGTCGCAGGTCGCTTCTCATCAGTTCAATCGAGCGCGGCTTGTCGGCCTCCAGTTCGTCCCTTTTGATCACCAGACGCCAGCTGTCGCTTTTTTCATCAGGGTGATAAAACTGCCCAATAATGGCGACAAACTGCGTCTCTTTATCCAGCGGCACATTCAGGGATGCCGTGCCTTCCGGTTTTACCCAGACGGTGTGTTTTGCCAGTACGTCCTTCTCCAGCGTCTTCTCTTCCTGCATAAACAGGGTGTCATAATCCGCCTTGTCAAAATCTTCGCGGGTTTTCAGTTGCCAGACATGCACCATCGTGGAAAGCGGCGTATCTTCCGCATCCGTATTCAGGGCACTTCGGGAGAAGAAATCGAGATGCAGTATTTTGATTTGCTTGTAGAAAACGGCTGAGGCCACGCTTTTCGATTCATCCACCACTTTCTGAATCAGCCCGCAGCCGCTCAGAACAACCGTCAGCATCGCCATACAGAGCAGCGCCGGACGTTTAAAACGAATAGGAAACATGAGTCATACTCTCCCTGTTACGAATGGATAAAGCGGGTATTAATCCCTGATAACGCCCCAGACTGACCGTCACTGTTCCGGTCGCGGGCGCGGCAAAGGAGGCGCGAAGGATGCCGGTACGGCTAATCTGTACGCGCTGTTTTCCCAGCCGGGCAGCAGGCAACAGGCTGACGGGCAGCGTCAGTTGCAGACGGGCCTGACAGCGCCAGCCCAGATAAACGCGCAGCAGCACCAGCAAATCGCTGTGCAGCTGCCCGCCAGGTAGCCAGCCACGTGCTTCTGCGGCATCTTCGGTATACAGTTTCAGCAGCAACTGGCTGTTGACGTCGGTGCCGGTACGCCCCAGCAGCGTTCGCGTTTTCAGGCTGATGCGTGAATTTTTTGACAGACCCGCAGGGGCCGGGAGAATAACAGGCTGCGGATCGTGAGGCACCACCGTCGCTTTCGTCAGCGGGGCAAGCAGTCCCACCAGTGCCGTGACGCCTTCCGCCGTGCGCGTCGGCAGGCGCATCACGCTGAGCAGGGCCAGAAAACGGGATACCGGCGTGGCGATATGGTTCTCGCTGCCGGGAATACCCAGCCCGATGAGTCCCAGCAGACAACGGGAAATGTCATCCATAGCACCTGCTTCAAACGACGCCGGGTAGTTATATTTGCGCCAGATGCGGTAATACTGGGTGATAAAGCGATGGTTAAAAATATCGAGAAACGCCATCACTGCGTCATGTCCGTCATGACGCTGGGTAATGTAGTCCAGATAGGCGGTTGGCAGCGGCGAATCCACGCCGTACAGGCCGAGAAAGGTGGTGCGCACCGTGGGTGGCACGTCGGGATTGCCCGCGTCACGTTCAACGTTCTTTAACTCGCTGACCGGAAAGCCCATTCCGGGATGGGGACGAAAGCGCACCGCATCGGTGGCGGGGTTGTCGGTACTGCCCAGCGGCGCGTTCTGCTGGCTCTGTTCCAGCAACTGGCAAAAACGGTAAAAATTGATCCGCGCAATATCCGGGGCCAGCCGGTCGGTCAGCCCGGTACGCGCTGGCTGTGATGCTCTGTCCATTGCAGGCACTTTCCTGTAGGTTGCAGAATTAAGGTCAGTTGAGTGAATAAGTGGATATCGGCATACAGTGCGAAAAAGCGGTGCAGCAGTTCACCAAACAGCGTGATATCACCTTCTCCGGCAAAGCCGTTACTGTCCAGCGTCACCTGAATATCCACGCCACGCAGCAGAAAGCCTCTTTCAAAACGCTGTATCAGGCTGTGCTGAACGTCGACAATCGCCTCCAGACGACGGCGGTTCATCTCGCTTTCGGTCCAGTCGTACAGCGCCAGCGTTCCGCGCAGAATTTCGGCGTTATCCATCATCGATAAAAAGTTAGAACCAAGGTGGCTGAGCACCCGCCAGTGGAAGCGGTCACGCGCCGGGGGATAGCAGGGCTGCGTTGGGGCGCACAGGTTGCGCACCCGCAGGACGTTCTGTGAGGCATGAACTGGCCTATCGAGCAGCGTGCTCTGTAAAGCCTTACGGGGAAGATGCCCGTTAGTACCGGTCAGGCTTAAAGAGAGCGTTTCATCCTCCAGCATCCGGTCAGCATCAAACGCATCACCGCCCAGAATCAGCCAGGTGTCATGCAGACCGGAAGGGCCGCGCTTTACCCGCGTGTGGTAATAGCGTTCCGGCGCATCGTGGCGCAGCATCCCGCCCCAGTGACGAAAGCTGGAGAAGGGGACATACGCCTGACTGCCGGTATGGCGCGAAGAAATAATGTTGTCGACGGAATAAATCTCGGTATGCCCGTCCTGAATGCGCATCGGGCGTAGCAGAAATTCGTTTTCCAGTGGCGAAAGGTGTAACGGATCGGCTTCGAGCGGGAACAGATTGATGACCGGCACGCAGTGCAGACGGATATTATCGCTGTCAAACGGCAGGTCGTGAGGCCAGTTCTCGTTCAGCACCACGTCAATCTCAAAGCCGGTTATCCCCTCCGGCCATGCAACCAGCTCAAGCCCGTTGAGTGCCACAAACATAAACTTCTCGCGGAAGGTGAAATACTCCAGCAGCAACTGGTAGCCGCTGAACGCCGACTCGCCTTTTGGCCAGAGCCTGTCATTATCCTCAAAGCCCAACGGGGAAAAGTGTGCGTCAAGCGTCCGGCGATTCTGCCCCGGCAGACGCAACCAGAACTGCTGCGTACCAAGCGTTAAAGCCCGGTGCAGCGCACAGGCCACCGGACTGTCGGCATTGAGATAGAGCGGCAGGCGGGATAAATCGATCTGTGACCAGTCACCGACCAGCGGGCCGCATTCAAAGCGCAGACGAATAACCGAACGTCCGTCCGGTTCATATTGCAATGACACGTCCGGCAACGCCAGCGGATGCAGCGTGATATCCCGCGTGGCGCTGTAGAAACAGCGGGTTCTGCGCTCGCCAACAGGGCGCGACAATACCTGAAAATCGCTCAGCGTTTCGCTCTGCTTCATCTGCCGGTGATCTGTCGACAGTTCAACCACGGAAAGTGACGGGATAGTTCGCAGGTAGTGAGGCCACAGCAGGCTGACCAGCCCTTCAGTCAGCTCCGGCAGATCGTCGTCCAGCTTCTCGCGCAGGCGGCCCATTAAAAAAGCAAAGCCTTCGAACAGGCGTTCCACATAGGGATCGCGTGCGCCGGGTTTATCAAGATTGAGCATCGCGGCGCGGTCGGGGTAAGCCTGCGCAAATTCTTTCCCCGCTTCACGCAGGTAGCGCATTTCGGCTTCGTAGTAGCGTTGGGTTAAGTCGTCCATCGGAGGATTTATCTTTCCTTTTATTGAAATTAATACCAACGAGTAGTGAGATTAGAATTTTTTATTTTCAGAATCCTAAGGACATATAGATGGATCATTTATTTCAAAAGAAAAATCGGACTCCATACTAGATGAGGATTTTTTCAATAAAGAGGAGATATGATATCCAGATAAAGTTTTAGAATTGTTACCATCAGATATCAAAATACTAAGTTCAGAAACAATATTTACAGGGTTTTTATTAAAAACATCTGACTCTCTACCTGTGTAAATAAAGTATACAATTGGCTTCCGCTCTCCGATATCAAGATGAAAATTATCTCTTACCTTACCATCATAATGTGTTGAATTATTGACTGTCGAAATGTTAATAGATACTTTGCATGTATTTACCATGACAATGGAACAAGAATAGAATGGTTGAGATAAACATCCAGCACACAGTGTGCATAATAAAAAAGAGAATATTAATCTAATCATCAAATTTCACTTGGTAGTATCAAAAAATCACAAATGATTAATAATGTCATTTTTTCAGTTGATTATGATATGAATCATACTATGGGCAAATATCCTGACTATCTATCATGTACTTTACAACCCCATGCTTCTTATCGTCTTTTGTTGAAATGTCCCTGGATAATTCAATTAGATCGTTTTTCCCAAATTTTTTTTCACGTCCTGATGATAAGATAACAAACGGATAATCAAAATTACCCGAGCTATCTTTATTTACGGTGAATGCTTCTTCATATTGGAAACCATCATTGATGTTTTCAGTATAAAAATAAGACAAAACATCAATCCCATTAACAGGTAAGTAAATATGATGTTGCTTAATAACATTACCTCCAAAAACATACTCAGGAATAAACACATTAATATCTGAGGAACATACATTCCTAATCCTGACGACATTGGAATACTTCATTTGCGAAGTACATCCGGCAAGAAATAATAAAGCAATAACTACTCTAGTCATCAAATTTTATCCTGTTTAACCAGATCAATCCCTGAACATCTTCATCTGCTGCAACCAATCGAGTATACATGTCAGGACGATATTTTCCATATTTCATTACATCAATCTCTCCCTGAGCGGGCATAACATTCCCTGGTATTGTTTTTTGCATAAGAGTAGATGTTCCTTTATGAGTCCACGAATAATCAGGGCTAGAACCCTCTCCATATTCATCGAGTACTTTATGCCCCATTTCATGAGCACTATCCCATTTATATCTGTTATTAGTGTCAAGAAGCGCCTGTAATTCATCTTGAATATCCTTATAACTATCACCGTAGTTATAATATATTTTTTCAAATCCTGATAGACTAACGGATGCCTGAAAGTCAGGATCTAATGATGATATCAAAGAAAAAGTTCGCATGGATGGAGTAATATTTATCTCAGCCTTTACATTTACTTTAAAAACACCAATCGCTGTAACAATATTTTCACCAATCCCCCCGCCGCGACTTCCATTTCGAGACCAATAAAATTCAACTCCATTTTTGGTCAGGTTAACCAAGTCGTTATAAGGAACTGGGGATAACTTAGGATTACTTCCTTTTATCCCTCCATCACTAACTGCCAGTCGCCATATTATATCTACTGTTTTTTGTTTTCTGTCTACCTTTACATCGACCCATTTTTGTTCCTCTGGTGAATTATGAAGTGGATAATCAACTTTTATCATCATATCACCACATAAAGCAATCAGTCTTACGAGTAGTGATTTGCTTTTTAGCTTAGTTGTATCCAGTATGCCTTGATTACTGTAGCCATCCCATTGCCAGGCATGCTCTCCCTTATCAAAATATTTACCGGTCTGCTGTTCACTGTAAATCACTTCATTACCATCAAGCACTTCCAGAGAAAGTCCTTCAGCCTCATCGCCTTTATTTGTGATAGTAAAATCTATTTTTTCTGTATTCTTCGTACTACCACCGCTTATCATTTCTTTATAATCAGGTATATTCAGTGGCGTCAGTATCTTATTACCTGATAATTTAATTCTGTAATCCAGTTTTACATCATCAGAGGATGAATCAGAACCAGAAGTCAGATCCTTTTTCGCCGACTGCGCATGTTGTTCCGCTTCACTTCCCCCGTCATCCGTCTCATACGTATCATCCATCATCGACGCAATAAACCGTGCCTTACAGGGGCAACTGCTCTGGCTGTCCAGCGTCCCCGCCATCAGCCTGCCGTGAATATCTGTTTCAGGAACGCCGCCCACAATAATAAACATTCCCGGATATCTGCCGCAGGTGACCCGGTCCATATCCCGTGCCTGTGGGATACCCATGATCGTATGGTCGTCCGCGCCTTCAATAATCTTCCCGCCGCAGGTGGTTTTGTCCCCCCTGACCAGAAAGTAGCCTGTTCCCATTGCCATCAGTCCTTATGTTGCGTATCACACAATACCGCTGCCCGTACCGGATCGATTGTCACCAGCGTTCCCAGCAGGATTTCCATTTTTCGGTTCAGCAGGGCTTTATCCGCATAGCGGTGCGCCCGCAGGCGCAGCAGTTTCAGTTGTCGGGCTTTTACCTCAAACAGCAGGTCCGGCTCCCACTGCGTCAGTGTCAGCCCCTGTGCGGCGGTATCCAGTTCTTCCAGCAGCAGGAGCGCCATTTCGTTTTTACCGTACTGTTCCGCCACCCGCGCCATCAGCAGTCGCAATAACAGGCGCTGTCGTGCCGTGGTGATGCCCGGACGGGTCTGTATCCAGCCCAGAGCCGCTTCCACGCCCTGACTGTCTGCCATCTCCAGTGCTTCCGGCTCCAGCGCCAGTACGTCATTTGTGGCGTCGTCTGTCGGTACAGCGGCTTTCCCTGCAAGCCATGCGCCGTCTTCCCGCATCATGACCTGCTGCGCTATCCAGTTGCGCGTCACCTCGTCGGCGAACGGTGTGTCGTCGTTCCATGCCAGATTTTCCAGCCCTGGCAGACGTTCCAGCAGCAGCGCCAGGTCCTGACGGATAACGGCTGTCCACCTGTCCCACGGTGCGCCCGCCTTAGTCAGCGCCTGATGCAGATACCACTGGATATCCAGCCAGAAATGGCTGACGCCGGTGCTGAACATCAGGTCGGCCTGCTCCAGCAGTTCCGTCCAGTTCTGCTGCGCATACAGCCGCTTAAGCTGGTTGCGTGACTCGGTGCGCGGCGGGGCCAGCCGGGTTTTGCCGTCCACATCCGGCGGCAGTTCATGCACTGTGTCCCAGCGCAGGGTTTTCATCAGCCGGTGCGCCGAAAGCCAGCCCTGCGGCTGTTCGTTCAGATAACGGGCCAGCACTTTCGCCTGGTCGAGCAGGTCACGCCCGGAGGTGATGGTCTGTACCTGTGGCGCATCCACCGGGGATGACGGTGCAGGAACGCTGCTGCTGTTTTGCGGCACCACCGCGTTCATCCCGCCCGACTGCGCCAGACGTGATTCCAGCGCGTTAATCAGCAGCATCAGGGAGGGGGAATGCTGGTCTTCGGGCCATGCAGTGAAGGAAACCGTCAACTGACTGAGGGCAGCAACAATGTTCGCAAAATCCTCTTTTGCCACTTCCGGGTAGCGGGCAAGGCTGTCGAGCATCTTTTCCCCTGCCAGCCACTCCAGCGCCATTTTCCGGCTGGCCGGTCGCGAGGGCAGCAGTTGCGTACCGAAGCGTTCCACCAGTCCGGCCAGCAGCGCCAGCCCCTCAGCCAGTCCGCGCTCACCGTCGCGGTGCAGTCGCGCCCAGATGTAGTAAGTGGCGATGCGCACGTCTTTTGCCTGTGTCAGCAGCAGGGATTCGGCAAGCTGGCAGATGAGGTCCGTATCCGCGCCGGAAAGTTTGTTCATCTCGTCGCGGATACGCAGGAAATCGTCGTGGTAGCCGGGGTCTTCCCCGACCGGCGTATTTGCCGTCACCGGCAGCAGCCATGTCTGCCACAGCGCTGCCTGTGTTCGCGCCACATCCAGTGCATCCCGGTCGACAAAACAGCTACGGGTCAGCTTTTGCAACAGTTCACTCATCGGCGTCTTCCCCGTATTCTTCCGCATCTTTCATACTCCTGCCGGTCAGAAATACCTGTCCCGGCAGGCGGAAGTTTTTCAGTTCCAGCAGCGCCAGCGGCCCTTTACCCTGTTCAACCCGCAGCAGGTAATTCAGCGGCAGGCCGTCCTGCGCTTTCCACACCACTTTAAAGGTGCTGCTGTCCACCGGTGTCACCTGCGCCTGTTCCAGCAGGCGAATAAGGCTCCAGCTCCCCCGGTAATCCGCCAGTATGCGTTCCATCGCCTGCGTACTGGTCCAGCTCAGCGATGCGCTGGGTTGCCACTGTTCATCCGGCCAGTTGAAACGCTGCCAGCGTTCTTTCTGGTTGAAATACTCCAGTTCCTGCCCGTCAATCACCAGATGTGTCTTCATCACGTCTCGGGCCGGTTTTGCCCGCAGTTCAAAATGTATTCCGGCATCGCCGCTGGCAAAGGCGGTGTCAGCCACGTCGCGCAGGCGGTTCAGGGCGCGGATAAAGTCCGGGTTGACCGTCAGCCCCTGCGTGTTCATGGCGTCCGCCACCCAGTAGCGGCCTTCACGTTTCAGAACGCCGGAAAGGTTGGCGGCAATAAACTGGTTGATGCGCCCGTCATCGCGCAGATACTGCGCCAGCAGGGGGAGGGAGGCATCGTTCTGTGAGGCTTTGAACGGGTAGCGACCAGCGAAGTCCTGATTCCAGTGGCTGACAATCGCCCGCTGCCACTGGCGGTTCAGGCTGTCCGCCGCAGGCGTCAGCACCTGCCGCCACGACTGCTCCACCGGGCGGACGAACAGCGCCTGACCGAAGCCACTCCATTCCTCGCCCAGACTGGCGGCGATTAACCGTCCGTAGTCGCGGGTGTCGGTGAGGTCAACGGTTTTGCCCTGCAGTACCGTCTGTGCCAGCTGTTGCGTCATTTCCTGCGGGTCGGGGGCGTTGGTCACCTGTTGCAGTTTGAGGCGTACGCGGGTGACGCGGGTCAGATACGTTTGCAGGCTGAGTTGCGTATCACCACCACCGCCTCCGGCCTTATCGCCCAGCAACCGCAGCAGCGGAGCAAAGGTTTTATCCAGCGGCCCGACAGGCACATCGACTTCACGGGATTGTTGCGGCGTTTTCTCCTTGCCGTTAAACAGTTCCTGTGCCGATTTCGCCAGCGAGTCTGACAGGCCACGGTTTTCCCTGCCTGCCGCCGCCTGCCACGCGAGGGTATCGGTCAGCGCAATCAGTGGCGACTGACGGGCATCGGCCATCAGTGTCAGCTGGTCGAGAATGCCGGAGAGCGAGTCTTCCTTTTTCCAGCGAATGCTGTTGAGAAACGCCAGCCAGCTTCCGGCAAAGTCGGTAAAGTAGCGTGAGGTGAGACGGTTACGCAGCGTATCCGGCGAGATATCCGCAGAGGTATCCTGCTGGCGGTCGCTGAGTACCCAGTCGATTTCCTCGCGCCGCGCCGTCACCACCTGCTCGATGGCTTCCCTGACCTGTCCTTCCCACGCCTGACGGGTGAACATCCCCGGCACCGTCTGTTCCGTACTGAAAAGAGATTCGGTGAGGGTATCCCCGGTCATGTCCGCCAGCGTCATATCGGCGTAGTTGCGGGACACCTGTTGCAGCACGTTCTGGTAGAGGATGTTTTCGGCATTACGCACACCAATCTGGCGCAGCAGGATTTTACGCACCGCGCCGGTCAGTTCCGGTGGCGGCGAGGTTTTCCATTGCGGGTGTTCCGGCAGGTTCGCCATCCAGAAGGTCAGCAGGAGGGCAACACGCTCTGCCGCACACCTTCCGGGATATTCTCGTAGCGCAGGCCGTCCGCCATCAGCGTGGTACTGAAAAAGGCAGCGTCGGCCTTTTCCGGACGGGAAGTCATCAGCAATGCCTTAAGCTGCTTATAGCGTTGTTCACCGGTGGCGGTACGCTGAGGACTGTTGGGCGGCAGGGCGACAAAGGCGTTCAGTTGCTGTTGCAGATGGTCAACGGCCACGTCGCGCACCAGCCGGTTTGCCGCCTGCGCATAGCCGGGAAAGGCGGCGGCGAGCAGTTGTTGGTTACGTTCAAGGCCAAAACGCTGATACCACGGCGCACCTTCGCGGATACGATATTGCAGGCGTTCCAGTTCGCCCTGCAGGGTATGCAGCGCCACCAGTTGTTCTGCCAGCGGCAGGCGGGTATCGAGCGCCCGCGCCGTCTGGATACCGGTTTCCTGAACAAGCGCGCGGTTAGCGAAGAACGAGGTCGTCATTCCGGCCCCCCATATCGCCAGCACGCAGACAGCGGACATCAGCGCGGCGCGTAGCCACGGAAAGCCCACTGTACGCCCCCGTGCGTTATCGCCGGTGACGCCAGCCCAGACCGGCGACGGCAGCCAGGCATGAGGTGCGGCCTCCGGCACGGCGGCAAGCGGCGGGCTGAACATCAGGCCGCGCAGGCGCAGGGAAGAGAATGCGCCTCCTGCCAGCAGCGGTTTCAGGACGCTTTGCCAGTGAGCGATACCCCGTTCTGCAAGGGTATGGGCCAGACGCAGCAGAAAATCATGGCGGTTATCGGTCAGTAGCTGCGACATGCCCTGTTCCGTCAGCGGCAGGGTTTGTGCTTCCAGCATTGCAGCCAGTTGTTCCGGGGTACAGCCTTCCGGCAGCAGGCAGCCGACGCTTTGCAGGACGCGCCCGGTCTGATAATCACCGTTGTCACAGACCTGCCACAAATAGAGTGGGGCCTGGAAACCGAGTCGCTTACTGCCGTTAACCAGCTCGCGCCAGCCTTTGTCGAGTTGCGCTGTCTGGCGGCTCTGTTCTTCTGTCAGTGGCCAGATGATGCCGTCCAGCGGACGGCTGCGGCGCAGTTTTTTTAAGGCGGTCAGCAGTGTGACATCAGGCTCCGCTGATGGCCTGCCGCCATATATCAGCACCGTGTGGTCGCCCTCCAGCCAGTGTTGCCCGGTCAGCCCCGGCGCGATGGCTTCTGCCTGTTCAGGCTCGCCGGTCACCAGCAGCAGGCGGACGTTACGCCGCCAGAACGGACCGTAGCGGTCGCGCAGGAAGGCGGCGAGTTCCACCATTGCCGGATGACGGCTATCGGCTTTCTTTGTCGTCACCGCACGATAGTCATCTCCGGCGGCAAGCTGTCTGCGGAGTTCAAAGTTCTGTACGGCAGCGTGGCGGTTCAGCAGATGATAAACCCCCATGATAATCAGAAAGACCACGCCTGCGGCAATCACGCCAGCCATCCAGTACATTTGCTGTGAGCTACCCGGTTCAACGCCCAGCAATGCCGGTTTACGGTGAATAAACGTGCAAAGCGCAACCACAACAGCCACGGTCATGACGATGGCAGGCCCTGAAACAGAACGGGGCCGGAGACGGTTTAATCCCGGAACCACTATGATGCCTCCTGTGGGGAAACGAATGGCGACACCACGGTCGCCCATGAATAATGTCCACCCTGAACGCCGCTGAGCGTCAGTTGGGGTTGTTGTAAATGCACTGCCGCCAGCGCCGCAGCGGCGACGGACAGCCACGGCGCAGCCGGGCCGGAGCGCCCCAGAAAGGCATCCAGCTCGTACATCAGGGCTTCCTGAGTAAACGACTGGTTAAGGAATAACAACGCGGTACGCTGTTCCCTGTCCAGTTCGGCAGTCCACATGCCGGATATTGCATCTGGCTGCACCGGCATCCAGTCCAGCGCCTGTGCAATGCCTGACGTCATCATCTCAGCATCAGTGATACATTCAGGACGATGCAGCAGGGCCTGCGGCGTCAGCGCGGTTTGCGTCAACCGGTTTGCCAGCAACAGCGCGGTGGCGGATTCTGCCGTCCGTTCCGGGTTCTTCGGTTCCAGACGCACGGAAATCACCAGCAGTACGGCCTTTTCCTGAATAAAGTTGTCCAGCCAGTCGTCCACGGCGGCCAGCCCCGGCTCCGGGGCAGAAAACAGACGGGCTTCCGGGAGTCCGGCTTTTTGCCATTCGTCCTGCCAGATAGTTCTCACGGAGGCCCCTGAAAGCGGCGCATCAATTTCCAGTAGTACGTTGATATGAAAATCAGGGGGCAGCAGAAACAATTGCGGTCTGATATCAATAAAAAGGCGGGAAATAATTTCGGATAAACGCCCGGTAACCGGTTTATTGGTTAATACGGGAATGACACTGCGACGCACGGTATCTTCTCCGCGCAAATCAGCGTAAGTATTCAACACCTGCTGACGCGCCAGAAATGCTGTTGTAGTTTCTGCAACGGAATCACCATTCAGCGCGGTTTGTACGGAAAAACTAAGTATCTGCAACGCCCGTCGTCCCCGTCGCGTTTCCTGCAAAATCACCTCTTCCCGGCGCTTATTCCAGGCATCAGCCCGAATGTACTGCGTGATAAAAAACAACCAGCGAACTGAAGCAACCAGCGACCAGATAAAGGCAGGCACACCGCAGGCCAGCCCCCAGAAATGCGGGCCGTTTTTTGCCAGTTCATCGCTGGCGAATAATGAGGTTATTGCCACACCAACAGACAGCATCAGTAATAAGGCTGACAGCCATTTAATGCGGGCTGGCGGTGCGGGATAGGATTCTGCGTCGGGAATGGTATTAAGTCGGACAGGCATCAGTACATCCCTTTATTTTGCATTATCGGCCAGAAGTTAATAACCAAGTGAAATTTAAAGTTATCTATAGAGTCATTTTATTTATTTAATGCAAAAATTATGTAACCATCTTTTGATGGTAGATTATCTGATGAGTATGCTCTTTCTCCTGACTTTTTCGCATTATCATAGATAATATATTTCCCTTTCCATGTCCCAACATCCATTTGGTTTCGGATGATAATTAAAATATTGTTTTTTCCAAACCATACCGCTTCGGGAATATTTCTCTCTGCGAAACAAAAGCCTTCAGGAGAGTTCTTACCTTTAAACCCATTTTCCCAACCAGTTACCAGACAACCTTTTATATATGGAGAACCATATTCCAGCGCAAAGATAAGAGAACCATTTATGCACTGAGAAAGAACCACATCTCCAAAAAAATCATAACTTTTAGTTGGAGTATCTAAAAAGGCCCCGGTGATAACATTTCTGAATTTTAGATATAATGTATCACCGTCAATGGTTCTAAGGGAAAGCAACTGCACACTTTCATTTTTTTTCAGTTGACAGGTTTTCACGATTTTAATCTTATCGCCTGAAAAACAGGGGAAAGAAAAAAAACAAAGTAATATTAACATAATGCGCATACTATCTTCCTATTCCCTCCATTAGTATTTGTATGTTATCAGGATCTTTAGCCAGTTTTTCAGCGCAAGGTTTTATAACAGAATAGTATGCTTCATCTGTTCCACGATATGCCCGATATGCCTCCTCAATTGTTGCTTCTTTATCTATCCAGTATTGCAAATACTCTGTGCCAATCTTAATATTTTCTTTTTCATCAAATATTTTATCAGATTTATAAAATGTATCAGCATTAGCGAAAGCTTCATTTGTCTCTTTATCAGTCGTCATTCTTCCTTTTATTTTTTGTTGTCGATATTTAAAAACCTGCCTCACTGCATTTCGTTGCATTTGCATTAAGCCTTTCGCATTATGTTTATTCTTACCTGCAAATTGCTTAAATCTAGATTCTTTATAGATTTGATAAATAATATAATCCTCTCCCATGATGGATTTATTATTATTACGGACAAGTTGACGAATTTGTTTCAATCTTATAGCTGGATCTACATTCACTTGTTTTGGTGCGGTGTCTTTTGCTGGAGTTAATTTTTCGCTCTTCTTCGTTAGTGTTTTTTTTGCTGATTTATTTGTGGTTTCTTTTTTCTTTTCGGATTTATCTGCCATGTTATATTCTCGCTATATGTCTTAATTAATGTCATCGTCTAAAAACTCATCGGGTTCAAACACACTAATATTAACGACCTCCTCCTTATCAGAGGATATTAGTTCTGTATTTCCATTTTTATCAGTAATCCCACTCATTTTTAGCCCACTTTCCAGTTCTAGTTCATAGGGCCAATTAATAAGTGGTTGCCCAGTATTTTCATCCAGCAAAATAAAGCTCTGATTAAAATCCTCAGACTTAATCACCGGAAATGCCATCAGCTCCGGCGTCAGCTTCGCCTTTGGTTTACGCCCGTAATATCCGGCCTTAACGTTATATTCTCCCGGCGTTCCCGCTTCTATCCCGCAGGCATCCAGCCGGATGTAGCTGCCACCGCCGTTAAGGGTGATTTTCTTCTTCGCGGTGATCTTGATCTCATCTTCCGTACTGGTGATCTCTATCGATTTCTGTGCCAACAGTTCCATCAGATCGTTCTGTGCCTGTACCGAGACCGCCCCTTTATTGGCAAACAGCTTGATGCCCGCTTTACGCACAAACACGCTCAGCGCCTGACCCACACCGATAAACATATTTTTTACTACGCCGATATCTGCGTTGTTGCCTGCGTTCGCTATCACATTCTTCGACGCCGCCAGTTGCAGGTGCTCGCCGCTGGCGATCGCCACGCCCTTGGGTGCACTTAGCAGGATCACGGCCTGCGTCAGATCTTTTACACTTTGCTGCAACAGCGCTATCTGCGATGACAGATCTGCCGGATCGGCATTCGTCGTCTGCGCATCAGTGGACAGCGACTGCATCTGTGACTGTGCGCCATCCAGTATTGCCATCGCCGGAGCCATTTCGCGCACCTGACCCTGCGCCTTATCCTGCGCATCGGCGCTGATAAAAATCCCTTTCTTCGCCCGCACCGCGCCCCACAGATCGGTACGCAGTTCAAAGCCTTCCCCGCGCTGCTGTTTCCCGGCGTCCACCAGATGGCCGAGGTTTAGCTGGCTCTTGCCGCCGTACTCGGTACTGACCTTGATATGCTCTTTGCCGCGCTCATCATCGAGGCGGATTTTGTTGTTCGCCGGGGTACGCAGCACGTTGCGCTTGTAGTTCTGGATGGTCACATGGTCGGTGTGCGCCGAGTCGTGTTTTACGCCTGCGATATAAGGTCGGTCCGGGTTGCCTTCCTCAAACGCGATGCTGACTTCCGTTCCCGCCAGCAGCGGCAGATGCAGGCCGTAGGTGTCTCCCGCATACGGGCGCGACTGGCGTACCCACAGGCTCTCATAACCCGGTTTCCACGTATCGCGGTCAAAATCGAGGTTGACCCGGTAGCGCCCGTCTTTGTCTATATGGGCATAAATATCGTTTTTCACCGTGCTGGTGACCCGCGCCGGGAGTGTTCCGGCCATTACGGGGCGGGGGATAAGCGCCGAGCGATAGCCGTAGCGTTCTGAGTAGGGTATCGCCGTGAACGTCAGTTCATAGCTGCGGTCACGGGCCGCGCTGGCCGTCACGCCGGTAATCAGCACGCCCTTGCGGAATACCGCAGGCGCGTCGTCGCCCTGAACCCTGATTTCCAGTCCCGGCATCAGCAGTGAACTGGTGCTCTGGCCCTGCAGAATGGCCTGTTCATTCAGGTAGCGTTCGTGACGGATACGGGCATAAAACGCGCAGCTTTCCGCTGCCTCCTTGTCGCCTTTTTGCAGGAAGTTGTCAGCGTAGTGGTAGGCTTCGCCATAGGTAGTGTTATCGCCCCCGGTGGCGTCATGCTGCTCTGTCATCATCTCTGCTGTGGCGGTGCGGTAGTTGTAGTCCCGCGTGGTGACGCTTTTTTCCACCACGCTGTATGCGGTGTTCAGCCCCCATACGGCTTCCGTTTCACCATCAAACAGCCCTGAAGGATGGCGAAGCGGCAGCGTCAGTCCGCGCTCATAGCCGCTCTGGTCGTCGTAAAACTCGACAACCTCAATTTTCAGCCGGGCGTCGGTGGCAAAGCGGAACCAGATACCCACTTCCGACAGCAGGCGTGAAATAAACGTCAGGTCGTCCTCACCGTACTGCATCACCTGTTCACGGGACGGGTATTCGCTTTTGAGGTTAAACACGAAGTCCTGACCGCGCATCTGGTGCCGCTCGCGCAGGATTTTTTCGACTATTTGCGGCACCGTCTGGTTCTGGTAAATGGCGTTCTGGCGGCTGCGGGCCAGCAGCGCCATTCGGGGTTCAAGGCGCACTTCGTAACGGGCTTCATCCTGTGACGATGACAGGTGTTTAAAGCCGGTGATGACGCCGTGCAGGGTGCGCAGGGCAGTCTGTACCGGCATCCCCTGTACCGGCGGTGCCGTTAGGCTGAATGCGCCGTCCTGCATCAGCACCAACTCCGGCGTGATGGCTTTATCGGTACTGGTAAACTGAATGTCGTAGCGGAACGGGGTACTCAGTTGTTCGCGACCTTCGAAGGTCAGCACATCCACCGAACTTTGCAGGCCACGGATTTTGAGCTTGTGGTGTGAGTGGTCGAAATTCAGAGCAGGGATATCCATTTTTATACTCCTGTATAATTATGATTGATGGTTTTTCTTTCGCTGATATCCTTTTCAACTTTTTTCAGGTGCATATAAAGCGAGTCACAGGTTGTGCTGCCACCCTCGCCATTACCCGTTTCAGTTTCATGACGAAACAGACATAACCGTCATCCGTACTGCCGTTATCGTTGAGCGGAGAAATATCACATTTAGCCCGTTCAGGGGATAAACCTGAAGCATCTAAGAGAATTGATTCATTCTTTTATTAATAAAAAGGAGAAATACAAAAAATATAACAACTGACAGGATTAACGGAGCAATATAAACCAGGTTAGCAATCACGCCATACTTCTCTAGCAATACATGGAAAACATTTAATTCAAAATCTTCATAGTGATTTTCTATATAATTATTTATTGCAAACGCAAAGCTATCAATAATATTAAAACCATAAAAAATGATTAAGATACGCAATTTAACCACAGAGCTAATTGATTTTACCCTTGAGTAAACACGGTATCCAGAAAATAACAAAAGCGCATTAAAACATACGATCAAAGCATCAAAACGCAATAATGAATTAAGGTAATATGTCAAGTCACCACTACTGACAGCATTGTAATTACGTATTTCTCCGCGATAATACCCATAATTTAACAGATAAAATAAAATAATACTGACACATAGCATGATTAATATAGAGAAAAATACTTTCATATTTTATCCTAATCAAGACTCCTTAAAGCCGCTCTTACCGGATGATATCGTTCATACAGTTCTTTGCCATAAGCCTGCCCTAAGTTATTAGCCTCCATATCAGATACAGTATCATCCCAGCTTCCGCCTGTGAGTAAATCATATGCTTCACCGGCATATTGAGCTGCATCGGTTATAGCAGTCGTCGCATTATACATTTTTTTTACACAATAAGTGAAGTGTTGAATTTTATCATACCCAGGACTTGAAAGCGTTTTAGGAACAAGAGCCTCATATATATGAAAAAATGCAAGCAACTCTGATTTCATATAGCTTACTTCAATATTTTGACCAAATATACTGCCAATATCATCAACCACTGAATCAGGATCTTTGGCGTTTTTTAAGAAATTCTCAAAAACAAATTTCATTAAATCTCTGTACAATAGCTTTGGGAAATCTTCCGCTCCGGAATTACACTCCTTTTTAAAAGCCGCCATTGCATATTTGATATATTTATTAGTGATATTATCTGGATTGTTAATTATATCTATTGTATCCTTAGATGTTTTAGATATCCCACCGGATCGCCTTTTTATATGAAAGCCTGCGGTTAAGCTATGTTTTTTGCGATCTTCTCAACCTCATTTAGCCCCAACAAAACAGCTTTATTACTTTTTCTGTCTATCGTGTAAATTTTCAACTTCAACTCAAATGAACATATATTTCCTGATTCCATGCAGGTTTCTGACACTGTGGATTTTAAAGATATTTCCCTTGTTTTTATATCATCCGATATACTTAAATTAACTTTCTTAAGTTCAATATCCTGAATCAGAAGTATCAAATTGACCTTAATATTTCTATCAGCTATGCCAATAGCGGCGATACTCCTTGAGCTATTCAGTACACCTGTAATTGGTTGTCGGTTTTCAAAAACAATTTGATAATTAACATGCCGCTCATCCAAATAAGCAGGAAAGTCAACAATCTTTATCGCTTCAGTATAATAAACTTTAAGATCGGTCATTCCCATCCTCCTCATCTAAGACAATATGAATGCTAATCTTTTGTTTTTTATCCGTATAAATAGTTTCAGTGAACCCTTTTTCATCAGTTAACCCTGAAGATACTTTTCCTGATTCATCAACTAACAAATATCTTGCATGAGGAATAAAATTACCAATCGTATTCTTCACCTGATATTTCAGGTTATATTCTCCAGAGTTAATCACCGGAAACGCCATCATCTCCTGCTTCAGCTTCGCCCCCGGTAAACGCCCGTAATGCACCGCTTTGACGTTATAATCCCCCGGCGTTCCCGGCTCAATGCCGCTCCCCTCTATCCGGATATAACTTCCACCGCCATTAATCGTTATTTTTTTCTTCGCTGAAATCCTGATCTCGTCCTCAGTACTGACGATCTCTATCGATTTTTTCGCCAGTAACTCCATCAGATCGTGCTGCGCCTGTACCGATACTGCGCCTTTATTGGCAATCAGTTTGATACCCGCCTTGCGCACAAACACGCTCAGCGCCCGCCCCACGCCGATAAACATATTCTTCACTACGCCGATATCGGCGTTGTTTCCCGCATTTATCTGGAGGTTTTTCACCGCTGCCAGTTGCAGGTGCTCGCCGCTGGCGACCGCCACGCCTTTCGGCGCGTGCATCAAAATCACCGAGGCGGTCAGGTCGTTTATCCGGCTGGTTATCAATGCTATCTGCGCGGCCATATCCGCCGGGTCGGCGTTCGCCGTCGTCGCGTCATCGGACAGTTTCTGGATTTTATCGCTCAGGCCATTCAGTTCGCTGATAATATCGGCCATCTCTCTGACCTGACCCTGCGCCTTGTCCTGCGCATCGGCGCTGATAAAAAACCCTTTCTTCGCCCGCACCGCGCCCCACAGATCGGTACGCAGTTCAAAGCCTTCCCCGCGCTGCTGTTTCCCGGCGTCCACCAGATGGCCGAGGTTTAGCTGGCTCTTGCCGCCGTACTCGGTACTGACCTTGATATGCTCTTTGCCGCGCTCATCGTCGAGGCGGATTTTGTTGTTCGCCGGGGTGCGCAGCACGTTGCGCTTGTAGTTCTGGATAGTCACATGGTCAGTGTGTGCCGAGTCGTGTTTTACGCCTGCAATATAAGGTCGGTCCGGGTTGCCTTCCTCAAACGCGATACTGACTTCCATTCCCGCCAGCAGCGGCAGGTGCAGGCCGTAGGTATCTCCCGCATACGGGCGCGACTGGCGTACCCACAGGCTTTCATAACCCGGTTTCCACGTATCGCGGTCAAAGTCGAGGTTGACCCGGTAGCGCCCGTCCTTGTCGATATGGGCATAGATATCGTTCTTCACCGTGCTGGTGACCCGCGCCGGGAGTGTTCCGGCCATTACGGGACGGGGGATAAGCGCCGGGCGATAGCCGTAGCGTTCTGAATAGGGTATCGCCGTGAACGTCAGTTCATAGCTGCGGTCACGGGCCGCGCTGGCCGTCACGCCGGTAATCAGCACGCCCTTGCGGAATACCGCAGGCGCGTCGTCGCCCTGAACCCTGATTTCCAGTCCCGGCATCAGCAGTGAACTGGTGCTCTGGCCCTGCAGAATGGCCTGTTCATTCAGGTAGCGTTCGTGACGGATACGGGCATAAAACGCGCAGCTTTCCGCTGCCTCCTTGTCGCCTTTTTGCAGGAAGTTGTCAGCGTAGTGGTAGGCTTCGCCATAGGTAGTGTTATCGCCCCCGGTGGCGTCATGCTGCTCTGTCATCATCTCTGCTGTGGCGGTGCGGTAGTTGTAGTCCCGCGTGGTGACGCTTTTTTCCACCACGCTGTATGCGGTGTTCAGCCCCCATACGGCTTCCGTTTCACCATCAAACAGCCCTGAAGGATGGCGAAGCGGCAGCGTCAGCCCGCGCTCATAGCCGCTCTGGTCGTCGTAAAATTCGATAACTTCGATTTTCAGCCGCGCGTCGGTGGCGAACCGGAACCAGATACCCACTTCCGACAGCAGGCGCGAGGCAAACGTCAGGTCGTCCTCACCGTACTGCATCACCTGTTCGTGGGACGGGTATTCACTTTTGAGGTTAAACACGAAGTCCTGCCCGCGCAACTGGTGCCGCTCGCGCAGGATTTTTTCGACGATTTGCGGTACCGTCAGATTCTGGTAGATGGCATTCTGGCGGCTGCGGGTCAGCAGCGCCATACGCGGCTCCAGCCGCACTTCGTAACGGGCTTCATCCTGTGACGAGGAGAGATGTTTAAAGCCGGTGATGACCCCGTACAGGGTGCGCAGGACAGCCTGCACCGGCATTCCCTGTACCGGCGGTGCCGTCTGGCTGAATGCGCCATCCTGCATCAGTACCGACTCCGGCGTGATGGCTTTATCGGTACTGGTAAACTGGATATCGTAGCGGAACGGGGTACTCAGTTGTTCGCGGCCTTTAAAGGTCAGCACATCCACCGGACTTTGCAGGCCGCGAATTTTGAGCTTGTGGTGTGAATGGTCGAAATTCTGAATACCCATGACAGCCTCCGTTATTGCATCTCTTCCGTAGCGAACTCCAGTACAATCCCGTCTTCCTCATCCCAGCCAAGCCGTAGCTGGGCTGGCTTATGGTGCTCAGCCTGCTGTGCCAGCAACTGCTGGCTTAAGACCGGCAGGATTTGCTGGTTCAGCAGGCTGTCGATATTGCGCGCCCCGGTGTCAGGCAGCAGGCAGGCGGCGGTCAGCGCGTCGTACAGGCTGTCGTTGATTTCCGTTTCCAGCCCATAGTGCTGACGAAGACGACGAACCACCTGCGCCAGTTTCATTTCCACAATGGCGCGCATCGCTTCCTGTCCCAGCGGGCGGTAAATCACCGTCTGAAAACGCGCCATCAGTGCAGGCTGGAAGTGCTCGCGCAGCAGGGGGTACAGCAGTTCATGCAGGTCTGCGTCCGTGGCGTCCGGTTTTTCCTCCAGCAACTGCATGATGTGGTCGCTGCCCAGATTAGCCGTCATCAGAATAACGGTGTTGCGGAAGTCAATTTCCCGCCCTTCGCCGTCGCGCATAAAGCCCCGGTCAAACACCTGATAGAACAGGTTCATTACGTCGCGGTGCGCCTTTTCTACTTCGTCGAGCAGCACCACGCTGTAAGGGCGTTTGCGAACGGCTTCGGTAAGTACGCCGCCCTGACCATAACCAACGTAGCCCGGAGGAGACCCCTTAAGCTGGGAGACGGTATGCGGCTCCTGATATTCGGAGAGGTTGATGGTGATAAGGGATTTTTCACCGCCAAACAGGGTGTCGGCCAGTGTGAGCGCAGTTTCGGTTTTGCCGGTGCCGCTGGGGCCGGTCAGCAGGAATACTCCCTGCGGGCCGTTCTCCGGCGTGAGGCCGGTTTTAGCCGCCCGCAGCCGCTGTGCGATGGCGCAGTGCGCCGGACTTTGCCCGACAACGCGGTTTTCAAGGCTTTGTTCCATGCTGAGCAGGTCGCTCTGTTCGTCCTTGAGCAGGGAAGAGAGCGGGATGCCGGTCCAGTCCGCCACCACAGTGGCGACGGCGCGGGCGTCCACATCCAGCGCCAGCAGCGGTGCAAAGCCCTGATGCGTTCGCAGTTGCTGTTGCAAATCAGTGCTGTCTGCCCCTTCCTGACGCAACGCCATAATCTGCTGCGCAAGCCGCTTTTCCTGCTGATACTGCGCTTCCAGATGCCCGGCTTCTGCCTGTAGCTCATCACGCAAATCGGTCAGTTCCGCCAGCCGCTCCGGGCTGGTTTCGGGATAAAACACGCTGTCCTGCTCAATCGCTTCCCGCTCAATATCCAGCGCGGTCAGACGCGCCTGAAGCTGCGTCAACGGTTCCGGCAGGGTGTCGAGGCTCATGCGGACTCTTGCCCCGGCGGTATCCAGCAAATCAACCGCCTTGTCCGGCAACTGGCGTCCGGTCAGATAGCGGCGCGACAGGCGCACGGCGGTCTGAATGGCGCTGTCCAGCATATGTACGCCGTGGTGCTGTGCATAGCGGGCCTTGAGTCCCCGCAGCATCAGGCAGGCGGTGTCATCATCCGGCTCGTCGACTTTCACCATCTGGAAGCGGCGTTCCAGCGCGGCGTCGCGCTCAAAATACTGTTTGTATTCGCTCCACGTTGTGGCGGCGATGGTGCGCAGCTCGCCCCTTGCCAGCGCCGGTTTCAGCAGGTTCGCCGCATCCGCGCCGCCCGCCTGATTACCCGCGCCGATAATGGTATGGGCTTCATCAATAAACAGCAGTACCGGCTCCGGTGATTTCTGTACTGCATCAATCACGTTTTTCAGTCGCTGCTCAAATTCACCTTTAACGCCCGCGCCAGCCTGTAACAGACCGAGGTCCAGTGTGCGGATATGCACCGTTTTCAGGCTGTCCGGCACGTTGCCTTCGGTGATACGCAGCGCCAGCTCTTCCACCAGCGCGGTTTTGCCCACGCCCGGTTCTCCCACCAGAATCGGGTTGTTTTTGCGGCGACGGGAGAGGATATCGACCATCTGGCGAATTTCGGTGTCGCGCCCGAATACCGGGTCGATTCGCCCGCTGCGGGCTTTTTCCGTCACGTCTTCGGTAAAGCGGTTAAGTACCGCCAGCAGGGCGTCATCCTGTTTCCCCGTCAGCGTTTTTGCCGGTGCGTCCGTCGTTGCCGACTCTGGTTGCGCGGATGTCAGCGGTTCGGTGGCCTGTGGCTGACGTGCCGGACATTCATCCGACTGCGCATCCAGCAGGGGGCGCAGCCGCTCAAGCTGCACGCGGCTCAGGCTCAGCAATACCCACAGGTCATTACAGGCGGGCAGCATCGGTTTTTCTGTCAGCGCCATCAGCAGGTGCTGACTGCGGATTTGCGGGTCGTCGCCTTCCAGCGAGGCAATCAGCCACGCCTGCCTGATAAGCGCCGTCAGGGGTTCAGAAAGCTGCGGACGTTCGCGGACCGAGCGGGGTAAGGTGTCCAGATGTGCCAGCAGAGACTGCCAGAGCGTGTCGATATCCCATTCATAGCGGCGGGCAATCACCGTGATATCGCCTTCTCCCTGCTCCAGCAGTTTCAGCAGCCAGTGTTCAATGGTTATCTCCGCATGGGCGCGGGTCTGACACAGTGAGGCGGCAGCGTCCAGCGCCCGTGCACAGTACGGGTTAAGGCGACGCAGCAGCGCGGCGGGGTGATTTCCGGTCATAGAAGGTTTCCTTATCGTGTTCTGTATTCCTGCGATCTGCGTTCAGGTACGCTACCGCCCATAGCCGTTACCTCACTCAGGCCCATCAGGTATCACCAGATTGTGGGTATGCTTTGCTCAGTACCGGTGCCTGCGGCACTGGGCAAAGCACACAACAGAAAGGCAGACAGTTTCCTGTCTGCCGCAGTTATCAGGCGGAAGGACGTTCATTCCACGAGTCGGAATGAATGATGTTGCCGTCTTTGTAAGTCCAGGTGATTTTTTCGTAGCGGAACTCAATGCGTTCCAGGTGGTTATGCTTCTCTTTGGAAGGCTCCTTGATGTCGTGCATCAGCGGAGCGACTCTGACCAGCTTGACGTTATCCAGCGTGATGTTGAAGTACTCCACTTCCTGACCGGCGTCGTTGATGCGGTAAAACTTAAATTCCGCCGTTTTCAGGGTCTGACCGGTGGTCACAGCTTTGTAGAGATACGGGCTGGACGCATCGATTTCTTTGGTAAAAATGAACGGTTTATGGGTGCGAGTACCGGTCAGTTTGCCGGTGTTGTTGTCGGTCGGGATGTACACATCGTGATCCAGCGCCACCACTTCGATGCTGCCTTCGCGCCCCTGAACGTCCACGGAACCTTTGATATCCGCGCCGCCGTCATCTTTCAGCCAGAGATAAGCAGGAATAGCCATGAGAATTACTCTCCTTGTTAGTGTGATTGAAGCACCGCCTTCTTCCGGCGGTATGTTTTATTTCACGTCCTGACAGGCGTCAGAACGCGGAACAAGACTGATTTCGACGCGCCGGTTGACTGCCCGGCCCTGTGGCGTATCGTTGGTCGCCGCAGGCTGGCTCTCGCCCAGTCCCTGTACGGCAAAACAGGTGGCCGGGATGTCGCTGGTCTGCAGCATCCAGTTGCGCACCGCTTCGGCACGTCGCAGCGATAACTGCTGATTGCTTTTTTCGTCGCCGGTGGCGTCGGTATATCCGGCAACGAGGATCAGCCAGCCCGGTTTTGCCCGGATGTTCACCAGTGCGTCCACTAGCACTTTTGTCGAGCCGTCTTTCAGGCGGGCCTGTCCGACGTCAAACAGCGACATACTGTCAAGACGCACGGTCTGCGCCTGAAGCGAGGCTGTCACCTCCATTTTTTGCTCAGGCGGGCGGTAGTCACGAATGGCGCGTAATACCGGCTGGCGGATTTGTTCGCCGGGGTATAATCCCAGACCGAGACGCAGTGGCTCTCCTTCCCGGTAATACCCATCGAGCATGACCGCATCGTCTTTCAGCACCGACAGACGACGGGCTTTGGTGATAAATTCCTCCGCCGGAACGGCATAAAACTGGTGCAGATCGTCACCGATATGCCGTAATAACTGGCGATTCGCCGTGGCTGACAGACACAGCGCGGCGATACCCGCCACGGTGGTGATGCCCAGCATGGTCACGCAGGCTCGTCGCAGCGGGGTAAAGCCCGACTGACGCGGCAACCGCCGTAACAGGGCATCCGGGAATGGCAGCGTGGCGTCTGTGCCGGTGTCCGCGATATCCGTCGTCAGGCCGGTTCTGGCGGTGATCCACGACTGTCACAGGTTGTTATCCACCTCAGGCAACGAGGGGACCAGCCCCACGGCCATCGCCAGTGGCGGGCATTTCGCCTCCGGGCCGTTCAGTGCCGCCAGCACATTAAGATTCAGCCACTGCATCAGGCTTTCGGCTTTCAGCAGGTAACAGAGTTGCTGGCTGCGCTCCTGTGTGCTGGTCTGCGTGAGCCACTGCGCGGGGGAGGCGGTTTCAGCAGACGTCGCTACATGAATTTCGCCGCCGGTACAGATAAACCACGGTGAATTCGCTCTCTCCGGCAACGGCGAGCCGGACAGCCCGCTCCAGAGAAGCCAGGGGACGTTTACGCCCGCCCGGCGACGCACTGTCGCCATACTGTGGGCGAACCGGCGCAGTTGTCCGGTCAGAACCGCCGCATCCCGGTACATGCCGGGCATGACGGTATATGCCACGGCAAGCTGCGATGCCCACGCCGGGCGAAGGGTCAGTAATCGCTCCGCCTGCGCCACAAGCTGTTCTTCATCAGAAACATGCAGATACAGCCCTTCTGAAACCTGCCGGACCGGGCTGTCAGTGAACAGATGCGCCGACATATCGCCACAGACCAGCACTACCGGTTGTCGGTACGTTTCCGGCGGCAGCGATAACAACCCGGCATCGCCGGTCATCTCCGTCCACGCCTGCCTGCGCCGGTAAATCAGCAACGCGGCAACCGTCAGAACGATAGCCGCCGCCCCGGCCCATATCAGTACGCCAGACGGACTGATAAACACCGACCACAGCACCAGCAGTAACACCATTCCCCACAGCACGACGGCCTGTTTCAGCGTGTTCCTCACTCACGACTCCCTTTACCGCAGGCTTTGCGGCAGCAATTCATCCACCAGCACGTTCAGCCAGTGGTGCAGTCCCCACCAGACACCGGCCAGTAGCAGCGTCAGCGTTACCAGCCAGAAAAACGGCGAATGCAGCAAAGGGTGCTGACGGGGGGATAACGGCACGTTCAGTACCGCCGTTTCCGGCAGCACGCCAAATGGCGCGACCAGCCCGTTGAGCGTCGAAATAAGTTGGTCACGCTCCGGGGCCACCGGATCCTGATAACGCCCGCGAAATCCCAGCAGCAGGACACGGTGAAAGCAGGTCAGCACTGCCTGTGCAGGCGCGGGCTCCTGCAACACCTGCTTCATCCGCTCGTACAGCAGCTCGCCTGCCTGCAGGGTGTTGAAGAAATGCGCCTGGAGTGGATCCTTCATCCAGATGGCCTGACCGTCGTCCATGCCGCTGCGACTCAGGACTGTTTCGTCCAGCAGGGCGCACTGTGCGTAAGTAATGTGCTCCACGTTCTCCCGGCTGAACCCGGCATCTTTCAGGCGTTCGCGGACCCCCTCCACCTGCCGCTGGCAGTGGCGATACAGCTCCATACCGTGACGCACGGTGGTTCCCTGACGCAGTTCCACCACCGTCAGAAACGTGTCGCGCAGCAGCGCGTCGATATTGATATCCGTCTCTTTTTTCATGCGCGCAGCACCGCAAACAGTTCAGGTTTCAGGTCGCCCATGGTTCCTGGCGCATAAATCATGCAGCACCCGGACTCCAGCATCGATTTAGCCGCGTCACTGTGCATATCCAGCGCAAAATACTGATTCTCCAGGCGCAGTGGCAGCGCTGCCGGAACTGAGGTCAGTGGCACCAGTGGAACACCATTCAGCGCCACGTTGATAAGCAGCGTGACGTCATCAGGCGCACCGATTTTGCAGACCAGCGGTAGCTGGTGCAGTACCTGATGCGCAGGCAGTGAGGAACGAACGGACAGGTAAAAATCGGCCTCTTCCCGCAGGCGCGGATCGTGCAGGTCTGCTTTCCAGCGGTTGCCCGGCAGGGACGCCAGATCCAGCGCGATCACCCGTGACGGCAGGCTGGCTTCCAGCAGTTCGCTGAGCAGGGAGAACAGGGGCGGAAAGACGGTGGACGGCGATTCGTGGACATAGGGCGGAACGGCGCTGACGTTATGTTCAAGGGAAAACGTCAGCAGCGCCCCGGCAAGCCTCGCCAGCTCCCGCCAGACCAGTTCGGGATGAACCGCCGGGTAGCGCAGGAAATCACTCAGCACCGGCTCGGCGGAGTTCAGCGCGTTAAGCAACCAGAACAGGGAGACATCGGCGACGGCGAAGTCCGCCATACGCTGGTTGCTTTCCCGACGCATCGCCATCAGGCGCTGACATTTGGCCCGTAGCTGCAACAGCAGCGTGTCCAGACGCTGTACCAGCCCGTTATGGGCGTTAAACGCCAGTAACGGCGGAATATAACTCTCATCCTGTGTCCAGTTGCCCTGAACATCCCGCACCAGACGCGCCAGTGGGCAGGTGATGTAATCCTGATTGTTATCATGAGCAAAGCGCAGGGACAGCGCATGACGCTCAACGGCCATATCTTCACTGTCACTGCCGTAGATATCCTGTACCTTTTGCCATTCCTGACGATAGCGTAGCGGTCTTTCAGTCTGCTCACCCTGACCGAGATTACCGCCGTTACCATGGGCAAGCGGCAGCGCCAGCAGAACAACCGCGCTGTCGTTCGTCAGCGCGTGCAGATCGCAGGCGAGAGGCAGAACATCGCTCACGTCAGAATCGATCAGCGTGCCATCAGCAAAACGCAGGCGTACTGCCTGCGTTTTCAGCTTTCCGGACATCAGGGCATCGCGGTCAAAGAGCACATTCGCGATCCCCCACGGATGACGAATACAAAGTTGCGCAATGCTGTCATTGCTGAACGCTTCCCAGCGGGCCTGCTGCTGAAACTGCTGAGAGGACAGGAATGTCCCCTCAGCCCACAGTGGTCGATGAATTTTCATATCACACCACTTCCCGGTCAGGCTTTCGCTTTCGGCATCTGGGAAACCAGTGACAGGTTGATATCCATCCCTTCAATCTGGAAATGCGGCACGGCAAAGAGTCTGACGCGGAAGAAGCCCGGATTGTCCTCAATATCTTCCACGATAACCTTACCGTCGCGCAGCGGGTGAGACGCCTGCAGTTCATCACCCGGATCGGTCATCTCCGTCACCAGTGTGCGGATCCAGGTGTTCAGTTCCAGTTCCAGTACGCGGCGGTCTTTGGTGGTACCGATATTCTCGCGCTGGATGATTTTCAGGTAATGCGCAATGCGGGACAGCAGGAAGATATAGGGCAGACGGGCGTTAATACGGCTGTTGGCGGTGGCGTCAGCGGTATCATACAACGCCGGTTTCTGGGCAGAGTTTGCCGAGAAGAAGCAGGCGTAATCGCGATTCTTATAATAAGAGAGCGGAATAAAGCCAAGGTTGGAAAATTCAAATTCGCGGGTTTCCGGGATCATCACTTCGGACGGAATTTTGACCTGATTGCCGGTGCCGAGATCGTAAAGATGGATGGGCAGATCGGCCACTGCGCCACCTGCTTGTGGACCACGGATCTGCACGCACCAGCCATTATTCACAAAGCTCTTCACCATATTGGCGGCAAAGGCGAACGAGGCGTTTGTCCAGAGATACTTTTCGTGATCCGGGCCTTTGACTTCTTCCACATAGTTAAAGCTGCGTACCGGCACCGTGTCCGGCCCATAGGGCAGACGGCCCAGCACTCGCGGCATCACTAATCCCACATAGCGGCTGTCATCGGTATCACGAAACGATTTCCATTTAATATATTCTGCGCGGTCAAAGTAGTTGCCGATATCTTTAATCGCGGCGACTTCTTCCATCGAATTTTTAAGGAAGAATTTCGGCCCGACAGAACCGATAAAAGGCATATGGGAAGCGGCAGACACTCTGGAAATATTGCGCAGCAGGGCAATATCCTGCGGGCTGTTATCAAATTCATAGCTGGAAATTAATGAGGCAACAGGTTCGCCACCCGGCGTATCGTACTCCTGAATGTATGTATGACGATATAAACCGCTCTGAATGATTTCCGGGGAGTCGTCGAAATCCTGACGCAGATGCTCTTTGCTGATATCCAGCAATTCAATTCTGACATTTTTGCGAAAATCAGTGCGCTGTACGACGAACCATGTGCCGCGCCACAGCGACTCGACTTTCTGGAATTCAGGATGGTGCATGACCGCATCAAGCTGTTTACTGATTTTCTGATCCAAATCGTCGATATGAAAATCCAGCAGGCTCTTGTCGAGCTTGACCACGTTCTCGCCTGATTTCGCCAGACAGGAAAGTAGAACGTGAATCGCCGCTGTCACGCGCTCATCGGGTGAGGCATCCGCCAGTGTTTCGCTGTTTTGCCATAAATCTATTTCCTGAATGGAAGACACCGGGGTTAAATTAATTTTATCAAACAGGGACTGATAAACGCCGCCGGACTCAGTGGTGGTCAGTGTTGCAGTTTCAGAGGTGGCATGTTCTTGTTGTACAGACATCAGCATTTCCTTTTCAGTGATCCTTTCTTCTCCGGTTTAACCTGAATATCACTTCGGGTTAAACGTTCTCCTGCGGCGCAATTTTCGCCAGTTCATCACGCAGTTCTGAACTGAGCGTCGGGTCTTTCAGGATATTTTCCAGTTCACGTCGAAACGTTGCGTTATCTAACAGATTGGATTTCAGGTCACGTAATAAATTGCGCATAGCGAGTAATACACGAAGCTGTGGGATATTTTTTGCTACCTGTTCGGGTTCAAAATCTTTCAGGCTTTTAAATTCAAGTGCGATATTTTGTTCATTACCGGTTCCGCTTAGTGTGTCCTCTACTGTTAAATTAACTGCAGGCGAGAACTCAGCCATAACGCTGTTGAAGTTGTTTTTATTGATATCAATCTTGTCCCGTTCGGACAGTGGACGTTGCTCTTTCCCGTTACTGTAATCGCCAACAGCAAGAAGCTTGAGGGGGAGTTCAACTTTCTTTTTAGCATTGCCTGTATGCAGATCAAGCTTGATATTTACACGAGCGGCGGGAACTTCATTCTGGAAACTGTCGGCCATATCCTTTTCCTCATCATCCACTTTTTCTGATGGTTATTGACATAATTATATTCACGGGGTTATCGGGTGATTTAAATAAAAAGCAATGATTAGGAAAATATAAAAATGAATAATGTATTTTTCTGGGGAATAGATACAGTTGTATCATTTTAGATATTATTTAGCCTCTTGATTATTTTTCGCTTGATTATTTTTCGGGAGAGGGCAGCCTTATCTGGTGAGAAAATTTGGCATGAAACTTAAAATAATAACAAGATAAACTTCACAAATTTGCGTTTTTAAGAAATTGGGTGGTGTGGGAGTCTATTAAAGCATTCATTAAAATTATTGCCCGGGCTTCCACAAAAAATTATTAATTTTTCTACTAATTAAAAATTGTGTGCTTTTTGTACAATAATTATATAAGTGTAGCCTCCAGTTGTGATATTGAAATGTTAACATAATCAAAACAAATTGATTTATAGAATATGTAAGTGAAGTTGGTGATGCTGCCAACTTACTGATTTAGTGTATGATGGTGTTTTTGAGGTGCT
>ERZ1673739.858-NODE-858-length-38913-cov-24.408487_pt1 | contig 38913 bp, 29 predicted proteins | sample MGYA00580210_ERZ1673739 | MGnify/ENA primary metagenome ERZ1673739 (study PRJEB41218, sample SAMN15661749) | gut metagenome | host: Homo sapiens | place: Canada: London | collected 2015-08-20/2019-03-30 | study: EMG produced TPA metagenomics assembly of... | reverse complement strand
TCTGTCACTGCCAGTGCAGCAGAATACATGGCCGAATCAATAATCGGCTCAGCCTGCTACTGCCAGTGCAGCAGAATACAAGACAGAAGCAATAATCGGCTCAGCCTGTCACTGCCAGTACAGCAGAATATAAGGCAGAAGCAATAATCGGCTCAGTCTGTCACTGCCAGTGCAGCAGAATACATGGCCGAATCAATAATCGGCTCAGCCTATCACTGCGATACAGTAGAATACATAGCAGAAGCAATAATCGGCTCAGTCTGTCACTGCCGATACAGCAGAATACAGGACTGAGCCGATACACTTACACATTCCACAACGCATCACAGCGGCGTGGCCAGGAGGGGAAGAGCGCGAGAAGGGGAGACGGCCTTCGCAACTATGAGTGCTTCCCCTTCTCGCAAATTACCCACTTTCAAAAAGTGAAAACTATAATTCAAAAAAATCAAACCATCCAATTTCCTCTCACTTCAAAAGGTGAAAACTACAATCCCAAAAAATCAAACTATCCAATTTATCTCACTTCAAAAAGTGAAAACTATAATCCAAAAAAAATCAAACCATCCAATTTCCTCTCACTTCAAAAAGTGAAAACTACAATCCCAAAAAATCAAACTACCCAATTTATCTCACTTCAAAAAGTGAAAACTATAATCTAAAAAATCAAACCACACAATTTCCCCTCACTTAAAAAAGTGAAAACCATAATCCAAAAAGCAAACCACATAATTATAGATTCAAAGGAAGTCGTCCCACAACCTCCTTTGTCAACCCACCTATGAGAATCCCCGCCAGGACTCCTGCCACCAGCAGTGCCGGTGCATAAACCATCAAACTCGTATTGCTCACCACGATCATGGCAACGATCAGCTGCCCGATATTATGTGTGACACCACCGGCCACACTGATACCGATCAGACTGAAGCCGGAATGTTTTTTCAAAAGCTCCATCACAGTCAGGCTAAGCGCAGCGCCAGCCAGACTATACAAAATACTGAACAGATTTCCAAACATAAATCCGATCACCAGGATCCGGACAACGGACACGAGAGCCGCTTCTTTAAAGGAATATCGGTCCAGTATAAAAAGCACCGCCAGGTTTGCAAGCCCGAGCTTGATACCCGGAATCCCTGTAAATACAGGGACCAGAGACTCCACATATCCAAAAATGATCGCTACTGCGGCAAATAATCCGAGATAAGCTGTTTTTCGTTTCATAAATAAATCCTTTCATTTGTTGCAGGAATATCGTTGCAGGAATAGCACAGACAGAATACCATCTGTCAGAGAAAAATCTACGGAGAACACGCATTACGCATATTCTCCGGAAATTTTATGTCACCGCATCAATTTTAGGCGAACTATCCGAATCCGAATCCTCTGCAGTATTTTCCCCTTCTATCACAACCTTATTAGGAAGGCAGATGATGGAACCGCCGTGCTCGTCCACAGCCTTCTGTTTCATACAGTAATGATCCGGGCAGGTTGCTTCGATCATTGTAACTTTTCCATCTTTGATCTCGCAGACATTGGTGTCTCCGATGTGGATGATCTGGTCCTGGGAAAGCGAATAGGTTCCGAATTCTTTTCCGTCAACGGTAATACGGATCGTATTATGGGAACGTTTCCCCGCAATCTGAAAACCAAGCCAGAGAACCCCCGCCAGAATCAGGATCCCGGCAATAAAAATCAATTCTTTTTTCTTCAAAACAAATCTCCATTTCTGTTACAGATTCAGAAAAAATCATATCATAATCGAAATTAAAAGGCAAACATAAGTTAATGATATCTAACCATAATTCATACAGCTGTTCCCAACGGAAAGGGAGGAGTGGCGATAATTTTTCTTTTATAAAAGACATAAAACAGAAAAATTCATATTGGAAAAAGTTATAAACTACTAACAAAAGTGTAGACAAGAAAAAAAACAGGTGATATAATACCTAACTGTAAGTTAGCATCGTCTAATTTTATAAAAAAGATTAATCAAAACTAATTTATGTATATGGATAAAAACTATATAATTTATCCAAAAGACAGTTATACGCAGATTGAAGGAATAGATCGAGAGCATCTGACGCAGCAATATATGTTTGCACAGCTGAGCCTGATGCAGCAATTTACAGAATTGCTAAAAATACAAGGGAGAAAAGAGATGAAAAATCAGAATTTTTATATGAGAGTGATCTCCTTACTGTTGGTGATCCTGGCTGTACTTTTTTATAACAGCAGCATGAAAGCCCAGGCAAATGAAAAAGAGATCGCGGCTCTGACAGATAAGGTAGATACACTTCAGGAGCAGCAGAATGAACTTCTCAGTGCGCTGGAGACGAGTTATGTAAATCGTATGCAGAATCAGGTAGCATCTGCAGGATCAGGCAGCAGTGATGCAGATACAGCAGGCGATGACAAAACAACAGACACTTCAGATGGCAATGTATCCGATGCAGACGCAGAGGACACAGCAACCGCAGATTCCGATAATGTATATAAAGATGGAACCTATACAGGAGAAGCCGAGGGATACGGCGGGACCATTCAGGTGGAGGTGACACTTACCGGTGATGAGATCACATCCATCAACGTAGTCAGCGCCCCAGGTGAGGACAGTGCATATCTTTCACAGGCAGAGAGTGTGATCGATTCCATCCTGAGTGCTCAAAGTACAGATGTGGATACCGTATCTGGAGCAACGTTCAGCTCCACAGGAATCCTGAACGCAGTGGATGCGGCACTTGGAAAGGCGGAAAACTCATGAAAAAAAGACAGCGGGAGGTAAGGCTGATGCGTGCGGGAATACAGCTGGCATTTTTTATTGCCGCCCCGTCTCTGTTTTCTACAGCCTTTGCAGGTATCAAATCGATCTTTCTTGCCATTGCGGCCGGTCAGCCGGTGGAGTGGAATTCCTTTCTGACTGTAACGGCAATGCTTCTGATCTTTACCTGCTTTTTCGGAAGACATTTCTGCGGATATGCGTGTGCATTCGGATCTTTCGGAGATGCCGTATATGAAGGCTTTTCCTGGATCCGGATGAAATGCTTTCACAAAAAAAAGAAACCGGCTCTTTCCGAAAAAATGGTTCACGGGCTTCAGAAAGTCAAATATATCGTACTGGCACTGATCCTGCTTTCCTGCCTTACAGGTGTATACGGAAAGCTTACGGGAACCAGCCCGTGGGATGTTTTTTCCATGCTCACGGCAGGACGGCTCCCGAACAGCAAATATCTGGTGGGAATTGTGCTCCTGGTGCTGATCATTGTGGGAATGTGTACACAGGAAAGGTTTTTCTGCCAGTTTCTCTGTCCCATGGGAGCGGTTTTTGCATTAATGCCAATCCTTCCGGGTGCACTGTTTCGGAGAAACCGTGAGAAATGTCCGCCGAAATGTGGTCTCTGTAAAAAAAGATGTCCGGCTCATCTGGATATCGACGGCGACACAGGCAGATCCGGCGAATGTCTTTGCTGCCACGCATGTGCCGCAGCATGCCCGAGAAAAAATATTCACATTGGAACAATTGAGGAAAAATGATCTATGAGATATCAGGCTCTGAAAAAGAAAACTTTTCTGGCAGCAGCTACATTTACAGGAATTGCGGTGTTGTTTCCTGTGCTGTGCATGGCTGCTTCGGAAAATGATGTACAGACATATACCGATACAGATTTTGCAATGGATACTGTGGTATCAGAAACACTCTATACCACAGGTGACGATATAAACAGTAAGCTGACAGCTGTGCTGACAGATGTGGAGACGAACCTTCTTTCCTGGACCAATGAGAAGTCCCAAATCTATAAGGTGAATGCAGACAGCGGAAAAGATACGGAGATTTCCGACGAGCTTTCCGGATATCTGAAACGTCTTCTGAAGATCGCAGAGGATTCTGACGGAGCCTTTGACCCAACCATCGGGAAGCTGATCCGCCTGTGGGATATTGGAGGGGAAAATCAGAAAATTCCGGAAGAAGCAGAAATTAAGAATGTTCTGAAGGACTCCGGATATCAGAAGATTTCTCTTGACGGAAACACGATCCACATGGAGGAAGGCTGTTCTCTGGATCTTGGAGCAGCGGGAAAGGGTATTGGCTGTGACCGGATCCTTAAAGAACTGGAAACAAAGAAGGATGTAACAGCAGCACTTATGAATCTGGGAGGAAGCAGTGTCATGACCTACGGAAGCAAGCCGGATGGTTCTTCCTGGAATGTGGCAGTGACAGATCCCAGAGCTGAAAATGAGGATGACTATCTTGGTGTGGTTGCCTTAAATGGTACAGAATTTCTTTCCACATCCGGAGATTATGAGAAATATTTTATCGAAAATGGTGTAAGGTATCACCACATTATGGACCCGTCTACCGGCTATCCGGCAGAAAGCGGAGTGACCGGGGTAACGGTAGTCTGTGACTCAGGTCTGGAGGCAGATGCGCTTTCCACAGCATGTTTTGTGCTGGGGGTGGAAAAAGGGACACAGCTGTTGAAAGCTTACGGTGCAGACGGACTTTTTGTGGATGAAGACCATCATGTATATCTCACTGAGGGGATGAAAGAGCGGTTCAGCCTGATTGCAGATTCCTACAGTGTGGAGGATATTGCAGAGTGAAGCTGATCTCCCGGCGATCCGTTTTATGACTGTTTGGCAGAGGGGAATGCTCATATCCGCAGTACTTGCGATAGTAAACCTGGAAAGGGTTCTATAAATATATCATATTTTTAGGAGGAATAAGCAATGCAGAAGTGGAATCTATTGAAAAAAACGGCTCCATGCATCTTAAGTCTTGCAGTGGCAGCAACAACCTTTCCGACCGCTGTAATGGCATCTGATCTTGATGCAGCCGTGGTTTCCGAGGCAGAGGCAGGAGATACGGAGGATTTTAGCACAGAGGAAACGGCAGAGGATACTGAAGCTGTAGCAGAAGAAGCTATAGAGGATGCTGCAGACATAACAGAAGAAGCAGCAGAGGATGCAGCAGTGCCAGAAGCTGCTGCAGACGAGACAGAGGATATCCAGCAGGAAGATACAGAAGCTGTCGAGACTCTGGATGAGACAGCAGAGGAAGCAGACCCGTTCTCTACAGGGGAAGAGGATTTCACAGAAGGCGATGAAGTGGCGGAAGCATTTTCCGATTCTGACCAGCTGACAGGCGAGTATCAGTACGTATATGCAGGACTTACCTGGGGTGAGTACTGGGCAGCAGAAGGCGTATATGCAGCTGGAGATACAAGCTCTTCAGAAGAGAAGGATTCACATAGTGAGTTTGATACAGGAGCTTTTGATACAGTAACAAGAGCGACTGCAAATCATGGACTCCACAGAGGAAGCTATCAGACAGAAGCTACGATCATTGCTGAAGACGGAACCAGATTCGACGTATCCTACTGGGAGGATAAAGGAAGCACACTTTATCTTACAGACGGTTCCAAGGTAAAATGGAACAGAGGCAGTATAACAACAGAAGATGGAAAAACCTATACGATGGATCATTATGAGATATATGGTCTGAAATATGTCCCGGTAGCAGTTAAGACCGCAGATTTTGCAGATTTCTGCAAAAAGTATAATGTTGTACAGGATGGAGCTGTGCTCTCCGGAGGATACAGTGAAAACAATCTCCAGTATTACAAAGGCCTTGTGGCAGACGTAAATGCACAGACAAATGGTCTGAAATATGTGGAGAAAAATGGTGACGGCTTTACATTTACAGCAAGAAAATCAGACGGAACAGCTTCCGGTATCAAGGATCAGGCGTTAAAAACAGCAACAGGGATTGAGCCGAGTGTAAAAGCAGCAAGCGGAAGCTACGGCGAATTTCTCCGTGTGGATCTTAATGGAAATTATGGCGATCTTGGTGCAAATATGCAGGCTGTACGCTGGGATTATTATGGAGATGATTCCACATATACAAAATGCCTCGCTTCTTATGGAACCAAGTTTGCCGCAGATAACTGGATGCATAAAGCAATGGGAATCCAGCTTGGACTTACAAAATCTGCACGCTGCAAGCTTCCGGGAGGAACAGACGGAACAGGATACTGGAAACTGACAGTGTATGCTCTTGGATATAATGACTATACCTACAGCTTCCAGGCAACTGCAGAGAATATCGTAAATCCTACAATGGAGCCAACTGATTTTACAAGTCTTAAAACAGAAGTGGAAGCTGCAAAGGCTCTGGCAGAGGCAGATTACACAATTGCAACCTGGAAGTCCTTTGCCGGTGAGCTTCAGGAAGCAGAAGACATTCTTGCAAAAACAGATGCAAGTCAGGCTGAGGTAAATGAAGCACTTGAACATCTTCAGGGAGCAGAGAAAGAGCTTCAGAAGGTAACAGTTACACTTGATAAGACAGCAGCAGCTGTATATACAGGAAAAACAACGACTCTTAAGGCAACAACAAATGACAGCGATGTAGCAGTAACATTTAAGTCCGGCAACACAAAGGTTGCAACAGTAAGCAGCAAGGGTGTTGTTAAAGGCGTAAAAGCCGGAACAGCAGTTATCACAGCAAAGGTCGGAAACGCCACAGCAACCTGCAAGGTAACAGTAAAAGCTTCTACAATTAAATTCGCAAAGGCTTCCGTAACGATCTACAAAGGAAAAACAGCAACTGTAAAAGCAACTGCAACACCATCTGCAACTGTAAAATACACAAGCAGCAACACAAAGGTTGCAACCGTAAACAGTAAAACAGGTGTTGTAAAAGGAATTAAAGCAGGAACCGTTACGATTACAGCAAAGGCAGGAGCCCTGAAGACAACCTGCAAAGTAGTTGTCAAGAATCCTGCATTCAGTCTTGTAAAATCTTCTGCAACGATCAAAAAAGGTAAAACAACAACCATCAGATCCAAAGCAGCACCTGCAGGCAAGGTTACATATACAAGCAGCAATAAAAAAGTTGCAGCTGTAAACAGCAAGGGTGTTGTAAAGGGAATCAAAAAAGGTAAAGCAACGATCACAGTGAAATGCAACGGAATTACAAAGAAATTTGTGGTAACAGTTAAATAATTTCGCTGTTGAACCGAATGCGAGCACAGATATCCGGGAGCCTCTGCCGCAGACATAGAGCAATGTCTGCGGCAGAGGTCTGCTGATTTCTGAAGAGCAATGTCTGACAGAGGCCGCAAGAAAAGAGGAGAGAGTAAGGAAGCATGGAAAAAGATCTGAAAGATAAAAAGCAGGAGGAAAAAAATACTCCGAAGATACCCTGGACCAAGCTGGTCCCTGCAGCTGCTGTGATTGCGGCGCTTGTGTTTTCAGGCATAAAGGCGAAGGGCTCTGATGGAGAGACAGAAGCAGTCGGGCAGGCAGAGACGACCGTAATGTCCGCTTCAGAGCTGGAAAAATATCTCGGGTATGAAAAAGAAAATACTGTTTCTGACAGCACAGCTGAGAAAAACAGTACAACAAAAAAGAAAAGCTCATCGAAAAAAAGTTCAAAAAAAACAGCAGCGAAAAAAAGCTCAGGTACAAGAACGGTTTCCGAATCTGCAAAAAGCAATGCCGGCGCCGCAGGACAGGGAACCACGCAGACACCGGTAGCAAGCGTTCCGGCAGATGGATATAAGGACGGTACGTATGAAGGAAGCGGAACCGGATTTGGCGGGACGATTCGCGTGAGAGTAACAATCAGCGGTGGAAAGATTGCGGCCATAGATATTCTGGAGGCATCTGGAGAAACTGCGTCGTATTTTGCGTCAGCTCAGGGTGTGATCAGCAGGATGATCGCCGGAAATACACCGAATGTAGATGCAGTAAGTGGAGCAACCTATTCCTCCAACGGAATCATCCAGGCAGTTCAGAATGCCCTCTCCCAGGCAGCGGCAGATGGAAACAGCCAGCAGGTCACCCCTACACCTGCAGCAACTGCTTTACCAACTCCGACATCAGCTCCGTCACCTACAAAAAAAACATCTCCTACAAAGAAACCGGAAGATCCGGACAGTCCCCCAAAATATCTGGACGGTAAATATACAGCTTCGGCAAAGGGCTTCAATGGAGACGTGAAGGTAACTGTGACCATCAAGGATGGCGTGATCGAAGCCCTGAAACAGGAAAATACGGACACGGAGCAGTTTTTTGAAAAAGCATGGAGCGTGCTGGAGGAACAGATCATCGGTACAGATTCTGTAGATGATATTGATGCAGTCAGCGGAGCAACCTATTCCTCCAACGGGATTCTGGATGCTGTAAAAAAAGCCCTCAAAGAAGCGGTTAATCCGGAGTATGGAAAGAAACCCACACCAACTCCTACAAAGAAACCGACACCAAAGCCAACAGCCACACCGAAACCTACGGCAACGCCGAAACCAACGGCCACACCGAAGCCAACAGAGACGCCGGCAGCAACCCCGACGCCGGAGCCGGAGGATCCGAATATGACGCCGGTTCCTGAAAAACCCAATGTAACTCCAACACCAGGAACAGATGAGCCGGATGCAACACCGGAGCCAACGGAGGCACCGGAACCGGTGGGAATGTACAGAGATGGAACGTATACAGGCTCGGCTTTTGGATATGGAGGAAAAACATATCTGACAATTACGATCTCAGGAGGCCAGATCGTATCCATTGAGCAGACAAATCAGGATACACCGGAATTTTTTGATCCTGCATGGAGCACGATCTATTCTCAGATCATGGCAAACCAGTCGGCGGATGGTATCGATACTGTCAGCGGAGCCACATATTCTTCCGAAGGGATCCTGGACGCTGCACAAAAAGCCCTTGCCCAGGCAAAGAATTAACCGGGTGAACGTTGGAGCAGCTATAAACATCTGAATCTAAGCCAATAATAAGAGGTGAAAGAAACCTCTGGACTTCTTGAGTTTTTTTGAAGTTCAGAGGTTTTTTGCTAGGTTTCTGAAATTGCTTCTATAAATCGATAAAAAAATAACAGGAATGTATACAGAATAATATGAAAAATATCAGAAAATATAAGCGGTTTAAATAATTTGAAATGCAAATTGGAGTGGGTTAACCTGAGAAATACAATAAAATTTTTATTGCACAGGGCAATATTTTATGTTATGTTTGAATGTGTGTAATTAAAGTTGTTATTAAAATGACAAACAACGCTGAAAGGAGAACAAATATGAGCAGTAAAATTACGATCATCGGAGCAGGAAGTGTAGGAGCAACTATCGCTTATACCTTATCACAGAGGAGTATTGCATCAGAGATTGTTCTGATCGATATTAACAAAGATAAGGCTGAAGGTGAGGTTATGGATATTGAGCAGGGAACCAGTTTCCGTGAGCCGATCTCCATCGTGGCAGGAGATTACCCGGATGCTGTAGATTCTGACATTGTGATCATCACTTCCGGTATTGCCAGAAAACCGGGACAGACTCGCATCGAGCTGACACAGACCAACGTTAACATTATGAAGAATATTACTCCGGAGATCGTAAAGGTGGCTCCCAAAGCGCTTTATATTATCGTAAGTAATCCATGTGATATTATGACTTATGCATTTGCAAAGCTTTCCGGACTGCCGGAAAATCAGATCCTTGGTTCCGGAACCGCCCTGGATACGGCCCGTCTCCGCTGCAGACTTTCTCAGCACTACGGTGTATCTGAGAAAAACATCCACGCCTATGTATTCGGAGAGCATGGAGATACTTCTTTTGTACCGTGGTCCAGAGCCTTTGTTGCAGGTGCGACCCTTGATGAGTTTGACAAGATCGTTCATGAGGATCAGAAAGATCTGCAGCCACTTGACAGAGAAGAGGTTCTGGAGTATGTTCATACTTCAGGATCAACTGTGATCGCCAAGAAGGGTGCTACATTTTATGCGGTAGCCGTATCTGTTTGCAGACTTTGCTCGCTTCTTCTTGCAGCATCTGATACAATAGTCAGTGTATCAACCATGCTTCACGGAGAGTACGGTGTTGAAGACGTATGTCTTAGTACCATGGCTTCTATCGGACCGGAAGGTGTAAAACGTATCGTTCGTGTTCCGCTGACCGAGGAGGAGACAGAGAAGCTTCATGCAAGCGCCAATGCTCTGAAGGACGTGATCGCACAGATTGATCTTTGATAAATGTCAGAAGCTGTGTAAAGAGGAAAAAGCAGCCTCAGGCAAATTTGAAACAACGGGAGAAAGATAAAAATGGATATTATTCAGGTAATTACCAGAGAATTGAACGTTGAGAAATGGCAGGTCGAGGCAGCGGTTAAGCTGATCGATGAAGGCTGCACCATTCCTTTTATTTCCAGATACCGTAAGGAAGCAACCGGTACACTGAACGACGAACAGCTTCGTAATCTTAATGAGAGACTTACTTATTTAAGAAATCTTGAGGATAAAAAGGCTCAGGTTCTGGGCAGCATCGAGGAGCAGGGCAAGCTGACTCCGGAGCTGAAGAAACAGATCGAGGCAGCGCAGACACTCGTTGTGGTAGAGGATCTTTACCGTCCGTACCGCCCGAAGCGCCGTACACGTGCCATCATCGCCAGGGAAAAAGGTCTGGGACCGCTGGCCGACATCATCCTTCTCCAGATGACGAAGAAACCTCTTGAAGAAGAGGCAAAAGCATTTTTTTCTGAGGAAAAAGAAGTCAAAACTGTGGAAGAGGCCATCAGCGGTGCCAGAGATATCATTGCAGAACACATTTCTGATGAAGCAGATTATCGTATCAGTATCCGTAAGAGAACAATGGATAAGGGAACTATATGTTCCACCGCAAGAGATGAGAAGGAGCAGTCTGTATACGAGATGTATTATGACTTTGAGGAGCCGGTGAAAAAGCTTGCAGGTCATCGTGTCCTTGCTCTGAACCGTGGTGAGAAAGAGAAATTCCTTACTGTGAAGATCCTTGCACCTGAGGAAGAGATCATCCGTTATCTTGAAAAACAGGTGATCGTCCGCGATAATCCATACACTACACCGGTTCTGAAAGAAGCCATTGAGGACAGCTATAAACGTCTCATCGGACCGGCTATTGAGCGTGAGATCCGAAGCGCCCTTACAGAGGCAGCAGAGGACGGTGCCATCCATGTCTTTGGCAAAAATCTGGAGCAGCTTCTCATGCAGCCTCCAATTGCAGGACAGGTAGTTCTTGGCTGGGACCCTGCCTTCCGTACCGGATGCAAGCTGGCAGTGGTAGATCCTACCGGAAAGGTTCTGGATACCACAGTTATTTATCCCACAGCACCAACCAATGAGACCAAGATCCGTGCCGCAAAGGAAACCCTGAAAAAGCTTATCAGCAAATATCATGTGACACTGATCTCTGTAGGAAACGGAACGGCATCCAGAGAATCCGAGCAGATCATCGTGGAGCTTCTTAAGGAAATCCCGGAAAAGGTCCAGTATGTTATCACCAACGAGGCAGGTGCTTCTGTATATTCCGCAAGCAAGCTTGCCACGGAAGAATTCCCGAATTTCGATGTTGGACAGAGAAGCGCCGCATCCATCGCAAGACGTGTACAGGATCCGCTTGCAGAGCTTGTAAAGATCGATCCGAAATCCATCGGTGTCGGTCAGTATCAGCATGATATGAACCAGAAAAAGCTGGGAGAAGCCCTTAACGGCGTTGTGGAAGATTGTGTAAACAAGGTCGGAGTGGATCTGAATACTGCGTCTGCATCCCTTCTGGAGTATATTTCCGGAATCAGCAAGGCCATCGCAAAGAATATTGTAGCCTACCGTGAGGAAAACGGCCGTTTCCAGACAAGAAGAGAACTTCTTAAGGTTGCCAAGCTTGGTCCGAAAGCCTTTGAGCAGTGTGCAGGTTTCACACGGATCACAGGAGGCAAAAATCCTCTGGACGCAACCAGTGTCCATCCGGAAAGCTATGACGCAGCAAAAAAACTCCTGGAAAAGCTGGGCTACACACCGGAAGATGTGGCAGAGCGTAAGCTTACCGGTATTTCTGGGCAGATCCGCGATTACGGAAAACTGGCAAAGGAGCTGGAGATCGGAGAGCCAACCTTACGTGATATCGTAAAGGAACTGGAAAAACCTGCCAGAGATCCACGTGACGAGATGCCGAAACCGATCCTCCGTACCGATGTCCTGGATATGAAGGACCTGAAAGAAGGCATGGTCCTCAAGGGAACTGTCCGCAATGTTATTGACTTCGGTGCTTTTGTGGACATCGGTGTGCATCAGGATGGCCTGGTCCATATTTCCGAGATGAGCGAGAAATTCATCAAACATCCGCTGGAAGCAGTCAGTGTGGGAGATATCGTGGATGTCCGTGTTCTTGGTGTTGATATGAAGAAAAAACGTATCAGCCTTTCCATGAAGGGAATCAGTAAATAAAGAGAAAATCCGAGACATACCGCGCGAATTTATGCGATCAGCATAAATTCTGTGCATCGCCAGGCGTGTTACTGAGAACAGAGTGAACAGTAATGTATATTCAGCAGCATTCTGCGGCGGATTACCGGACAGATATACAATAAAGCTATAACAGAAATACAGCAGTGGTTTATACCCTATACTTTATAGAACCGGAGAAATCAGGTTTACAGGGAAAAACCACTGCTGTATTATTATATTACCAGATGCGGATTATAGGGAATGTTTACATCAGGAATACATAGATCGATCCGCATATGTATATCGAATGATCGATCAGACAAGAGGGATACATATGTAATCAGAAATGTCAACAAATGTGAGTAAATACACTCAAAGGTGTTTAAAATCCAAAACACTAGTTGGTAACTTAAAACTACTGGAATTACAGGAAATGAACCAGTGCAAGTTGAAACAGCCTTGCTAACTATAGGGTAGAACCTTGATGGTTGTAATTGAGTAATGGTATAAGTCTACGAAAACCAAGTAGCAAAGAAAAACAAATATTAAGAAAGGAAAAGCTATTTAGATGAAGTCTGTATAATGTCATATACAAGACTATACAGATATGTACCGATGGCTTAGTCGGGAATTTACGACTGTGGAGTGTACAAGAACTTGTGAGTAGATTGATATTTATATCATCAAAAGCATATACGTTGAAGCAGTAACTACAAATCGTGAGATTGTAGTAAATCATCTAGCATATACACATATGTATATGTTTTTAGTAGCAGGGATTATATTTGGATAGTACTGTACAGACCGTGCAGGAGGTCGGAAATCAGGTAAGCCAGTACAGGCAGATGTTTGAAAATTACCTGCCGGACATCACAAAATTCGGAATCAAGGTTGTTCTGGCTATCGTTGCTTTCTGGGTAGGAAGCACGGTAATTAAATGGATCGTAAAGTTTGTGAGGAAATCACTGACAAAATCCAGGCTGGATACAGGAGTGGCACAGTTTATGTCCTCTCTGGTCAAGATCATACTTTACATACTCCTGATCTTTAATATATCCACAAGCTTTGGAGTAAAGGAATCATCTCTGGCAGCACTTCTTGGAACTGCAGGTGTTACTATGGGTCTTGCCCTCCAGGGTGGACTTGCCAACTTGGCAGGAGGTATGATGCTTCTTCTGTTCAAGCCGTTCCAGGTAGGGGATTACATCATCGTTAACGGACAGGACGGAAGCGAGGGAACGGTAGCCAAGGTCGAGATTTGTTATACAACGCTGTTATCCATTGATAACAAGCACATCGTGATCCCCAACGGTACTCTTTCCAATGCGACCATCACCAACGTAACAGCAAGGGATCAGCGAAGGCTGGAGATCAAAGTGGGGATCTCTTATAATGCAGATATCCAGAAGGCCAAGGATATCCTGGAAGATATCCTCACCGAAGATCCGGATACAAGAGAAGACGAAGAGATGGTGGTATTCGTAGATGAGCTGGCAGAAAGCTCTGTGATCATGGGCTTTCGTGTCTGGGTAGATACCGACCGCTACTGGGCAGCCAGATGGAGATTGAACCAGAGGATCAAGGAAGATTTTGATTATTATGGAATTGAGATTCCTTATAAGCAGCTGGATGTGCATATTCATAAATAATATGCATAAAGGAAGAAAGATAAAGCCCTTTCACATGGCAGAGAAATTGCTGTGTGGGAGGGCTTTTTTGGTGAAAGTAACGGGTTTTGGGATTGTTACTGGCATTCACGATAGTAGAGAGTATGAAAATTATTGACAAACCAGTGTCGGGGTGCAATAATACCCCACAGAGATAGTATTTGGACTCAAAACTATACTCTGGCTGAAATCACTGGAATCTTATATAAAAATAGCCACCGGAACCCGGGATCGGGAACGGACGGATATATGAAAATTATAAAAGATACGAGCCTGTATCGATGATAACGAAGGCGTTACAACAGTTATGGGAATTTTGAGCAACTGTTGAAGAGCATGCTTTTCGTGTATAAAAAACAGGACTCAATATACAGGGAATCAATCAGAAGCGTTTCAGGGTCGAAGTGTACCCCGAGACGCTTTTTTATTAAATACAGAAGCGGATGCTTTTATCCACTTGAAAATTATTCCCTGCAGGAAAGGACTTATATAAGATGACAATAGAGATGTTAAAAGGAAAGATCCACAGAGCAACCGTTGTCCAGGCGGAACTGGATTATGTAGGAAGTATCACTGTGGATGAGGAACTGCTGGAAGCTGCCGGGATACTGGAATATGAGAAGGTTCAGATCGTAGATGTGAACAACGGCAGCCGTTTCGAGACATACACCATTTGCGGAGAACGCGGAAGCGGTATGATCTGCCTGAACGGAGCAGCAGCAAGATGTGTAAGCACCGGTGACAAGATCATCATTATGGCTTACGCACAGTACGAGCAGGAAGAAGCCCGTACTCACAAGCCTGCAGTTGTATTTGTAGATGAAGAGAACAGGATCAGCAGAGTGACCAATTATGAGAAACACGGACTGCTGAAGGATATGGCCTGACGCAGATCAGGAAGATAATAAGACGAAGGTGAATTCAGAAAAGAGGCTATCTCAAATCTATTAAGAAAACCGGTTCCGGAACCGGAAAAGAGGAGAGCACAATGCAGGTAACAAAAACAGTAGAAGAAACAAGAAAACAGATCAAAGCGTGGAAAAAAAAAGGAAAAACAGTAGGCCTTGTGCCAACCATGGGATTTCTCCATGAGGGACACGCAAGCCTGATCAAAAAATGCAGAGAGCAGAATGATATCGTAGTGGTATCCGATTTCGTCAATCCTACACAGTTCGGTCCTACCGAGGACCTGGAAGCCTACCCGAGAGACTTTGAGCGTGACAGCAAACTCTGCGAAAGCCTGGGAGCAGACTTGATCTTCTGCCCGGAGCCTTCCGAGATGTATCATGATCCCCACGCATTTGTAAGTATAGATACTCTGTCAGAGACACTTTGCGGAAAAACACGTCCGATCCATTTCAAAGGTGTGTGTACCGTTGTGACCAAACTGTTCCATATTGTGGCACCGGACAGAGCATATTTCGGACAGAAAGACGCACAGCAGCTGGCCATCATCCGCAAGATGGTGAGTGATCTGAACTTCGATATTGAGATCGTAGGCTGTCCGATCATCCGTGAGGAGGACGGACTTGCAAAATCCTCCAGAAATACCTACTTAAGCCCTGAAGAGAGAAAAGCAGCTCTTTGCCTGTCAAAGGCAGTAAAAGCCGGACAGGAAGCCATTCACGCAGGAATCCCGGCAGAAGAGCTTCTCGGAAAAATGCGAGCAGTGATCGAAGCAGAGCCTCTGGCAAAGATTGATTATGTATCCATGGTAGATGCACTTACCATGCAGCCGGTGGAAAAAGCTGACCGCAGCGTTCTTGTAGCAATGGCTGTTTACATCGGAAAAACAAGACTGATCGACAACTTCAGCTACGAGGTATAATGTATGGGAAAAGTTTTAAAGAAAATCGGAATTATCAGCAGCCTTGCATCCAGATATATCGGGATCATTATCATCGCTTTTTCCTGCCTGGCTTTTTTCTGGCGTGACGGATTTTCCTGGATGACGAATTATACGTCTGTATTTCTGGGAGTGATCATGTTTGGTATGGGCCTGACCATAAAGCTGGATGACTTCCGGGCAATTTTTTCCAGACCCAAAGAAGTGGTGATCGGTGCAGTGGCTCAGTATACCATTATGCCGGTGATCGCCTGGCTTCTGTGTAAAGTGATGAACCTTCCGGCAGATCTGGCACTGGGATTGATCCTGGTGGGATGCTGTCCGGGCGGAACAGCCAGCAATGTGATCACCTATATCGCAGGAGGTGATGTGGCGCTTTCTGTGGGAATGACTATAGTTTCCACACTGGCAGCACCGTTGATGACACCGTTTCTTGTATATGTTCTGGCTGGAGCCTGGGTGGAAGTATCCTTCTGGGCCATGGTGCTTTCTGTGGTAAAGGTAATTCTGATCCCGGTTCTCCTGGGAGTTTTTCTTCGGAGCCTTGCGGGAGAGCATGTGGATAAGGTATCCGATGTTATGCCGCTGGTGTCGGTTGTAGCTATTGTTATGATCATCGGAGGAATTGTGGCTGTAAATGCAGAGAAGATCGTAAGCTGTGGAGTTCTGGTGCTTGGAGTAGTGGCGATCCACAATTTCTGTGGTATGATGCTGGGATTTCTGGCTGCAAAAATCTTCCATGTGGAGTATTCCAGAACAACTGCTATAGCTATAGAGGTAGGCATGCAGAACAGTGGCCTTGCTGTCTCACTGGCAGCAGCTAATTTTGCAGCCAATCCGCTTGCAACACTTCCGGGCGCGATCTTCAGTGTATGGCACAATATTGCGGGCTCCATTTTTGCGGGGATCCGCCGTGCAGGTGCAGAAAACCTTGCAGAGCTTGACCGGATCAGGGAAATCGACTGCTGTAATTGCGAAAAGCAATAAGCAGTGAATGCGGATTGCGGATATCCTCCTGACGGGGAACAGCAAAGCTGTGGAAGAATGTCTGTAAAGAAAGATCCCGGGGAGTTTGAGAGATAAAATGGCAGATTATGTCGAAAGAAAAAGTCATAAAATGCAGAATTGTGGTTTACAAATTTTAGCCGGTATACTATAATAACCACATGGACGAACAAACGTCCCCAACATATGAAAACAGGGGGGCCCGCTGAAGCGAGCTGAGAGTAGACTGTAAATGTCTTGACCCATAACCTGATTTGGATAATGCCAACGTAGGGACATATGCACGAAGGATTCTTAAAGACACAGAAGATCAGAGAGTACAGAAGAGATCAGAAGTACAGAAGATTTTCATTAAGTACGTAAGAGTAAGAGCCGGTTGCCGTGATGCGTATGCGTTGCAGCAGCCGGTTTTTTGTTGTATAAACACAAAGAATTTATGGAAGGAGATTTTTTTTACATGAGAAATTACAGTACACAGATGGAGGCAGCCCGTAAAGGCATCATCACACCTGAGCTTGAGATCGTAGCTAAGAAGGAACGCATGACAACAGAGGAACTGCTTCCGCTGGTAGCCTCCGGTAAGGTGGCGATCTGTGCAAATAAAAATCACAAATGTATCGATCCGGAGGGCGTAGGCTCCATGCTCCGCACCAAGATCAATGTAAACCTTGGTGTATCCAGAGACTGCAAGGACTACGATGTAGAGATGCAGAAAGTAATGGAAGCTGTAAACATGGGCGCCCATGCTATCATGGATCTTTCTTCCCACGGAAATACCATTCCGTTCCGACGTAAGCTTACATCCGAGTGTCCGGCAATGATCGGAACCGTTCCGGTTTATGATTCCGTTATCCACTATCAGAGAGATCTTGATACGCTGACAGCTAAAGATTTTATCGATGTAGTCAGACTCCATGCACAGGATGGTGTTGACTTTGTAACTCTTCACTGTGGAATCACAAGAAAGACCATCGATCAGATCCGTAATCACAAGAGAAAAATGAATATCGTTTCCAGAGGAGGATCCCTTGTATTTGCATGGATGTGCATGACCGGTGAGGAGAATCCGTTCTATGAATACTACGACGAGATTCTGGATATCTGCCGCGAGTATGATGTGACCATCTCTCTTGGTGATGCCTGCCGTCCTGGATGTCTGGCTGACGCAACAGACGTATGCCAGATCGAGGAGCTTGTACGTCTTGGCGAGCTGACCAAACGTGCATGGGAAAAGGACGTTCAGGTTATGGTTGAGGGACCGGGACATGTGCCGCTTGATCAGGTTGAGGCAAATATGAAAGTACAGCAGTCCATTTGCCAGGGTGCACCGTTCTATGTATTAGGACCTATCGTAACTGACGTTGCACCGGGATATGACCACATCACATCCGCGATCGGCGGAGCAGTAGCTGCTATGTCCGGAGCAGCATTCCTCTGCTATGTAACACCGGCAGAGCACCTTGCACTTCCGAATCTTGAGGACGTAAAACAGGGAATCATGGCATCTAAGATCGCAGCTCATGCAGCAGACATTGCCAAAGGTGTCCGCGGTGCCCGTGAGATCGATGACAAGATGGCAGATGCCAGAAGAAAGCTTGACTGGGAGGCACAGTGGGAATGCGCCATGGATCCGGAGACAGCAAAACGTATCTGGAATGAGCGCAAACCGGAGCATGATGATACCTGCTCCATGTGTGGTAAATTTTGCGCAGTACGAAGCATGAACAAGGCACTTGCAGGAGAACATATCGATATTCTGTAAGAATACAGAATGCATATGAGCATGCAGCATCACAGTAGAACGTGGTGTTGGCAGTATCCAGCCAGAAAACTGGTTGATCGAATGCGGATTGGGTATATTCGCCTGATTACAATATAAAAGACTGACACGTCAGAGCCGCTGCTGTCTGTGGTAAAATATCACATCAGGGTGGCTCTTTTTGTATATTCAGCATGTTACTTTGTGCGGCAAGGATGGGAAACACGATATTTGACAGAACTTTTTACTGGAATAAAATGGTAAAGCGTACTATAATAAAAACGTTATATGATCAATAAAGGAAGGAAAGGTAAGAGAAAATGAAAAAGCGTTTTATATTGTGCAGAACTGTATTGGTTGTCTGTGCGGCAGCGCTGCTCATAACCTTTGGAGGCGTGAACAGCTATGCAGCAGAGAAAACGAAAACACAGACTGCTAAAGTGACAGTTACCGCAACACCAACTCCGAAACCTAAGAAAGGTTTTATTAAAGAAAAAGGCGGATATCGTTATTATGTAAAAAATAAACCGTTGAAGAATGCATGGAAAAGGATCAATAGCAGATATTACTGGTTTAAGGGTAACGGATATGCAGCACAAAGCGGAACCTTTAAAATAAAAAATACATATTATGTATTTGATGAAAAAGCTCGCAGACTTGCTCCGAAAAAAAGCTCTGTGCAGAAAGTAAAAAACAACAGATATTTTGTGACTTCCAAAGGAACTCCTGTATCTGTAGGATGGCATGAGTACAACGGAAAGATGTATTACGTATACAGAGACGGAAAATGTGCTGCCAACAGAACTGTTGGCGGGATCAGATGCACAAAAGACGGATATGCGTCCAATATGGATCAGGTAAAATGCAAGCTGGCTGCAAAAAAATTCATTGCACAGCATACAACAGCAAATATGACAAAGGAACAGAAGCTTCGTGCATGCTTTAATTACATTGTAGGCTATAATCGTTTTGTGGGAAATATGAGTCCTACAAAAGAAGAATTCCAGACCACCACATGGGTTTACAAGTATGGCCTTCAGATGTTCCGGAACGGTCTGACAGGAAATTGTTACGGAATATCCAGTTCCTTTGCAGCCGTGGCAAAAGAACTGGGATATCAGCCATATGTTATCACTATTCCGGAAGGCCATGGTTTTGTAATGATCGACGGCCGCTATTATGACAATATGTACGGTGGATTATTTAATGCTGTAACACGTCCGGCTTACTATGTCCTTCAGAAGATCAAGTTCTGATGTAAAGGAGAAGGAAAGCTATGAAAAGATTAAAAAAATTTCTGGTAATTATGATCTGCATCATTTTTGCGACGGCGCCGTTCATTTCGGTCTCAGAACCTGTTTCTGTACAGGCGGCAGTAGCAACGCAGAAAACACAGCTGAAAAAGATAAAAGGCAATTATTATGCTTATGAAAATGGTAAAAAGCTATGCAACAAATGGCGTACTGTTAAGACTGGAAAAAGCAGTTACCGCTATTATTTCGGAAAGACCGGAGCTGCATATAAAGCAGGCATATCCAGCTGTGGAAAACATGGAGCCTTTGTCAGAAAAATCGGCAATAAGTATTATGGATTTGATTATCTTGGACATATGGTAACAGGACTTCGCGGTGGAAAAACTTCCACGTATGGAGTTCCGCAGGTGTATTATTTTAATTCAAAGGGTGTATATGATAAAGCCAGAACTACAAAATACAGAAAAGCATCCAGAATGAATGCAAAAGCAGCAACTATCAAAAAAATGCTTGGTAAATATCAGAAGCGTACAACCAGTAGTCCAAGCTGTTTTCTGGATGGAAATGGCGTGGATGTGACTTATACATATGCACATCTTGAACTGAATGTATTCCGCCCAAATGGAAAGAACAGTAATGCTGAAATTGTGGAAAGTCTGATGTTCCGATAATAAAACATAAACCGCTGTGATCTAAAATGAAGATCACAGCGGTTTTTTGCAGAGTTGGGGACATTATTGCAGCTTGCGAAAAGACAGGGCCGCGTTATAATAAAAACAGAACTTACATATAAACGGTTTACATAAAAAGGAAGGAAAGGTACGAAATGAAATTTCCGAAAAAATTGATGGCATTTGGCCTGTCGTTATGTATGGCTGTTGTTCCATGTGGACCGGTGGCGGCTGAAGATTTTACAGATGCACAGACGGATATGACAGACACCATTGATACTTTTACAGATGACGGGAATTCTGAGGAATCAGAAAATACCGTAAACACAGATCAGATCACGGAAGAAGATACTGCCGTGAGCACAGATCAGATTACAGAAGAAGAGTTTCCGGGATCAGATATCGGAACGGAAACGGATGAAGCTGAAAGCTCAGAGAGTGAGGAAATACAACAGGATTCTGAAGGAGAATCAACTCTGGAAGAACCTTCGGCGGTCATCAGAAAAGCAGAAGGAACAGAGGAGGCTGCGGCACCGGAAGAAATTTTTGGTGACGGAGAAAACCAGGAGCAGCAGGAAGATATATTCACAGATGATATTCCGGCAGCAGGCACTTCCGAAAAAGAAACAGATGTGGAGAGCACAGAAATATATCTGTATGCGATGAATGATACTTACAGCAGTGTGATCTCCATGCCGGATACCATGCAGACATCTTATCAGATCCAGACATCCGGCAAAAATCCGGTATATACGGTTGTTTCTGGTTATACTGCGAAAGTCAGCAAAACTGGTCTTGTTACTCCTAAAATGCAGTATGTAACCTATGTAGACAAAAACGGAAATGACGTAAAGAGCCAGTGGGAATACATGTTTGGAGAGACCCTGATCTCTGTACAGGATGGAAACAGTACCGTTTATTATAAATTCATACTTAAAGATTATGCGGAGTATTACGCAGAACAAAAAATGGATACATTCCTCAAAGAAAATATTACTGCGGAAATGTCCGATTATAAAAAGGTTGAGACGATCGCCAGATGGCTTGCCAACAACTTCAATTACAGTCAGTATCATTCCGGCTATACAGGCCTGATGCTGGATGGCGGCGGAGACTGCTGGGCCAATACCAGCGCAGTGAACTATATGTGCGAAAAACTGGGACTGACCGTGTATGCAAGGTATGCGGCAAATGATCCGGGGGCGGGAAGCGGTCACAGGAACTCCGTAGTCATCATTGACGGAGAAAGATATCTGGTTGACTGCGGATATACGGGAAATGCCCCCAGACATTATGAATTGTCCAAAATGGACTATGACTATTCTTATAAGATTCTGAATGATGGAACACTCAGGCTGTATCAGTATGAAGGAACGGATACAAATATCGTAGTTCCGGATACTATTGACGGAAGAAAAGTAACGGTTCTTGGAAACAGTACCTTCCAGTATTGCACCCAGGCTTCTGATATAGAGTCTGTTACTTTGCCGGATTCGCTTACAACCATTGAAAAGAATGCTTTTTACAACTGTGAGAAATTGGAATCTGTTACGATTCCCCCAAATGTGTCATCTATAGGGCTGGCTGCTTTTGTGGAGGGCTTGTCTGAGTCCAGTCTGACAGAAATTAAAGTAGATCCGGAAAATCCGTATTTTTCTGAAAAAGACGGAGTGGTATTCAGCAAGGATGGCACAAAACTGATCGTGTTTCCGTCCGGACGTTCCGGAGATTACCAGATTCCGGATGGAACTGTAAGCGTGGGAGACTATGCTTTTTATTACTGTGTAAATGTTTCTTCCATAACAGTCCCGGGAAGTGTCAGAAGCCTTGGAGAAGGTGCATTCGGAAACTGTTCGTCGCTTACGAAAGCTGTCCTAAACGAAGGCTTGGAAGAAATCGGTGAATATGCATTCCAGAGCAGTTCAGGGATCTGTGATATTATAATTCCCGCATCTGTAAAATCAGTTGGGAAAAATGGACTTCGTCTGTCTTCCGGGTGCAGGATAAGAGTACTGAGCACAGATACTGTCTGGGCGGATGATGCGTTCAGGGATTCAGCACTGATCGCGGGAAAAAAGGATTCCACACTTCAGAAATACGCAGAGGACCGTGGCTACACGTTTGTGGAGCTGTCAGCAGACAACCGGATACCGCTTCAGAATGAATGGTTTGAACAGATCACTTCAGACTATGAATATAATGGAAAAATCCATGAACCCGAAATAGAATCCAGTGAATCCGCACCGGAACTTGAGCAGGGCTCCGATTATGAAGTAACTTATGAAAATAACATCAATGCAGGAACTGCGACTGTAAAGATCACGGGAAAAGATATTTTCTGCGGTACAGTAGAGCGGAGTTTCAAGATTACGCCAGATGAAAATGGAATGTATGTGTGCTATTTTGCGGAAAATAATGAAACATACCTGGAAACCACCTTTAAAGGAAAAAAAGTGGAACCGGAAGTGGTAATTGACGGACTGGTACAGGGAAAAGATTATACGGTAACCTATGTTAATAATGAAAAGCCTGGTGAAGCTCGTGCAGAGCTCACGGGAATCGGCAATTATAAAGGATCGGAAACATTATATTTTACTATTTACGGAAAACTACCGGCTGCGGATCCAATAGCTGATCAGACATATACAGGAAAAGAACTCACACCTGCCATCGTAATCCCCGGATTGAAAGCCGGCGAAGATTATTATATGTACTACGAGGATAATCAGTATCCGGGTGTGGCAACGGTAACCATTTATGGTACCGGTTATTATAAAGGTACCGCAACCATTCATTTCAAGATCATAAAAAAGACAGAAAAGTTTGTCAGCAATGTTAAGCTAAACAGAACCTCTTACACTTATACGGGAAAAACCATCCGGCCATCAGTAACCGTAACTGTAAATGGAAAGAAGATCGGTTCGAGTGCTTATAAGCTGTATTACAAAAATAATAAAAATTCCGGAATTGGAACTGTGCAGGTCAGAGGGACCGGAAAATACAGTCGTATCAACAAAACGCTTACCTTTAAGATCCTGCCTCCAAAAACTCTGCTGACAGGACTGAAAAAAGCAAACAGATCCTTTACCGCAAGCTGGAAGAAAAATATACAGGCAACCGGCTATCAGATCCAGTATGCAGCAGACAGCAGATTTACAAAAGAAAGAAAAACGGTCACAGTTGGAAAACAGTCTGCGACCAGATATAAGATATCAGGACTGAAAAACAAAAAGACCTATTATGTCCGCATCCGGTCATATAAAAGAGTCGGAAAAAAGGTTCTTTACAGTAGCTGGAGTACGGTAAAGAAAATCCGGGTTTGATCATAAAGGAGTGGATCTTAGATTTATATAAATGGAGCAGAATGCTTCTGTGACAGAATTAAGCCTTGTAATTATAAAAAGAGCGCGTTATAATGAACTCATAAAAAAGAAAATTTCTTCGGGGCAGGGTGTGATTCCCTACCGGCGGTATAGTCCGCGACCCGCTTTGGCGGCTGATCTGGTGAAATTCCGGAACCGACAGTAAAGTCTGGATGAGAGAAGAACGCGCAGTATTTAAAGAACGTGCTCAGTGCCCCGGGAAGAAGTTCCCGGGGCTTTTTATGTGAAGAAATTTTTTCGCATAAAGATTTCTTGTGGAAATTTTCTTTGAATATTTCTGAAGAAGGAGAGAGAGTTATGAGTGAACAGATATTACAGAGAGGAAATACTGTGGAAAGAAGCAGAACAAGAACCATCGCGCAGGTAGCCATGCTTGGTGCTGTGGCAGGAGTATTGATGAATCTTGAGTTTCCGATCCCGTTTCTTGCACCGTCTTTTTATCAGCTTGATTTTTCCGAGGTACCGGTTATGGTAGGAACCTTCGCTATGGGACCTGTGGCAGGTATCCTGATCGAGCTTGTGAAGATTCTCGTACATCTTGTGACTAAGGGAACCATGACTGCCGGTGTTGGTGATGTTGCCAATTTCCTGTTTGGATGTGCCTATGTGGTACCGGCCGGCCTGATCTACCGTTTCCGTCACAAAAAGAGCAGAGTACATGCAGTTGCAGGTATGGCAGCAGGAACAGTCCTGACAGCGATCCTTGCATGCTTTGTCAATGCCTTTGTATTGCTTCCGGCTTACGGTAAGGCGTTTGGAATGCCAATCGAGACCTTTATCCAGATGGGAAGCGCAGTACACAGCTCCGTAAACGGACTGCTTACCTTTGCACTGCTGATCATTGCTCCGTTTAATATCTTTAAATATGCACTGACATCTCTGATCGTATTTGTAATCTATAAGAAAATCCGTGTTGTACTGAAAGGTGACTGATTATAAGCAGCTGCCGGAGGATGAAGAAAAGATCAGAAATTGGTGGTTTCAGATAAATATCTGAGAATGTGAGAAATGCCATGTAATATATTGCCGATGGGCAGTAAATTACATGGCATTTTTTATGTCAGGCGTTTTGTTCTGCAGTTTTCATGACTCCAAGCTCACGTCTGGCAAAAACAACGGCCAGCACAAATGCAGAGGTATCTGCAATTGGTCCTGCGTACATGACGCCATCGATTCCGAAGAAGACCGGGAAGATGACGATCAGCGGCAGCAGGAAGAGCACCTGCCTTGTGAGGGACATGATCACACCAAGCCTGGCTTTTCCAATGGAGGTAAAAAAGCCGGCGGACATAGGCTGGATCCCGTTGGCAAAGGTCATCAGCATGAAGATGCGGAGATATTTTTCTGCAAAATGAAAGTACAGGTCGCTGCCGTTTCCGAAGATGCCTACGATCTGATGCGGGAAGAACTGGAAGCAGATAAAAAATATGGTTGCGATCACAGTACATAAGGTTACGGAATAGCGGTATGTCTGGCGTACACGGCTGTATTTTTCGGCGCCGTAGTTAAATCCCCAGATGGGCTGGGAGCCCTGGGAGATTCCGATGCAGATGGCCATAAATACCTGATTGACTTTGGAAATGATCCCTGCACAAGCGATCGGAATATCACTTCCGTAAGCGGAGAGTGCTCCGTAATGGCGAAGTGTATTGTTCATGACAATCTGCACTGCAGCAATGGCAACCTGATTGATACAGGATGCCATTCCCAGAGAAAAAATGGCAGACAGATTGCGTGCCTTAGGAATCAGCATGGAGTGGTCCAGGTACATTTTTCGGAGTCTGGAAAAATAAAAGATGATCAGAAGTCCGGATACAATCTGGCCGATCACGGTTGCCCAGGCTGCACCTTTGATGCCCCAGCCGAATCCAAAGATGAAAAGCGGGTCCAGGATGGTGTTGATGGCGGCACCGGCCAGGATGCAGGTCATGGAATAGGTAGGACTCCTGTCTGCTCGGATCAGGTGGTTGCCGCCTGTGCTTAAAACATAAAAGGGAAGTCCAATGGCGGTGATCCCCATGTAATCAATGGCATAGGGCATGACGTCCGGTGTTCCGCCGAAAAAATGAAGCAGTGGCTTCAGGAACAGAAGGACGATGACAGAGAGTATCGTACCGGAGATTATCAGCGCGGAGAGTCCGGTTCCTGCAATGGAGCTGGCTTTTTTTTCGTTTCCTGCGCCCATTTCCAGGTTGTAATTGGAGGCGCTGCCGATTCCCAGGAGCAGTGCAGCAGCAGTAGAGATAATGGTTACGGGAAATGCGATGTTTGTGGCGGCGTTTCCAAGCATTCCTACGCCCTGTCCGATAAAGATTTGGTCAACGATATTGTACAGAGCGCTGACCAGCATGCTGATGATGGCGGGAATGGCGAATTTGGCGATCAGGCTGCCTACAGGGGCGGTTCCCAGAGGGTTTTCGGCCTGGGCAGCATTGGTCTGGTTTTTCAATGTTTTTTCCTTCTTTCTTGTCTACAGTAGCTGTTTGGTAATGTGATAAGTGGATTTTTAATTTTATAGCAGGGTATTTATTATAGCACTATTGTGAAGGGAGTGTAAGTATAAAAAATTGACCTTTGGTTTTGGATGGGATAAAATGTTTTTAGAAAAATTTTCGGGAAGGAGCTTTTCAGATGGGTAAGATCAACAGTGTGAAAAAACTTACAGATAATAAGTTCGTGAATCTTTATGGAGTGGATGCGACCAGTGTACATGATACGCCGGTTTCTTATTTTGTGGCCTCCAGGGCGAAGAGTGTGGAGGATATGAAGCTTTCTACAGGGGAGAATCATCCGGATGGGGTGATCATTTACAGTGTTTATGGAGAGAAGCGGGATAAGGTTGTGCTGATCCGTCAGTATCGGTATACGATCGGCGGGTATATTTATGAGTTTCCGGCGGGGCTTGTGGAGCCTGGGGAGGATTTCCATGAGGGTGCTGTGCGGGAGATGTTTGAGGAGACCGGGTTGAAGCTGGAGCCGATCAAGGTTGCGGAGGCTTTTGAGAAGCCTTATTTTACGACGATTGGGATGACGGATGAATCCTGTGCTACGGTTTATGGGTATGCCAGTGGTGAGGTTAGTAAGGCGGCTCAGGAGGATAGTGAGGAGATCGAGGTTGTGATCGCGGACCGGGATGAGGTCAGGAGGATACTGAAGGAGGAGAGGGTTGCGATCATGTGTGCTTATATGCTGATGCATTTTCTTGAGGATGAGGAGGTGTTTGGATTTCTTGGGGAGATTTAAACGGAGGTAGTTATATGGCGGAAGGGGACGCCAGTGAGGGGCTTCTTTCCAGGCTGGGGCTTCGTCGGGGGCTGGCTTCTAAGGTGCCGGAATTCTGCTAAAAGCGCTTCAAAAAATCTCGAACTTGCGTCAGAAGCCGCTCAAACAGCGAGATTTTTTGAAGCAACGCAGATTTCCGCCACCTAAGAAGCAGCTCCCCTCCTGCAGAGTCAGTCTGGAAAGAAGCCCCTCACTGGCTGTGCGTTGGCCGTGAGACGTGTTAAATCTCGTGGGGAGTGTTGCTAGTGGGGTGGTATGACGGGAGTTGGATGAGCCGTCAGCGCTGCGCTGGACGGCTGGGAGGAAAGGCTGAGATTCCTTGGGGTATGACGGGAGTTGGATGAGCCATCGGCGCTGCACTGGATGGCTGGGAGGAAAGGCTGAGATTCCCTGTGGCTTGAAGAGGGGAATGGGTCATCGGCGCTGCGCTGGATGGATGAGAAAAACGGGGAATCTGCGGTTGCGGATTCCCCGTTTTGGTCAGAGCTCTGTGAGTTTTCCCAGGTCTTTGTTGTATTTGCAGTATTTGCCGTTTTCGGAGATAAATGGCTGGTAGGTGTCGGTACGGTTGTCTTTGACGTAGACGATTCCGGTGGCGATCATTTCTACCAGGGAGAAGCGTTTGCTTAAGCTGGAGATCCAGCGGTAGGTTTTTTCGTTGCCGGAGTCTGCCATGAGAAGGTTGTAGCCGCCTGGGCAGGATTCCAGGGTGAAGTAGATTTTCTGGGATCGGATGGAGGTGTTGAAGACCTGGCCGGTGATGTAGGTGGAGAAGTTGGTTTCTACAAATTGGCGGAAGGTGTAGAGATCGTAGATCACGCCGGTGGTCTCATCTTTGATCTTGTCGCCGCGTTCGATGCGGGCTTTCAGGAGCTTGAGGACTTCGATGGTCCAATTGATGAAGGAGATGCTGCTGTAGGTCATGCTTTCCTGAAGTTGATCGACCAGCTGTTTTGACAGGATGTTGGATTTTGATGCTTCATTAAAAAGTTCTTCGTTCATAAGGTTCCCTCCAGTGTTGGATTTTTATATGGTTTTCGCTCTTTTTTTTGTATCTTTTATTATAAGTCTGAATTGTATATAAAGCAATAAAAAATGCGTAAAATACAAAGATGATTATTGAAAAATGATATATAATTAACGAGTGCGTTTTGATAATATCAGTGTTTTCAGCGGCTTGTTAAAAAATGGATTGTAAATATCCAGTTAATTTGAATAAGTATAAGTAAGAGTTTTACCAAATATCGCCATTTTATTGATAAAATTTTGTTGTATATCTCCCTTGACATAAAGCCTTCCTCCGGGTGTATCATAGTGCTGTGTTAAAGGAGGTAGACTATTATGTTTGAGACATTACAGGAGAAGACGGAAGAGAAAGCAATGGTACAGTTCCTTGAACGCTTTACAGATTATCCATTTCTGGTAAAGTTCAAGAATTCCGAGTATCACATCGGAGAGGGTGAACCTACATTTACGGTGAATTTTAAGAAAGCGATTCCTCTGGCGGATCTGATGAAGAGCACATCCCTTGCACTGGGTGAGGCGTATATGCGTGGGGATCTGGATATCGAGGGAAATCTTTATGAAGCGCTGGACCATTTTCTGGGACAGATGGGGAAATTTTCTACCAATGAATCTGCTCTGAAAAAGATCATGTTCAGTTCAACATCAAAGAAGAATCAGGAAAAGGAAGTAACCAGCCATTATGATATTGGAAATGATTTTTATAAACTTTGGCTGGATGAGACTATGAGTTATTCCTGTGGGTATTTTATCCATGAGGATGATACGTTGTATCAGGCACAGGTAAATAAAGTTGATTATATCCTTAAGAAATTACATCTGGAAGAGGGTATGAGTCTTCTGGATATCGGCTGTGGCTGGGGCTTTCTGCTGATCGAGGCAGCTAAGAAATATAAGGTTCATGGTACCGGTATCACCTTAAGTCATGAACAGTATGCAGAATTTCAGAGACGGATCAAGGATCAGGGTCTGGAAGATTATCTTACGGTAGAGCTGATGGATTACCGTGATCTGCCGAAGAAGGAGTATCAGTTTGATCGTGTTGTCAGTGTCGGTATGCTGGAGCATGTTGGACGTGATAATTATCAGCTGTTTCTTGATTGTGTGGAAAAGGTTCTGAAGCCGGGCGGACTGTTCCTGCTTCACTTTATCAGTGCTCTGAAGGAGCATCCGGGTGATCCGTGGGTCAAGAAATATATTTTCCCGGGCGGAACTGTTCCGAGCTTACGTGAGATCCTGAACCATATGGCAGAGGACAATTTCCATACCCTGGATATCGAAAATCTCCGTCTGCATTACAATAAGACATTGCTTCACTGGGAAAAGAATTTCCGGGACAATATTGAAAAAGAAAAGACTATGTTTGACGAAGAGTTCCTGCGTATGTGGGATCTGTACCTGTCAGCATGTGCGGCAACCTTCCACAACGGAATTATCGATCTTCACCAGATTCTTATGACCAAGGGTGTGAATAATGATCTGCCGATGACACGCTGGTATTGATAAAAGCCTTTACAAACCTGCCGGAAAGGAATATCATACTTCTATAAAATTATTTATTAAAGCGTATAAGGAGCCTGTGGATTCAGCATATGATTACAGAAATGCTGAATCCGCAGGCTTTGTTTTTTAACCGATAAACCGCGAAGGAGTTATTCGGTCATGAGCAAGTAGCGAAGCGTATTGCGAATATTCGCTTGACTATTCCGTTTACCGATAATTATGGAATGTGCATAAAAACAAAGCTGCAAACTTGTTCAATAAGCAGAATCATAGAAAACTATCTTGACAGATCAGGAGAAAAGAATAATAATGTAATTACTTTAATAAAATAATTAATAAAAGATGATATGCAATAGAAAGAAATTAAAGGAGGAGAATAAGATGCTTCAGCAGGTAATGACAAATCCAGGAGAGATTATTTTCAGAGAGGTTCCAGTTCCGGAAGTGGGAGATGACCAGGTTCTGGTTAAGATCATGAACATTGGTATCTGCGGATCAGATATCCACGTATATCACGGCAAGCATCCTTTTACAAAATATCCGGTAACGCAGGGACACGAAGTATCCGGTGAGATCACGGGACTTGGAAAGAATGTGACAGGCTTTAAGGTTGGCCAGAAAGTAACCATTGAGCCTCAGGTATACTGCGGACATTGCTATCCGTGCCGCCATGGAAAATATAATCTCTGCGAGGAACTGAAGGTTATGGGCTTCCAGACAACAGGAACAGCTTCTGAATTCTTTGCAGTAGATGCATCTAAGGTAACACCGATCCCGGAGGAGATGTCTTACGAGGAAGGTGCAATGATCGAGCCGCTGGCAGTTGCAGTCCATGCCGTGAAGCAGATGGGCGATGTAAAAGGGATGAACATCACAGTGATCGGTGCAGGTCCCATCGGAAATCTTGTCGCGCAGACAGCCAAAGGAATGGGGGCAGCCAGGGTTATGATCACGGATGTCAGTGACCTTCGTCTTGCAAAAGCAAAAGAGTGCGGCATTGATATCTGTGTAAACACAAAGGAGAAAAATTTCGGAGAGGCACTGGTAGAGGCGTTTGGTCCGGATAAGGCAGATGTGATCTATGACTGTGCCGGAAATAACATCACCATGGGACAGGCCATCCAGTATGCGAGAAAAGGCAGCGTGATCGTACTGGTAGCGGTATTTGCGGATATGGCAACCGTTGACCTTGCTGTTGCCAATGACCACGAGCTGGATATCAAGAGTACTATGATGTACCGTCATGATGATTATGTAGATGCCATTGATCTTGTAAATGCGGGGAAGGTTCATTTAAAGCCGCTGATCTCAAAGACATTTAAGTTCGCAGATTATCTGAAGGCTTATCAGTATATTGATGAGAACCGTGAGACAACCATGAAGGTTATCATCAATGTGCAGGAGAAATAGATAAGATTTGTATCTCCTGGAAACAAGCTCGGTACGGCAATTGGAACAGCATTTCCGACATCGTTGCCGGGAAAAGACGGCTGATAATATAAGCAATATAAGAAAAACTCCCGGATGTTGGCTGTCCGGGAGTTTTTTTACGAGAGTTTGTGTGGGAGCGTAAGATCATGCTGTCGGCGTATGGAACAGTTTTTCAAAATCTTCCTCACACATAGGACGGTAATACAAAAATCCCTGGATCTCATCGCAGCCTTCTTCTTTCAGAAATTCGGCAATATCTTCTGTTTCCACACCTTCACATACAATGGATTTTCCCATGCGTTTCAGCATGTGAAATACCTCCTGAAGAACAATTTTTGCATTTTCCGTAAGGGAATCGCCAAGGAATTTCCGGTCGATCTTTACTTCATTGAACAGCAGATCCTTTAAGGCATTCAGGGAAGAATATCCGGAGCCGAAATCATCCATGGAAATCTGTATGTTGTGCTGCTTAAGACCGCGGATCACACAGTTGACAGCTTCGGTATTGTTTACATAGGTGGATTCCGTGATCTCAAAGGTGAGACGAAAAGTGTCTACATGATAGGTGCGGATCAGTTCGCGGATCTTTTTGACAAAAATTTCAGGTTCTTCAAAATGCAGTGGAGAAACATTTAGGGAAATGCGGAAATCTGTCGGAAGCTGATCGGAAAATTTCTGAAGCCATTGGAAGGCTTTTTCGTAAACATAATAATCCAGGCTGATGACAAAACCATTCTGCTCAAACAATGGAATGTACACAGCAGGGGACCAGAGCATTTTTCCATTGCGGAGCCAGCGGACCAGGATCTCCGCACTGGAGATCTTTCCGGTGGCAGGAGATATTTTGGGCTGGAAATAGATCTGAAATTCTTCATTTTTCAGAGCCAGATGAAAGGAATGGAGGATTTCTGCCTGCATCTTTTCCTGTTGATCGATTTCTTTTGAATAGATACAGCAGGGCGGGATCATTTTTTTGGAAAGCCGTCTTGCCACATTTGCACAGGAAAGTACGGTTTCCGGAGAAATTTTTGCGTCCGGGATAAAACAGATCCCGGAATTTGTACGAAAGAAATTAACGTGGTAGGTATTACGTATGCGCTGACTGATCTGTTGATCAAGTTTTGCGATCCGGGACAGAAGCGCTTCGTTGGTAAGGTCTGTGATATCCACAATGCTGACAAATACATCGGAGAAAAAGCGGGTGGTAAAGACAGTAAAGGAAGCTCCTGCCAGCTCTTCGTAGATAATATTCAGGATCTCATTTCCAAGGGAATATCCGTACTTGTCATTAATATAATGAAAATTTTCCACATCTGTGGAAATCAGGGCGATAGCACGGGAGCTTCCTGTATTCTTCTGGATCTGCCGGATTTTTTTAGAAAGAGTCTCGGAAGAGATAGCCGGAATCACGGTATTGCCGGAGTTGGAAGAAGGAGTAAGTTTTTTGATAGCTGCGATCTTTTTTAGAGATTTGTCCTGATACATTTTTTTATCTGCAGCGTTGATCAGATCCTCCATCATGAAGTAGTGATTCTGGAAACTGACTTCATATCCGACAGCATAGCTTAAGGGCAGTGTGGTCCGTGTATTGTATTCCTGAACAAGGGAATCCAGCTTATCAGCCATTTCATGAAGTTCTGAGAGACTGGTATCCTGCTGGATCAGGATAAATTCATCGCCGCCGTAGCGAGCCAGAAAGCTGTCGGAATCCAGGATACGGGTGAGACAATAGGTGAAGGTCTGGATAAATTCATCGCCTTTTTCATGTCCGTAAGTGTCGTTGACATATTTCAGATTGTTCAGGTCAAACATCATTACGCCAACACCGAATGTGCTTGGGCGGTTGCTCAGCTCCTGAATAAACTTTTCCAGAGATGTTTTGTTGTGAACGCCGGTGATATCCCGGAATGCATTTACGATAAGACGGGAGAGAAGCTCTCTCTGGATAAGGGTAAGTGCCAGGGCTGCAACAAGAAGTGCCAGAGTTGCCTCCATAAGCCGCAGCATCGGATGGTATGAAGTTTCCGGACTCTGAAGAAACTTCAGAAGATAGAAATCTATAATTAACAGGCTTACAAGCGCAAGCAGGGTGATTTCGCAGAGATGAAGAACACTTTTTTCTTTTTTCATAGATAAAATAAATCTCCTGTTTCATATAAATAAAGGGGGTACATTTTTTTAAGCCTGCACGATGATCATTTTGGCAAAAGCCTGATTGATACCGATCTTGCTTTCTTTGATGCGGACGATATACGAACCGAAAAGAACAGATACGATGCGGATGGTTGCTCCTTCGATAAATCCCAGAGTTTCCAGATGGTGGCGGTCATCTTCATTTCCACATATTTTCTGGATCGTATAATCAGTGTTGATATCAGCTAAATTTAGTGGCATAGTTCCTCCGTAAAATGTTGTGTGAACAGTAAAAACGAAAAGATATTCGTTACCATAAATTAGTTACAACTAACATTATAACGCAATAAAAATCTGTGTCAATGAAAACAGACAGGAGCAGTTATTGTAGAGTTTGTGAAAATACGTTTTCAGAAATGCAGGCTGTCCGTCTGTAAAAAACTGTGCTAAAATGAGCAGAGAGGAATTTGTCAGAGAAAGATGCGGACAATGAGACAGAATACGGAAGTCCGACTGACAAGATAAAACGATGTATTAGAAACGTAATACAGATCATAAAGACGAGGAGAGAATATCATGGAGAATATTTTTCACAGAGTAAGTATCCGTAAATATGAAGATAAACCCGTAGAGAAGGAAAAGATCCTTCAGATCCTGAAAGCAGGTATGCAGGCGCCAAGCGCATGTAATCAGCAGCCGTGGGAATTTTATGTTGTGACAGATAAGGAGAAGATCCTGGAGCTTTCCAAAGCCACTCCCTATTCAGGATGTGCAGCAGGTGCACCGGTTGTGATCGTTCCGGTATATCGGAAAGAGGGATTGCCTGTTCAGGATATGGCACAGATCGATATGTCTATCGCACAGGAGAATATCTGGCTGGAAACGGATGCACTGGGACTTGGCGGCGTGTGGATCGGAATTGCACCGCTTAAGGATCGTATGGCGTTGGTCCATGATATTCTGAAGCTTCCGGAGAATGTGGAGGTATTTTCTCTTTTTGCCCTGGGATACCCAGCAGAGAGCAGAAAGCAGCAGGATCGTTTTGATAAGAGCAGGATCCACTTTGTAGAATAAAAAAAGCCTTCTTTGAGGAAGATAACATCCGGAAACAGAAGAAGTTTGAATGTAGTGAAAAACACCAATAAATCCTCTGAAAATTTGTGCAGAACGCATTTTGCATGACCGGGATTTTTACGATAAAATGTAAGTATAAGAACTGAAAAACTGCATTAAATGAAAGAGGTGAAGGGTATGAAGGAATATGAGATCATTATTGAAACCATTAATCCCTGCGGTGGCGATCGTCATTCTCAGCAGGAGATCGTTGAAGCAAAGATCGAGAGTCCGGAAGCTTTCGTAAAAGAAAAAGGAAGATTTCCGATCATTGATAAGATCGAGAATCCCGATGGCGGAGTCGTGATCGTAACCGGTGACGGAAAAGGATACATGGTAAGATATACATTTTCTGAATAATGGATAATGCGGCGTATGTGACGGAAAACGGATTGTAAAGCAGAGCTGGGATTAGATCTGGCTTCGTTACATACGCCGTGTTTTGGCTTTTACCTAAAAAATGCATAAAAAAACATATGCAAATTTATAAAATATATATAAATTATTTGTTGAATTTTTATAAAAAAAGGAGTAAAACATTAGATAAATAAAAAAGAGAAATGCATGGAACAGGACAGATCACAAGAAGCAGACCGGATCACAGAGAGCCGCAGCTGGTGAGAAGCGGCAGAAGGTATTTTGTGATATCACCTGGGAGCATCCCGCTGAATAGAAAGGTTAAGTAAGCCGGGACGTAGTCTTCACGTTACAGAAGAGGCTGTTTGAAGAGACAGTATTAAGTGGTTGTATTTAGTGATAAATATGAGAATACAGAGTGGTACCACGGAACATTCCGCCTTTGTTATCCGAAAGGATAGCAGGGGCTTTTTTAATATATAAAAATACAAAGGAAAGAGAGTTGATATTATGAACGGAATAACAATGATGATCATAGCCATTGTAGTTCTCGGAGGCGCATATCTTCTGTATGGCCGTTATCTCCAGAACAAATGGGGCATTGATCCGAAAGCAAAAACTCCGGCATACGAAATGGAGGACGGAGTTGATTATGTACCGGCTGATACAAATGTAGTATTTGGACATCAGTTTGCATCCATAGCAGGTGCAGGTCCCATCAACGGACCGATCCAGGCCGCAATTTTCGGTTGGCTGCCGGTTCTGTTATGGATCCTCATCGGTGGTGTATTTTTCGGAGCTGTGCAGGATTTTGCATCCATGTATGCATCCGTAAAGAATAAAGGACGTACGATCGGATATATCATCGAAGCGTATATCGGAAAGCTTGGAAAAAAATTATTTCTTTTATTCTGCTGGCTGTTCTGTATTCTGGTCGTTGCCGCATTTGCAGATGTTGTAGCAGGAACCTTTAACGGATTTGTCGCAAATGATGCAGGAACAGTTACAAAGGTAGCGGCAAACGGAGCTGTTGCAACCACTTCCATGTTATTTATATTTGAGGCTGTTGCACTTGGATTTTTCCTTAAATATACAAAATTCAACAAATGGGTCAACACTGCAGTCGCAATTTTACTGCTGGTAGCAGCAATTGTGCTGGGACTTAATTTCCCCATGTATGTAAGTCTTGGAACCTGGCATATCATCATTTTTGTATACATCCTGATCGCCAGTGTCGCTCCTGTATGGGCGCTGCTTCAGCCACGTGATTATCTGAACAGTTATCTGCTGATCTTTATGATCGTTGGCGCAGTTATTGGTGTATTTGTAGCCAATCCGTCCTGTAACCTGAAAGCTTTTACAAGCTTTAATGTGGACGGACAGTACATGTTTCCGATCCTGTTTGTAACCATCGCCTGCGGTGCTGTTTCCGGTTTCCATTCACTGGTATCCTCCGGTACTGCATCCAAGCAGATCAAAAATGAGAAAAATATGCTTCCTGTTTCCTTTGGAGCAATGCTGATGGAAAGTATGCTTGCCATCATCGCGCTGATCGCAGTTGCATCTTTTGCAGATGGCGAGGCAGCAGCACAGGGACTTACAACACAGCCGCAGATTTTTGCGGGAGCCATTGCAAACTTCCTTTCTGTAGTTGGCCTCCCACATTCTCTGGTATTTACACTGATCAACCTTGCAGTATCTGCATTTGCACTGACATCCCTTGACTCTGTAGCCAGAGTCGGACGTCTGTCATTCCAGGAATTTTTCCTTGATTCTGATACAGATGAGGAAAACATGAGCCCATTCCTGAAAGTCGTAACAAATAAATATTTTGCAACAGTTATCACACTGGTACTTGCCTACATGCTTACAAAAGTAGGCTATGCGGAGATCTGGCCGCTGTTCGGTTCCGCAAACCAGCTGTTATCCGTACTTGCCCTTGTAGCCTGCGCGGTATTCTTAAAGAAAACAAAACGTCAGGGCTGCATGCTCTGGATCCCGATGGTATTCATGATGGCAGTTACCTTCACAGCACTTGGTATGACCATCACAAAACTTTCAAAAGCACTTTTTACAACAGGACTGGATCTTGGAAACACCTTACAGCTTGTATTTGCAGTATTACTGCTGATCCTTGGTGTACTGGTAGCAATCCAGGGTGTGAAGAAGCTGCTTGAGAAGACAGATGATAAAAAAGCAACGGCATAATATTATCGGATAAGATTACGTATTTTTGTTTGGCTGAAGAAGCATAAAAAGGTGCTGATCGTACGGATGGATTTGTTTGTATATTGCAACAATTCTTTACCTTCCTTCAGCTTGCAGCGCAAAATAAATGCGCTGACAGAAAAACCGAGTGTTTTTTAAATAATCAGGAAATGATGGCTGCGATGATGGAAGGAATGCCGCTTCGTCCGTTGTTAAGCTTCGTTCCCGGAATTAAAAGAGAAATGCTGGAACAGATGGTTGGTGCTTTAAACGAAGGCGTTGCATATAATAAAAAAAAATGTATCAATGGAAATGAAAGCCTTATGCCAGATCAGAAATTAGAGAATCTTCTTAATCTTGCCATGAATGCCCTGCCGAAGGAACGGGCGAAATCGGAAAATCTGAATGTGGGATATGATCCCACCACCAGGCTGTGGGATGTGATCGTGAAGTACAGCGGTCCGGAAAGCGGACTTGGTGGTGAGAGGATCCAGGTGGTCCCGCTGCTTGGCAGCTATGCAGTAGTGACATTGCCGGAAACGGAAATTTCTGCATACTCAGTCAGAGAACAGATCGAGTTTATAGAAAAGCCCAAGAGACTTTATTTTGAGACCTTTGAAGAGCGGGAGGCAAGCTGCATTTTGCCGGTGCAGAATGGAGCCGATGGCTTAACCGGCAAGGGGATTTTGGTGGGTATTGTGGATTCCGGAGTGGACTATTTCCATCCGGATTTCAGAAATGAGGATGGAAGTACCCGGATCCTGCGACTGTGGGATCAGAGTGTAGCTGGAAATCCACCGGAAAACTATGTATCAGGAACTGAATATACGAAGGAAGAAATTGATGAGGCGCTTACACTCGGGGAAACCGAAGGCAGGCGCCTTGTTCCGTCTGGGGATTTCAGCGGACATGGAACAGCAGTTCTTGGAATAGCAGCAGGAAATGGGAGAGCATCGGAGGGAGTGAATCGAGGCGTTGCGTATAGAAGTGATCTTCTGGTGGTAAAGATGGGAAATCCACGGGAAAATTCATTTCCGCGGACAACGGAGCTGATGGAGGGTATTGATTACCTGATACGGCAGGCAGTGAAGATGAGAAAACCGATCGTTATAAACGTCAGCTTTGGGAATAATTATGGTTCTCACAGAGGGGATTCTCTTCTGGAAAACTATATTGATACAGTTGCGGCCATGGGGCGGACTGTGATCGTTACAGGAACCGGAAATAACGGCAGCCAGCCCTGGCATGCAGGAGGAATCCTGCAGCAGGGGAAAACAGAAGAGATCCAGTTGGCGGTGGCAGCTTTTGAGCCCACATTAAATGTACAGTTATGGAAGGATTATGAAGATGAAATGGAAATTTATCTGGAAAGTCCGTCCGGAGAACGGATCGGTCCATTATATGAAAGGCTGGGTCCACAGCGGCATCTGCTGGAAAATACAGAGCTTTTGATCTATTATGGAAAACCCGGTCCCTATCAGCTGTCCCAGGAAATCTACATAGATTTCATTCCGGAGGCTAATTATGTGGACAGCGGTGTCTGGAAAGTTCTTTTAAGTGGAAAACGTGTGCGCTCCGGACAGTATTTCCTCTGGCTGCCGGGTGGAAATGTACTGAATCGCGGAACCGGGTTTTATTCTCCGCGGGCTGTGGGAACTTTGACGATTCCTTCCACTGCCGGAAAAGTTATTTCTGTTGGAGCTTATGATTCCAGACAGAATGCCTACGCAGATTTTTCCGGAAGGGGAAGTCAGTTCCTGCCGATCCGGAAGCCTGACCTTGCAGCTCCCGGTGTATCCATCTCCGCCCCGGTTCCCGGCGGAGGCTACGCCACTGTCACCGGAACCTCCTTTGCGGCACCCTTTGTCAGCGGAAGCGCAGCTCTGCTTATGGAGTGGGGGATCGTGAAAGGAAATGATCCGTTTCTTTATGGGGAAAAGGTGAAGGCGTATCTGAGGAAAGGCGCACAGAGTGTGGGCGGATATGAGGAATATCCGAATGTGGAGGTGGGATGGGG
>ERZ1673739.854-NODE-854-length-39042-cov-7.100982_pt1 | contig 39042 bp, 31 predicted proteins | sample MGYA00580210_ERZ1673739 | MGnify/ENA primary metagenome ERZ1673739 (study PRJEB41218, sample SAMN15661749) | gut metagenome | host: Homo sapiens | place: Canada: London | collected 2015-08-20/2019-03-30 | study: EMG produced TPA metagenomics assembly of... | reverse complement strand
TTGATAAGCACTATTTTTTTAGCCACAAGTGTTACAAAAAAGCTTGACCACAACATTTGTTTACCACATCCTTTTCACGCTAGATGCACACAAATCCATTAATTTGTAAAAAGCTTAACTAAGTGACATTGATTCAGTACCTTCATAGTTACACGCAAAAATCCATTCCAGATCAGCTTCGCTGATGGGATTTTTGCCCTCCAGCCTATGTTTTCTTACGGTCAGCGCAGCAAGTGCGCAGACCTACTGAACAGTTACGATTTTACATCTAATTCACTTTCGATTCTTGCTGCAGTAGTTTCAGCCAAGTCAGTTGTCCTCCAATCCATATGGGTATCAATTGATACCTACATTATAACGTTCATAATTTTAAAAGTCAATGAAAGACTAACTGGAAATTTGATAGTATCATATATGCAATAAATCGGAGACGGGAAAAGATATCTATGGAACCTGCCCAAAGTAGCTGCTGGGTACATAGAAACAAAAAGGATCATATATTGACTCGAATGCCAGTATATGATCCCTTAAGCCCTAAACTAATAAGCTGTGATTTAAATTACTTCGGCCCACCCGTCTGATATTCAGTCAGATTCGATGATGAGGAGGAAGAACCTGAACTTCCCGGAGTGGCCGTACCGGAAGAACCGGAACTATAGTTATAGTTTGTATTGGCACTTCCCGGCCCGGTCATGCTTCCGGTGTTTGTATAATGGTTGTTGCTGCCGGTTGTATTGCCGTTCGGGGCTGTAGTCGATGCAGAGCCAGAACTGGAGTTGGAAGTTCCCGGTCCGCCTGTCTGGTAATTCCCAGCCGACATACCCGTATTCGTCTGGGAAGATCCGGCAGTCGTGGCTCCGGTCGCAGTGGTCGTCGAACCGCCCGGCGCGGATCCCGCCGTAGCATTTCCGCTTCCGCTATTACCCGTAGTAATACCGTTCTGCGCATTCCCCGCCGCTGGAGTACCCATATAATTTCCGTTTGCCACAGTTCCGCCCGTTCCCGGTGTATAGACACTGCCCGCGGAACCACCGTCGATCGCGGATGTCTCGCTCAGGCACACACCGCTCTGATTGAAGGTATAGTTTACATTATTTACGACAAACGATCCGTTGGCAATCATCTTTCCATCTGCCGGATTCAGATAATAATATTTTCCGCCGTCATTCAGCCAGCCCGTGATCATATGTCCGGCCTGATTGAAATAATACCAGCTCTTATCGATCTGCTTCCAGCCCACCGCCATCACACCGGACACGGTGTCCATATAATACTTGTTCGTTCCGTCACTCTGCCATCCGATGACCATCCGCCCGTCAGTGTGGAGATAGTAGAACTTTCCGTCAAGCTGCATCCATCCGGTCATCAGCTTTCCTTCGTTATTGAAGTAATACCAGTAACCGTCAAGCTTCGTCCACCCGGCCGCCATCGCGCCGCTGGCATCAAAGTAGTACAGCAGTCCGTCGATCGTCTGCCATCCGGTCACCATAGTCCCGTCCTGCTGGAGGAAATACCGCTTTCCATCGATATCCGCCCATCCACGGACAAGCTTTCCGCTGCCGTTAAAGTAGTAATACTTCCCGTCCATCTTCCGCCAACCGGTCACCATAGAGCCGTTGCCGCGCATATAGTAATAATCGTTTCCGATCCGCAGCCAACCGGTCACCATCGCGCCGTTCAACAGATAATAGTACGTTCCGTCGACCTGGATCCAGTCCTTCGCCATCGTGCCGTCGGAGTTTAAGTAATACCACGCATCCTCCGCCTTCAGCCAGCCGGTCTTCATCTGACCGGTAGTCGGGAGAAGATAATAATACTGGTTGTCAAGGAGCAGCCAGCCCTTAAACTGGGTTCCGTCCGCGTTCAGATAATACCAGCTCTGGCCATCGTTGATCCAACCGGTCTGCTTTACATAGTTTTTGTAATAGTACCACTTGTCCCCGATGAGACGCCAGCGGTTCGCCGGAAGCTTGCTGCTCAGATCCTTAAAGGTAAAGTTGATATCCACATTTCCGTTGATGCCGTTTACAGTACCCTGATTTGATGCCTGCCAGAGGGCAGCACCCTGATAAGTCGGCTTCGAGTTATAACGGGCAATCCAGACATCATAGTGGACCTTCGTCATATCGATCTTATTGCTGATCCAGTAGTCGTTGGTATACACCATCGGATAATATCCGGCCGTCTCAACCTTCTTACAGAACGCGTTTATGATATCCGCGATCTGGGACGGCGTCAGCCCGTTCATTTCCTGCGCTTCCACATCGAGGACCACCGGGTAGGAGATTGGATAATCCTTGATGAGATTCAGGACAAAATCCGCGTCGGATTCCGCCATCGCTGTAGTCGTCGCGTAGGAATAAAGGTAAACACCGACGCGGAGTCCCGCCGCCGCTGCCCCACGCACATTCGTATCAAAATACGGATCCACCGCATTGTTGTACCGCGTTCCGATCATCGCGAACTGGATATCATCATCGGCGACCGCGGACCAGTTGATATTCTGCTGCCACTGGGAAACATCGATGCCCCGGGACAGGATACCGGTAAGCACGGAACCATCACTTCCAATATAGGAGCCGGACGCGTTCTTCTGCCAGGAAGCCGCCCATACCGGAACCGCCGGACTTACCGCGGAAAAAGCCATGACGGCACTTAAAAGAACCGCCGCCGCCCGTTTCTTTTGTCTCATGGAAATCCCCCTTTAAAAGTTGTACATTAAAATTCTTATCTTACAAGCTGACAGACCTGATGCCGGATGTAGCTGCCGGTACCAGGCAGCGCTGTACTTCCGAAACCGTCGACCAGCTATAAAAAAGATCCCGGGATAACTGTATTTCTGTCACAGCTTCATCCCGGGACTCTATGGACGTTATCTGCGTATTTTCAGTATAGCATAAAAATACACATACGTCTTGCAAAAATTCAATTGAAAATGTGGCGATTATTCGGCTTTTCCGGACCAGTTCCCTGACCTGCGTTCTTCCGAATGCCGCACCAGGAAAGCCGCAGACCGCCAGTACGGTTATCTCAGTGTCCCGCCGTCTCCGATTCCAAGAAATTCCGGCGAGGTAATAATCTTCTTATAAAACCGCTTCGCATACCGGTACATCACGATCGTATAATCGCCAAACTCCTCGCCGACACTGCTCTTATACACCGCCCACAAACACCACAAGAATCCGCCGAGGGCAATATAAGCGTAGTAAACGAACCGCTCCTCGGAAGTCGGCTCCCGGTGCAGGTAGAGCTTGATCAGTTTCTCGACCTCAAAATCATTATAATAGGAATAGATCGCGCACATGCTCACATCGATCAGCGGATCAGACATGCCGGAGTACTCCCAGTCGATCAGGCGGAGATCCCCGTCCGGCAGGAACAGGAAGTTGTCGCACACGCTGTCGATATGGGACAGGACCTTCGGCCGGTTCAGGTGGTCGAGGCGGTCAAGCAGTGTCATCATATGGGACTTTACTTCCGGATAATCCTCAAAAAGCTTCTTCTCGTATCCACGGCACAGTGCCTCATAGAAGGTGATCCGCTCCCGGATATCAAAAGAATAGTCCACATGGAGCTTCGAATCATGGAGCTTCTCCACAAGTGCCATGCACCGTGCCACATCATCCCAGTCGCGCGGATCGCTGTTGCGCGCCCCCTCATAATACTCGGAAATCTTGTAGCCGGTCTCCCCGTTCATGTATACAACATGTTCGGTGATGCCGTAATCCTGTACTGCGTCATAGACCGCCTTTTCCTGCTTCCGGTTGATCAGAAGCTCGGTTCCCGGACCAGGAATCCGGCAGATATAGGACTTGCCGTGAACCTTAAACAGGAAAGACTTGTTCGTCATGCCGGTCTTCAGGCATTTAATGCCCGTGATCTCAGACTCCGGAACCTGCAGCACCTCGGAGATCAGCTCCATGGCGATATTGTCGGAATGGTTCTGGTAGCGCTCATCGAAGAGGCGGAGCTCCTCAAGATTCTCGAACTCATATACCTGGTTGTCCGGCTGTCTGTTGATATACATCTCCGGAACCGGGAAATGGTGTTTTCCGGGAAGATGGCTGTCGACCTCGCCGTTTAAGAGGTCCGCCAGAACCTGCTCCCAGTACATCTGCTCCGTTCCGGGAGTATGATAATACTCCTCGAGGACCGGGAAGAACTTTTCCGAGAATTCCTTCGAGAAGAACACCGGTCCGTACATGACCCAGGAGTCCTCGCCGCCGACCTTTACGCCGGTGAGCAGCCCCTTTTTGCTTGTCTCAAGACACCACTCGGAAGTCTCGCCCTTCATATATACAGAAGAGTACCATGCGCCGCACTCGTAGGTGTGGTACATATTGTTGCGCATCCAGTTGTCGGAAGAGAGAAGATAAGTGTTCCTTCCGATAAAACACTCCCGGGCACGGTAGAGTGTCGTCAGCGTATTCTTATTGTGATATTCCGGGTTGTAGAGAAGCTTCACGCCGAACTTGTCGATCAGATACTCGAACTTCTCCTTCAGATATCCCACGACGATGGTGATATCCGTGACGCCCGCTTCATGCAGCTGCTTGATCTGCCGCTCGATCATGCGCTCGCCGTAGACCTCAAGAAGTCCCTTCGGCGTCTCGAAGGTCAGCGGTACAAATCTGGACCCGAATCCCGCCGCGAGGATCACGGCGCTGTCCATCCGGTAATTTCTTAAAAGATCCACACCGCCTTTTAATAAGGAATAAGATCCGTCCACCGGATCAAAAGAAAAAAGCTCCTGGTCCAGACCTTCCTTCACGAGATGGTTGCAGGTCCCAAGGGAGATATCCATCGCCGCCGCCAGCTCCCGCTGTGTCATCTTGTTGTTCTCATAAATATTCCTGCAGAGTAATCCCAAACGATCCATAGTCGTCCTCCGAATCAAAGATGTTTGCATCGCTTATTATTACTGTTTAATAATAAGGAAGAAACTGATAAAAATGAACATGTTCAAAACGAAAAAATAAATAGATATATATGAACATTATAACACGTACTTCTGATAATACAAGATGATATTTTGAACATGGAATTATCACGTTCAAAATATCTTGAAAAACATATAAAAATGAACACTGTGTAATGACACATCCTTGCCACAAAGCTGCCACAAAGTGGGAAAACGGGCATATTGTACTAATATCTATACAATAGCGGCTAAAAATAGCATTCGCGTAAGGATTTCGTAAGAAAATAAAAACAAAAAAGATATGGAAATTCTTAAGAAAATATACTATAATACCAGTGTATTCGAGGTACAGAGTATTTCTGGAAGCGAAGTAAGATAGTTCCCTTTATTAAAAAATCTTCATTTTTTGTAAAAAAACTATTGATAATTTTACTTATCGGAAGTATAATGCTCTCGTAATGCAATTGGGATTTTTAAAACAATTTCAAAAACACAAAAAGGAGAGTGCATTCATTATGAGAAAGCAGACTAAATTAGTAGCAGTTGTTTCTGCATCTGCACTTCTTGCATTAGGCGCTTCCCTCACATCTTTCGCAGCTTCCAAGGGAACTTGGATGATGGTTGATGGTGAGTGGTATTGCTATGACAAGAACGGCGATGCTTACGAGAACACATTCTGCACAAGCAATGGTAAAGATTACTATGTAGGAGATGACGGACAGCTTGTTCGCTCCGCGTGGGTTGAAGATGACGGAAATTACTATTTCGTTAACAGCGCTGGTCAGAAGATCACAAACGACTGGAGATTAACTGCTCCGTATGATGATGATTCTGCTGAAGAGCAGTGGTATTATTTCAAATCCAACGGTAAGAGAGCCGAGGATGAGAAGATCACTTACAAAGGAAAAACATATTTCTTCGACAGCGAAGGCGAGATGCTCACTGGTTGGGTTCAGAAGAGCGGTGACGGCTGGGACGAGGCTTCCACTGCTGATGTTAAGGGAACCGAAACATATTACTGTGACGAGACAGGTGTGCGTCTTGAAAATTCATGGGTATATGATTATGCTCCGGATGTAGATCAGGACGATATCAACTCTGATGATGATGAACACTGGTATTACTTAAAATCCAGCGGTAAGGCAGCAACTGGCAAAAAATCAAACGTTAAAGGTCAGACATATTTCTTCGATGAGGAAGGAAAAATGCTTACAGGCTGGGTAGTAAAGACAGGTTCCAACGGCTATACACAGGCATGGAATGACGATGACGATACAGATGGTCATTTTGAGACAACTCTTAGCGAACTTAATGCATCTGAGATCCACTTCTGCGGCGATGAAGATGACGGCCACATGAAGAAGGACAAGTGGGTCAAAGCATACAGCAACACTCAGTACGGCGAAGATGACGATGACAATGATAAATATTGGTTCTGGATCAACAAGAGCGGTGATGTTTACGTTCCGGATGATTCCAAGGAGACTGGCATCGGAGCTACAAGATATAAACTGGATGATTGCGAAGGGGATACGTTCGACGATCAGTTCAAAGAAGACAACTATGATGATGATGACAACACGATTGGTCTGACAATGTATGAGAAGAAGATCAACAGCAAGACTTACTACTTCAACGCAAATGGTCAGATGCTTTCCAAGTTTGTAAAGACAGATGCTTCTGACGAAGAAGATGGTGTTGCAAAGATGTACTATCTTGGTGGTTGGGATGACGGCTATAGAAAAGACGGTTCTCAGACAATCAAAGATGAGGCTGGTACCGCAGCACGTTTCTACTTTGCTACAAGCGATAACAAAGATGAGGGCTACTTCAACGCTGCTGGTATCAATGGTGCTAAGAGCGGCAAGCTTTACAGCGATGGTCTCCTTGTGACAGCAGATGATGATAAGTATGAGATTAAGGATGTAACAATTTATACTGTAGCAGAGGGTCAGACTACAGCTACAGCTCAGGTAGCAAGCTACATCGTTAATAAGAGTGGTTCCATTCAGACAGCTGCAAAAGAATACAAAGATGATGATGATGTTGTAGTTGATGCTACTGGTTTCTCATTTAGCGGTACAAAGGGCGCACTTTACAAAAGCTTTAACACAAGCACAGTAGCTACAGGTTCTAACGCTACAAAATAATCTTCCCTATTAGCTCTTTTCTATCGCCCAAATCAGCACAATTGCTGATGGTGACAACCTAAAAATCCGATTGCAGATAGGAGGCCGGTACGTTTTGTACCCGGTCTCCTTTGTGTAAATAGCAGTGTAAATAAAAACAATTACCTATGCTTTACATCAAAAAATAGCAATGCATTCAGAATTGTTATAAGCTCAGTAATCTTGGCAAGGAATATCCTCCGCATCAATTGGACTAAAGCCCATAACAAAAACGGACGGGAATTTCTTCCCGTCCGCGCTTTGCAATTAGAATTTCGTAAAATTCGAAATTAGTTCTGCGGCATTACGTCGTAGATGTCGATCGGAGTTGTAATATCATCCTCAACAGTTAAGCCATCCTTAAGGCTATACTTCCAAGCTGTACTATCTGTTACGAAAGCATCTTTAGGAAGGTTCTTTGTTGTGAACAGAACTTCATTATCTTCTTTGTAATCTACACGATTCTTCTGGATAGAACCGTTCTTGTTAACGATAAATGTATGCTCAACACCATTCTCATCTGTAATAGTAGCTAACTGATACTTGTAATCATCAGCCTTGATTAAGAGACCCTTGAAGTAGAGGTATCCAGACTTGTTACCTGTAATACCAAGACCCTTAGTGTTACCTGTTGTCTTGTTCTCGAAGAAGAACTTGTAGGAATCACCGTTGTCATCTTTTACAGACTGGGAACCTGTCTTCATGGAACCATCATCGTCTCCACCGAAGTAGTACATACCAGCCTTAAGTCCGCTGTCTGCACCAAGGTTATCTGCAGAAACTTCGATGAACTGGCTAAGCATCTCACCATCCTGGTTGAAGAAGTAAGACTTAGAATTTACGTTCTTCTTTGTGAACTCGATTGTTGCGCCGCTATTCTGAGCCTCAAGCTTAGCATCTTTTAATTTGTACTTAACGCCGTAAGCTAACTTAGAAGCGTTAGACTGGGACGGGATGTAAACCTTACCGTTCTTATCGATGGAGTACCAGTACTGATCGTTGTCATCATCCTCAGCATCGTACTCAGACGGTCTCCAAGTCTTGAACCATTTGTTCTTCTTAGCGTGTCCGTCATCCTCATCACCACAGAAATAAACATCTGTGAACTGTTTAAGGTAGTAGTCGCTGTTCTCATCACCAATCTCAAGGTAAGCATTAGAATCAGTATCTTTTGCTACCCAACCAGTAAGCATACGTCCTCTGTTATCGAAGATATATGTCTGACCATTGATGTTTGTACCTTTCTTAGTCTGAGCTTTACCAGAGGACTTGAAGTAGTACCAGTAATCATCAGCATCAGCGTTGTCATCGTCGACATCTGGCTCTGTGGTCTTAATCCAAGCTTTCTCTAAGCGAGCACCTGTCTCATCACAGTAATATGTCTTATCTGAATCGAAGTCGTTAGCTTCATCAACGTTGCCTTCGCCGTCTTTATCATAAGTTACCCAGCCTGTGAGCATCTTACCTTCGCCATCGAAGTAGTATGTTTTATTTTTGTAAGTGATCTTCTTGTCATGAGCCATCTTACCGTTGGACTGGAAGTAGAACCATTCCTCATCAGCACTGTCATCATCGATCGGAGTTGTTAATCTCCAGTCGTTTGTGATCTTTGCACCGCTGCTGTTTACGAAATACTTGTCAGCGCCGTCCTCAACCCACTGGGAACGAACAAGCTGTCCATCATCACCTACGTAATATTCTTTTCCATTGCTGGAGCAGAATGTGTTCTCGTATGCGTCACCGTTCTTGTCGTAGCAATACCACTCGCCATCAACCATCATCCAGGTTCCCTTTGCTGCTGCGAAGGAAGTGATGGAAGCGCCTAATGCTAACAGAGCTGCTGCGGATACTACTGCAGCAATTTTAGTCTGCTTTCTCATAATTAATGCACTCTCCTTTTGTTTTTTTGAAACGCTTTTTGAAATTCCTAATTGCATTACGAAGCCATTATACTTCCGATAAGTAAAATTATCGCAAGTTGCGGGAACGGCTGAAAATGGAGAGAAAAGAGGGATGGAGGGGGAGTACGGGGAGAAAATTAAGAATAATTTCACAAAAAGGAAGTAAATTCCCATCGGCGTAAGTTGCTATAAAAGTCGAAGGATGTTATAATATAATAGATTTTTTATGACGTGACGAAAGGAAGTAAATTCATGGCAAACAGAATAAAGAAGAAAGAGGAGACGAAAAGCAGCTATCAGGATAATGTTGCTTTAATTATGGGAGTGTTCACGCTGATCGTTCTTTGCGTGCTGCCGTTAGTGTTCCATGATTTCTATTTTGATATCCTGGAAACCAAATATCAGTTTTATAGTGTGGCTGCGATCGCGGCGCTTGTGATCATGGGCGGATATGGCCTGGCGAGCGGGAAGATGATCGAGTGGTTCTCAAAGTTTAATTTCCAGACATGGAGAAAGAGCATGAATGTGTGCGACTGGGCGATGCTGGCATTCTGGTTCTGCAACGTCCTTTCCTGGATATTCTGCAAAGATTGGAAATGGGAAGCGTTCTGGGGGACATCCGGACGTTATAATGGCGTGTTTCTTATGACCGTTTACATGGCTTCCTACTTTCTTGTAACCAGATTCTTTAAATTAAAACAATGGTATCTGGATGCATTCCTTGCAGTCGGTATCTTTGTATGCGTATTTGGAATCACGGATTATTTCCAGATGGATATTCTGGGATTTAAGGTAAACATGATGGATGAACAGAAAGCAATCTACACATCCACATTTGGCAACATCAATACTTATACGATCTATGTGGCGGCACTCTTAGCTGTTTCGATGGTTCTGTTCACACAGGAGAAGAACCAGAAGAGAATGCTCTGGTACTTCGGAAATATGGTATTATCAAGCTTTGCACTGATCATGGGTACCAGTGATAACGCGTACCTGTCCTTAGCGGCGATCTTTGGCTTGGCTCCGTTATGGTTATTCAGGACGAAGACAGGATTCCGCAGATATGTAATCTCTGCAGCCACATTTGTTACGGTGATCCTTTGCATCAACGGAATCAACCAGGCATATGCGTCTTCCGTACTTGGAATCGACAGTGCATTTGGTCTTATCGCGAAGCAGAAATTCCTTCCTGTTATTGCGGTACTTCTCTGGATCATGAGCGCGGCGCTTGTTGTCATGAGCAGAAAGCCACAGGCGCTGATGAACAGAACGAGCTCTGATAAGATGAATAAGATCGCGGTTTATATCTGGCTTGGCATCATTGTTGTTGTGTGCCTTGTGGTAGTTTTTGTACTCTATGATGCAAACGCAGCGGGACATGCGGACAAATACGGAGCGATCAGTTCCTATGTTGTTTTTGATGATAACTGGGGAACACAGCGTGGATACGTATGGAAACGCGCGATCGAGCTCTTTACGAAGAAGCTGACTCCGCTTCAGAAGGTATTCGGATACGGCGCAGATACTTTTGCGCTTCTTATGCAGTACTATTTCCCGGCGGACATGCAGAATGGAAAGATGGTTATCTTTGACAGTGCTCATAACGAGTATTTGCATTATTTAGTTACCATTGGATTCGCCGGTATGGCATCTTATATTGTATTTATGGTGTCTTCTATTGTGGCTATGGCAAAGCGAATGAAAGAGCAGCCGGTCGTTGCGGCGGTTATGCTGGCTGTTTTAGCATACATGATCCAGGCGACTGTTAACATCAATCTGCCGATCGCTATGCCGATTATTCTGCAGCTGCTTGCTATGGGTGTTGGATGCAGGAAGACGGCGGTCAGTGAAGAAAAGAAAGACTGAGTAAGTAAATAAAACATATGAGACAATAATGGGGCAGGCAGATTCCTGCCCCATGGGAGGAAATATTATGATGCAGGCAGTCATCATGGCCGGTGGAAAGGGAACGAGACTGGCAGCACTTACAAAGGATGAGATTCCGAAGCCGATGGTCCCGGTAGCCGGAAAACCGCTGCTTTTATGGCAGGTGGAGCGGCTGAAGGAGAACGGAATCACAGATATTATCATGGTGATCGGACACCTTGGAGATAAGATCAAGGAATATTTCGGTGACGGCGAGAAATTTGGCGTTGCGATCCGGTATTATGAGGAGACGGAGCCGCTTGGAACGGCTGGATCTTTCTATTATTTAAAGGATATGATCCATGGAGAACGGTTTGTCATGATGTCCGGCGATCTGTTCTTTGATATCGATTTTCAGCGGATGATCCGCTTCCATGAAGAAAAAGATGCGGTGGCGACGCTGTTTGTACATCCGAATGGGCATCCGTTTGATTCGGATCTTCTTGTGCTCGACAAGGATGACAAGATCACAGCATTTGATTCCAAGCATAATGTGCGGGACTATTGGTATAAGAACTGCGTAAACGCAGGTATCTTTGTATTTGAAAAGAAGATCTGCGATTATGTCCCGGAGCCGGTGAAGAGGAACCTTGAGAACGATGTGATCAAGGGAATGTTAGAGGCGGGGGAGCCAATCTATGGATATTGCTCTCCGGAGTATGTGAAGGATGTCGGTACTGTGGACCGCGTAAACCAGACGCTGGCGGATATTGAGCGCGGTGTAATTGCGGGAAAATGCCTTAGAAATAAGCAGCGTTGTATCTTTATGGATCGGGACGGTACGATCAACCAGTACAAAGGTCTTGTATACAAGGAAGAAGACTTTACGTTGGAGGGCTGCGCAGTCGACGCGATCCGGAAGATCAACCAGTCGGGAAGACTTGGAATCGTTATCACAAACCAGCCGGTGGTTGCGCGGGGACTCTGCGAGATCGAAGATGTAGAGAATATCCATAAAAAAATGGAAACACTTCTTGGAAAAGAGGGAGTGTTCCTGGATGATGTATTCTACTGCCCGCATCACCCGGATAAGGGATATCCGGAGGAGAATCCGGCTTATAAGATCCCGTGCGAGTGCAGAAAGCCGAAGACTGGTATGATCCAGAAGGCGGCGGAGCGGTATAATATTGATCTCTCGGGATCCTGGATGATCGGCGATACGACGATGGATATCCAGACCGGGATCAACGCTGGAATGCGTACGGCGCTGGTACTGACCGGTGAGGCTGGAAACGATAAGAAATATGATGTGAAGCCGGAGCTTGTCTGCAGGGACCTTCTGGATGCTGTAGAGAAGATTCTGCAGATGGATTGAGGATGGTAAAACTCATTTGAGAACTGAGAATACCAGACTGGTTTACTGAAACGATAAAGACAAGACTGGTTTATAAATCAGGAAGTATCATGATATTGAACTGTTGCGAAGAATTAAAACATCAATACAGGAGCATCTAAACGTAAATGGGTAAACATTTATGTGCCAGGAAACGACAGATGGTTCCATAGATGCATAACTTATCAAGTAATTAGGAGTTAATTATGATCATTACACAGACCCCTTTTAGAATGTCCTTCTTCGGAGGCGGAACTGACTTCCCGGACTTTTATAAGGAACACGGCGGAGCCGTAATCTCAACAACATTTGATAAATACTGCTATGTAAATGTGCGCCATTTACCGCGCTTTTTCGATTATTCCACAGAGCTTTCCTATTCTAAGATCGAGCGCGTGACGGATGTCAACGATATCAATCATCCGGCAATCCGCGAGGCGATGAAATACCTGGATATGCAGGAGATCCGCCTTACCTACGAGGCAGACCTTCCGGCAAGATCCGGACTTGGAACGAGCAGTTCCTTCGCGGTTGGAATGTTGAACGCGTTCTATGCGTTAAAGGGAAAATACGCGGATAAGAGAAAGCTTGCAGATGACGCGATCTATCTGGAGCGAGTTCTCTGCAACGAGAGCGGCGGCGTTCAGGACCAGATCGCGGCGGCATTCGGTGGATTGAACCGTATCAACTTCAATGCCGACGGTTACGAGGTAAACCCGGTTATTATCTCACCGGAGAGAAAGCAGCAGTTAAACCAGAATCTGATGCTGTTCTTTACCGGATTTTCCAGATTTTCTTCCGATATCCAGCAGACAACGGAAAAAGCGCTGGTAGACAAGCAGAAGCAGCTCCTTGAGATGCTGTCCCTGGTGGATGACGCGGAAAAAGTCCTTACATCCAAGACAGACCTCAACGAGTTCGGCCGTCTTCTTGATTATACATGGAAACTGAAACGTGGAATCTCCAACAGAATTTCAACAGATTCTATCGACGGACTCTACGCAAAGGGAATGGCAGCAGGTGCTCTCGGCGGAAAGCTTCTCGGCGCCGGCGGCGGTGGATTCCTGCTCTTCTATGTAGAGCCGGATAAGCAGGAAGCGGTCCATAAGGCGATGGAGGAACTCTTATATGTTCCGTTTGAGTTTGAGAACAGCGGTACGAGAGTGATCCATTATACGCCGGAAACGTATGAAAAGCGGTAGAGGACATATAATTAATTGGTATGAGGCATGATTTCAGCTACTGCAAATATGTAGGAGTTTTCTGAAATGAAAATTCTGTATGATATTGTGGAGGCAGCAGGCTTTGCTTATCTGGAACGCACAGTGCCGGTAAAATTGATTACAGGTCGTACAGTGTAGGAAATGCAGCAGATTTCAAATCAGGAGGAATATATGAAGCTGGTATTGAAAAATATTGGAAAAGTGCAGAATGCCACGGTAGAAATTAATGGTATCACGGTCATTGCGGGTGAGAATGATACGGGAAAAAGTACGGTTGGAAAAGCGTTGTTTTCTGTGTTTAACAGTTTTTACAATATAGACGAAAAGATCACAGCGGAGAGAGAGGGAAGTATATTTAATCAGCTTCAGGCGATGTCTAGAGAGGCATGTTTTGATGATTACATTCATATTAGCCCGAGTAAATTGGTAAAAGAAATTAATACTCCTGTTAAAGATAAGAAAACGAGGGATGAGCTTCAAAAAGCAGTTTTTGAAGCTATTGTGGCGAATGGAATTTCGGATGATATCTCAAAAGATACAATCAAAGCTACTGCAGAGCGAATAGTAATGATTTTGTCGGTACCAGATGGGGAGATATTAAAAAGTGTACTGCAAAAGAATTTAGATGTAGAATTTTCCGGTCAGATGGGAAATATTTATTGTGGAAAAGAAAGTTCTATTCAGCTTGAAATCCGCAGCAAGAGTACGGAGATAATTATATCGGGCAATAGAGTAGCTAATGTAATAAATCCTATCAGATTAGGGACGGAAGCCATCTATATTGATGATCCATTTGTTTTAGATGAACTTTCAGGAATTTCAAGATATATATTGCTTGGTGAGCAGAATTATCCAGACCATAGGACACATTTGGAAAACCGCTTGAGAGCTGCATCAAGGACTAATAATGTAGTCGATGAAATTATAACAAATGAAAAATTAGATCAGATTTATCAGAAAATCTCAACAGTTTGCGAAGGCAATGTTGTGGGAGATAAACGTATTTCAGTTAAGTATCAGGTTGGAGACTATCAGTTAGATGTGAAAAACATGTCAACTGGCTTGAAGACATTTGCAATCTTAAAAAGTTTATTGACGAACAGCTACATTCAAACAAATGGAACAATCATCTTAGATGAACCCGAGATCCACCTTCACCCAGAATGGCAGTTGCTATTTGCAGAGCTGATCGTTCTTCTGCACAAAGAATTTGGTCTTCATATTCTTCTGAATACGCACAGCCCATATTTTCTCAATGCAATTGAGGTATATGCAGCAAAGTACCAGGTTTCGGATAAGTGCAAATATTATCTTACTGAAAATGTGGACAAAGTATCTCAGATCGAGGACGTGACAGATAATATCGAGAAGATCTACAGTAAACTTGCAAGACCGTTGCAGGTGCTGGAAAATGAGAGGTATCGCTATGATGGAGTATAATCTCTATGAAACATTTCGAGAGCATATATCTACATTAAAAGAGTGCTCAAAAGATCATAGCGATCCGGACTGCATCAAATTTATGACAGAATCTCAGTTAGAGGCGATAAATTTTGATACAGTTAAAACGAAATATGCGAATGATCTGGTGCTTTCGGAAGAATGTGCTGCTTCAGTAGACGCATTGCTAGAAACGGATGAGAATATAGCTTTTGTCGAGTTTAAAAACGGAAAGGTGAATAATCGAAATATAAAAGATAAGATTCGCGATAGTTTGCTGCTGTTTTGTGATCTTACAAAGCAGACGATATCTGACACTAGAAAAAATCTGGACTTTATTGTAGTATATAATGAAGAAAAGAATCCTCTGCCTAATCAATTTAAGAAACAAGCAGTATCAGATGCACCATCGCGAATTGCAATCGGCAAATATTTCCTGGGTAAAGGGAATGAAGAACTTATCCGATTTGACTTGGAACGTTACAAGCATTTATATTTTCGTGAAGTGCATACCTACACAAAAGCTGAATTTGATAAGTACATAGAAGAAAAATTTGCGGGTGGAACAGCATCGTGAAAAAAGAGTATTCAGTTTTGATGTCTGTATATCAGAAAGAAAATCCGGAATACTTCCGGGCAGCGTTAAGCAGTATTTTTCATCAGACAGTTCCGCCGACAGAAGTTGTATTGGTATGTGATGGCCCATTAACGGATGCGTTAAATAAGGTGGTATCGGAATATGAAAGCTGCTATTCAAAAGATACTCCACGGAGCACACGAACAGATATGAATGATCGTGTGATGCCGGATGGAAAGCGGGACATGCCGGGAACAGTATTTCGGATTGTCCGTCTTGCGGAGAACGGGGGACTTGGAAAGGCCCTGAACGAAGGTCTCCGTCACTGTTCCTGTGAGTGGATCGCCCGGATGGATACGGACGATCTTGCGGCGCCGGATCGGTGTGAAAGGCAGTTGAGATATCTGGAAAGGCATCCGGACGTGGATGCACTGAGTGGGACGATTGCGGAGTTTCAGGGAGACGCATTGGATGTACAGGCGGCGAAAAAGGTAGTTACCTCCTATAAAACTGTTCCGCAGACGCCGGAGGAGATTTTCAGGTATATCAAACAGAGAAATCCGATCAATCACCCATGTGTGATGTTCAAGAAATCAAGTGTGGAGCTCTCCGGCGGATATCAGCCGTGTCCGTATTTTGAGGATTATGATCTGTGGGTGCGGATGTACCGGGATCATGCGGTGCTTGCGAACCTTCCGGACACGCTGTTGTATATGCGCGTGAACGGAATGTATCAGCGGCGGGGAGGAATTCAGTATGCAAAACATATTGTTGAGTTCCGGATGAAAATGTATCGGTATCAGGTGATCACATTTGGGGAATTTCTTCCGATGACAGTGGCTCGTGTGCTTGTGAGCCTGATGCCCAACGGAGTGCGAAAGTATCTGTATGATAAGAAGTTGAGGAAACATAAGTGAGAGTCAAGCCAATTGAGACTCAGATTGCACAGTAGCAGGAAGTGTACTGGTTTGATTATTGCTGGTGGAACATATTAGTGTTGCTTTCCTGTGGCTGGTGTATCAACTGCGTAGGCCTGCAAAGCTATTATTGAGAGGTTACAATAAGAGGATTTGATATGAAACTTTTAACGATAACAGTACCCATGTATAATGTGGCAAATTATATAGAGGAATGCCTGAAATCTTTTCTTGTTCCGGGCGCAGAAGAAGCTCTGGAGGTGCTGGTCGTCAATGATGAGACCCCGGATAATTCCAGAGAGATCGCGGAAAAATTCGTCGAAAAATATCCGGAAATCTACCGGATCATCGATAAGAAAAACGGTGGACATGGATCCACGGTGAACCGCGGAATCGAGGAAGCGTCAGGAAAGTACTTCAAAGTGGTTGATGGGGATGACTGGGTCGATCAGAAAGCATTTGAGAATTTCCTCGCGCATCTGCAGAAAACGGATGCAGATATGGTCCTCTCTAATTATCACTGGGTCGACGATAAAACGAAAAACAGAAAAGAAGAAGTCAGTGAGATCTGCCCGGGAATCGAGTATGGAAAAGATATCCCGTTTAGTGAAGTAAAAGACCGCATCTTTGCTAAAATGCATGCGATCACCTATAAGACATCTGTACTGAGAAATCAGCCGGAGAGGCTGGATGAAAAGTGCTTTTATGTGGATGCGGAATATGTGATCTTCCCGCTCCCATATATCCAGACGGTCTCTGCAATCCCGGATTTTGTGTATCAGTACCGGATCGGTATGAGCACACAGAGCATGAGCATCGAAAATATGATGAAGCGCTGCAGCCAGCATGAGCGGGTACTGAAGCGGATCATGGATTTTTACGACAAACATAAGACATGCGCCGCTGCGGAAATGATCCGCGATATGGCGGCGAGACTGGCGGTCAGCCAGTATAAGATCTATCTCAGTTTTCCACGGAGCCATAAAACTAGAATGATGGAGATGGAAAAAGAGATTAGGGAAAAATTCCCAGAGGTATATTCTCAAATGAAAAATCCAGCGGTACAGGTACTGCGTAGTACAGGATATCTCACATATGGGCTGGTTTCCATGGCTGTGAGATACGCGCGGAAATAGGAAGGACAAAGTTACATGCAAAGCAAGAAAAATGGCAGACAATTCGAACAGTATAAACGGGTCGTAAAATTCCTTGGCTCGGTAGTAATTGTACTGCTGGAAGTGATCCTGTACTATTATGTCTGGATGAATTATTACAACAGAAACATGACCATCGCATTCTGGCGGAGAGGTAACTGGCTGATCATCGGCGAGTATCTGGCATTATTGCTGTTGCTCCATAGGACGTATGGCGGATTGAGAATCGGTATCTATAAATACTGGAATCTGGTTTATTCCCATATGATCTCGATCATAGGCGTCAATGCGTTCTCCTATGTGCAGGTCGTTCTGTTTGATAAAAAGATGCATAACCCGACGGCGCTGATGATCCTGACAGTGGTTGATTTTCTCGTGGTTATGGTGTGGGCGCTGGCATATAAGAAGGTGTACGCGTTCCTGTTCCCGAGAAAACAGCTGCTTCTGGTATATGGGGACAAGTCCATGTTCCACTTGATGGGACGAATCGACTCCCGAGAGGATAAGTATGAGATTGCGAAGACGATCTCCATTGATGAGGGAATCGGGATAATCATCGAACAGGCCGGAGAGTATGACGGGGTGATCATCGGGGATATCCCGTCGGAGAAAAGAAATGAGCTGATGAAACGCTGCTATGCGGGAAATATCCGAAGCTACACAGTACCGAAGATCAGCGATATCCTGCTCCGAACATCGGTGGAGCTGAATATTTTCGACTCCCCGCTGTATTTATCTCGGAATATTGAAGGTCTGCCGTGGGATCAGCAGGTATTAAAGCGGATCGAAGACGTCCTGATCTCAGGATTCATGCTGCTTATAACAAGCCCGTTTTTCCTGATCATTGCGCTTTTAATCAAATGCACGGACCGCGGCCCGGTATTTTATACGCAGACGCGTCTCACGCTAAACGGCAAGGAATTCCCAATCTATAAGTTCCGCACGATGGTAGTCGATGCGGAGAAGAAGAGTGGCCCGGTAAAGGCCGGGGATAAAGACCCGAGAATTCTCCCGGTGGGACATTTCCTCCGCGCGACAAGACTTGATGAGCTTCCGCAGCTTTTAAACATCTTAAAAGGTGACATGAGTCTTGTAGGCCCGCGCCCGGAGCGACCGGAGCTCGCCACGATCATCACGAAGAACATTCCGGAGTTTGAATACCGCCTGAAGGTAAAAGCAGGGCTCACGGGATACGCACAGATCTATGGAAAATACTGTACGACAAGTTATGATAAGCTGAAACTGGATCTTACCTATATCCGAAATTACTCGATCTGGATGGATCTGAAACTGATCCTGATGACGCCAAAGGTTCTTTTTATGAAGGAATCAACGGAAGGATTTGAGGAAGGCGGATTTGAGGATCCGGCGTTGAAAGAAAAATAGAGAAGATAAAGACTTCGCGGTCAATACCGTTTCTGCCGTCCCTAAATGGGGACATCAGGATGGTATTAACCGCGAAGTTTTATTTTGTACCGAAGAAGAAGTAGGACGCCCAGATAAACAGGGAAAAATACAGCCGCTGTGACGCAGAGCATGAAAAACGTATGAAGATGCAATGCGGTGTGCATGAACAGCAGGATCACAGTGGCGGGAACCAGCGCAGACAGGATCTTCTTTAACTGAATCAAAGTACAGAAAGAACGGATCTCGCCGCGGATAAACCACAGCTGGACAAGCAGAACAACGATCTCCGCCGCCAGCGTTCCGAGCGCGGCACCAGAAGCCCCGAGGACGGGGATCAGGACAGCATTCAGGATCAGGTCGGTCACAGCCCCGGCACAGGTCGAATATACGACGAGCTTTTCGCGGTCTGTCGGGACGAGAATCTGGATTCCGATCGTGTTTGTCAGACCGATGCAGATCAGCGTCGGGAGAATGAGCCGCATTGGCAGTACCGAGTTTTCATAGGCCGGTCCATAGAACAGGTCGATACTGTAGTCGGACATGATAATAAAATACACGCAGAGCGGGATCGCAAAGACAGTGACAAAGGCAAAAGACCTTCGGATCAGCTCCCGGAACTTTTCAAACTGTCCGTTTTTAATATAGTAGGAGATCCGCGGAAGAAGTACACTTCCGAGACCAGCGACGATCGTAGCGAGTAGTTCCTTTATCTTCACAGCGGCATTATAGTAGCCAACGGTCTCCGAATCTTTAAGAAATCCCAGCATGACCGTATCAAGGTTTGTGTAGATCGTCGTTGTAACGGTGAGCGCAAACAGGATCAGGATTGGTCTTAAATGCCTCTTTAAACGGTATGGGCGCTGGGGGACAAAGGTAATATAGCGTCTTGCATGGAAGAAGTTAAAAATATTCGATCCGACACCGGCAAAGATCGTGAGAAAACCATACTGGAGATAATCTTCCCGGGAGCGGATCATCACGAACATCAGGGCAACGGAGAGTGCCTTAAAGGCGATCGAGCGGAACGTAATATACTGGTACTGTTCCAACGCCTTATAGAGCCATTCCATCCCGACCAGGTTAAAGAGGAGTGAGATCCCGCAGACCAGGAAAAGCGCCCGGTCGTCCTGAAACTTTGGAACAAAGGCGAGACAGAAGGCGAAAACCAGGCAGACTAGCAGGGTCATCACCGCATTGATCAGGAAGATCTCCTGAACTGTCTGTGAAAGTTCTTTTTTATCATCGCGGACACCGGCGCAGACACGGATCCCGTAGGTGGGAATTCCCAGAGACGCTGTCATCGTAAAATAAGACACCACAGACACAGCAAAGGCAACGCGCCCGGTGCCATCCGGAAGCAGGATCCGGGACACATAGGGATAGGTGATCAGAGGAAAAATCAGCGAGGACGCAGCCAGCAGGATATTCATAATAAAGTTTTTTCCAAGCGATGCCTGCACAGCCATAATAGGTTCCTCCTTTTCGATATCCACCAGTATAACATAGTTGAATGGGGGTGTCCATGGAATTAAAGATGTGTTATAATCGGGAAAGTAATAAAGACAAGGAGGCAGCAGCGTGCGAAATTTAAAGACACTGTATGTTCGGAACGTATTAGAAGACCTGATAAAAAAGAAAGTGGCGGTAGGAATCTTTATCGTGATCTGCGCAGTTCTGTTCGGAATGCTCGGAATCGTCCAGGGCGGAAAGGCCGTGACGGAGACGGAGGAGCAGAAGCAGGAGATCGAGGAATATAACGCGAAGATCGCGGAGTATGATTCGGCGATCGAAGATACGCAGAATGCGATCGCGGAGGCGGATAAGCAGATCGGGAGCCTGCAGGAATATATCGATAACTCGATCTACATGCAGATCGACCCGAATAATATCCAGACGGTATCGGTTCAGTATGGACTTAAGACCAGCAATAATGTGGGAAATATTTTGAATTCTTTTATTACCTATATTAATGATGGTGGATTGAAGGAAGAGCTTTCTGACGCGGATGAGGATCTTAAGGTGAAGTATTGGCGTGATGTCGTGAATTGTTATCAAAGCGGAAATAACTTTTTTATCGTGGTGATTAACAGCGATATGGACCAGGCGAAGCGGATCATGTCGATCATCAAAGAGCGTGTCATGAATTATGTGCCGAAGGTAAAGAGTCTCCAGGGAGAATTTTCGCTTGAGGAACTGAAGACTTCGGAATATGTGAAAACAGATACCGGAGTTGTAAATAACCAGAATAACAACCGCAACAATTTAAAAAACTATACGACAAACCGTGCAGATCTGAATAACAAGCTGATAGGTTTCCAGAATAGTAAAAAGACCTATATTGAGAAGAATGAGCCGGACAACTTAAAGGCGGCGGACACGAACACAAAGGTCCTCATGGTGGCATATATTCTTCTTGGAATTTTGTTTGGGGCAGTAATTGCGTTTATAATCGTAGCACTTAAATACATTTTCGGAGATACACTTCGGACAGCGAACGATATCAAAGAATCGGATCTCAACCTTCTCGGAACATACAGCACTCTCAACCAGTATAAGCCTGATCTGGAGCGCAGCAAGATGGATGTTGAGGTTCTCGCAAAGGCGAAAAATGCGGACAAGGTCTTCTTCTATGTAATGTCAGACGACGAGATATCAAAGAAAGTCGCGAAGGATTATGGGGACATCATGAAAGCGTCTGGAATTGCGGTGGAAACCGGAAGCAATATTTCTGAGAGCGCAGAAGAGTTAAAGAAGATGATCGCCTGCGGTAACTGCGTCTTTATCGCGGAAGTAGGAAAGACAACTTACCGCCAATTGGAGCTGCAGACTCGTCTTTGCGAGCGGTTTAAGACGGCGGTTCTCGGTTGTGTTGTAGTTGAATAGCGGGAATGGAGTTAGCTGGAATGAAGGTAAAACAGTTGAAACGGCGGGTTCAGGAGAAACTTGCTGATCCGCAGTGTGGGGATGATCTGTTCCTTATCGGGTATGCGATGTACCTTGCGACGACGGTATGGGTCACCACGATGTTCCCGATGACAAAGATGATCCAGGCTCTCTGCATGCTGATCTCGCTGATCTGTATCGCGATTAAGATATTTCTGTACGGGAAGTATTCGATGAAAAAGGTGCTGATCCTGGTGGCCACAGGGCTTTGCTGTGTTGTGGGGCTGTATAGGAACCACTATGTGTATCCGTTGATCTGGTTTGTGCTGATTGCAGGAAGCGACCAGGTACCGTTTGAAAAGATTCTGAAGGTATATCTTCTGATCGTTGGAGCCATCGTGTTTCTTGCATTCGCGGCCTCTATGCTGGGAGTGATCCCGAATCTGCAGTATGAGACTTCGACGAGAGGAATCCGAAATTCCTTTGGAATCATCTATCCGACGGACTGCGGTGCGCATGTATTTTTCTGGATGCTTACGTTTTTTTATCTGAAAGGAAAGAACTTGCGAGGAGTTCATTATCTTTTTGGGCTGATTACTACATGGGCGGTATATCGCTTTTGCAACGCCAGGATCGACGCGGGAAGTATTTTGATGACAACAGCGCTTTTCGGATTGGGAAATTTTATTTCCTATGATTCGAAGTGTAGCAGGAGAATAAAACGGATCTGGGAGAGACTGTGGGAACGACTTGGCGGAATGGTGATGCCGCTGCTTGCATTTGTTTCCATACTATTCACATATTTGTACAGTGACGGTAATGCGGTTTGGGAAAAAATGGACGGTACACTGCTTGCGAGATTCAAACTCGGAAAACAGGCTTTTGAAGATTACGGGCTCAAATTGTTTGGACAAAAGATACCGATGAATGGAAACGGCGGTACTTTAAATCTGGTTGATGAGTATTTCTTCTTGGATTGTTCATATGTAAATATTTTATTGACCTGGGGGGCGATTCTATTCCTGATCGTGATGATCCTGTTTATTTACAGTTGTAAAAAGAACAGGAAAGATCTGCACTTTCAATATGCGATTGCGCTAATCGCAGTAAACTGCATGATTGCACATCACTTGATGGATGTTGCGTATAACCCATTCGTATTAGCAATTGCCGCAGGAACGATTGTGTGGACACCGGGTATAGAGAAAAATAGAATAAAGTAAAAGACAGGGTACTCATCGAAAAATAGCTTCTGGAATGAGTACCCTGTTTTTATGCGGAGATGAAAAAATCTTTATTTTTAGAAAAATAAGCTATAATATCGTCATCATCTAACAATGTATCAGATGATTCATAATAATGACATGTACCACGGGCTACTTGCCATGGATATTCTTTGTGGCTCATCTGCTCAAGCTCATCCGCTGAGTAGGAACCGTAAAGCGTCCAAATTTTACGGGCAAAGGCAACCGTCTCATTATCAACCATCACGAGACCGTGATACTGAGGAATATCACTCCAGCCGTATGACTTGTAGTAATGATATAGCTCTCTGGACACCGGTCCGTGAACCCAGGCCTCAAACTGGAAAGGTGCCAGTTGCTCTCCGTACAGCGTTAAATACCAGGAGTAGGCGTAGTAACATATTTTCTGTATTTTTTTATTTGACATAGAACCAAAACTCAACATCAATTCTGAGATGGTCTTTACAGATGACATGAATTCTCTCCTTAGATATAATTTGACTTATATATTATACTCTTTATTTAACCGAATGTCCATGACAAAAAGACATTTATTCTTGTCAAAATCCTTACGATTTCCAGGATAAGAGTTGGGAATCGGCTTTTCGTACGCCTCGATACTGCCGTTATGCAGGTCACATATCTTCTTGGCAGTGTATAAACCAATGCCTAATCCTTCGTCTGTAACCTTCCTGGCATTTTCACCGCGAAATCCCCGATCAAAGATCCTTTCACATTCACCGTCCGCCAGACGCGGACTAATTGACGAAACTGAAAATATACAGGATGCAGGAGTATCTTTGATGTCCACTTGTATATGTGTTTTCCGGTCGGAATATTTGATAGCATTATCGAGCAATATAAATGGCAATAAGTCCAGACAATCATAGGCTTTTAATTCACCACATTCTCCGTTGGAATTAATATGAATGGTAACGGAACGCTCGTCGGCTTTGTCTTTCAAGCAATGTTTGACTTTATCAAAAATATGATAAATATTATGACCACTTTTTTCTGTTGTTGCGAGAAGTGCCTCATTATACATAAAATCATATGCGTCCATGCGTAGTGTCATATACGAACTTATTGCGTATATTGTTTTGGATAATTCCATAAATTGCCCGCATCCTTTGGCTCCGCTGTTTGCCTTCCGATATAAATAATAACTTTTTGTTTTCAGTTGGGCATTGAACTTTCTCATATCATGAAAAATATTTTCAACAAAAATCTGCAGATTACGATGTTTTTCTACACTGTTCTTATATTCCAGGTAGTAGTCAATAAAATTTTGCAGTTCTCGCTCAGAGATCCGACGATAATTTTTTCGGGGCTGGTCAGCAGAAATTGTTTTCACTTTGGGGTCGGCCAGCTTGGAAGAATATACATTTTCGAGACGCATACTGGTAAAAATATAGCGGTCTTTTTCTGAATCAGAAAAAACAGTGCTGGCAAACCCAAATGGACATTGATAATTTCCATCCGGTTTAAAGAGCAGGGCTGCATAATGCTGGCGGCATTTTTCATTACAGGTGCAGTTCTTTAAACAAAAATCAGGAGCATTGATTTCGATCCCATCGGTCAACTCGTTAATTCCCTGGTGGAATAAAGGGACGCAATTGAATTCTTTCATAGGGTTACCTCTTAAGAAGCAAAATATTCTACCGATGAATAAATAAATTTGATTAAGGAAAACAGAGCTTTAGGGTTGTCCACAAGAGAAGTAATCTGGTTGATAACGGAAGTAAAATTCTTTCCCTCAAGGTTATTGTTGTACTCTTTGACAACGTTGGAGATATTCTCTTCGGAGACGTTGCAGGCTCTTAACTGCTCTCGTAGTTTATTTATCTGATAATCCCGGCTGCAGTATGTAGTAATGATTCCATCTAACTTTTGGCACCAGGTATCAACATCCGTATCTTTGGGGATATATCCATCAATTTGTGTAAGCTTTGAAGCAATCTCCTGTTTGATAACACTGGCTGAGTAGCAGAATACTTGCTTTGCAGGGTAACGCTGTTTAATTTCTTCTGCGACTGCGAAGCCGCCCATACTTCCGCCTAGAGCAGAGCCCACGCCTTTAATATCGATGATGATAATATCAAACGGCTCGGCTTCAAGAGCATAAGTAATATCTTTTTTGTAGTAGATATCATATTTTCGCTCTCTTAAAATCTGAACAATATCAAACTCTTCATCGTCCACAATCAAAACCTTTATACGGCTTCTCAATGTGTGAATATTATTGTCGTAGACAAGCTTGATTGCAGCATTGTAGGTTAACGACCTATTTGAATTAAATAAATTAAACATAAAACCATTCCTTTCATGGATTGATGTAATTCCACTATATCAGAGGAGAATGGGATTGTCAACAAGAAAAAGAACATCTGTTCGATGGCAAAGGCTGCGAACTCTATTAAAATAAATATTGACAGGAAACGGGTAATAATCGGACAAAATAGGTTATTCCAGTGCGAAATTAGGCTATGATAGGGATAAAAGATCTTTTACGAGGAGGATAAGGCATGCAGGCGAATGTGGAACAGATCAAACAGGATATTCAGAACTTTAAGAGACAGCTTAAGATAGAGAGAAATTTATCGGAACACACATTGAGAGCGTATGAATGTGATCTTCACTGTATGCTGAGATGGATCGAGACATACCATATCCAGGTGCTGAATGATAAGGTCACCATGTCATATTTTAATTATCTGCAGGACGCGGAACATCTTAGCGCCCGGTCGATCAGAAGAAAATATGTGGCGCTCCGTCAGTTCTTTGAATATATGGGAGAGGCATATGATGTCCATGAAAAATTCTTCCGGTTCTCATCGAGAAAGTTCCAGATCCCGAAGACACTCCCGAAGACTCTGGAGCGGTCGGAGATCCAACGGCTTTTAAACGCCGCATCGAAGAACTTTCAGGCAGCAGGGACAGAATACCAGATCTGGCTCGCACTGCGTGACATGTGTATTCTGGAACTTTTATTTAGTCTGGGCCTACGGGTGGGAGAAGCGGCGGCACTGAATGTGGAAGATTACCGAAAGGAAGATCAGTCGGTTCTTATTCATGGGAAAGGGAGCAAGGAACGGGTTCTGTTTCTGTCATCACCGGAGGTATGCCAGAAGATCAGTGCATGGCTGCGGATACGGGAGACCAGGCGTGTGAAAGATCACGCATTCTTTCCCAGCCGCCTGGGAAAGCGGATGTCTGTATTCAGTATAGAAAATGTATTTGCCAAGTATCAGAAAGCGGCAAGAATCAGCCAGAGCGCGACGCCGCATTCCCTACGGCATAGCTTTGCAACGCAGCTTTTGAACAATGGAGCCGGGATCCGGGATGTGCAGGAGCTGCTAGGGCATAGCAGTATTGTGACGACGCAGATCTATACGGAGGTGTCGATCAATCGGAAGAAGGAAGTGTTGATGAGGTATAATGGGAGAAATAAACTAGAGGTAGAGTGAGAAAACGGAAAAATGACACTCCATGAGTAGATAAGCTACTAAGGAATGTCATTTTCTGTCAGCGTTTAAAACATTTTGAACGTAGAAGCATAAATAAAAGAAATAGGGACAAGTCGAGCATGATTCGGATAATGGTGCAGATATACATATTGGAACTGATATTCCATAATTTTGTTAAATAATCCCATTCAAGTGTGTGTATACAAAGCAGATACAGGGAGTTTTTCCCAATGTACTGAATCGGAGGTGATAAAAAATTATATTGGCAGCAGAAAACACTGAACTCAGATACCATAAGTGTTCCAGCAAGGGCTGTTATAAAGCAGAGCGGATATGCCGGAAAACGTCTGCTTGCGAGCTCAAGACAATGGTGACCGAGTACATAGGTTATGATTAAAAAGATACCCCATATCAAAGCATATAAGAAAAATTTTTTGATGGGAGATTTCTTGACGTTAAAAACATTAAAATGCTGACCAATATAAAATAACGGCATGATTGCCAGCACAACATCAAAGGAAAGAGGAAGGCACTGATACTGCCCAATCACCACTCCTGCGATAGAACATAAAAGGCAAATAAGAGGGAACTGCTTTGCGGTCAACTTTAAATGCATATAGTCAAAAAGCGTCTTTCCAATAAAAAGTGCAGGAAAGAACCAGATAACACCGACATATAAAACCTCTGTGTCAAATACAGAAATAGTAACGCCACTTGAAAATATTCCAGCCAAGATGCGTTCTTTCAAGTAAGCAGGAAGGAATGAGGCATCCTGCTGAATGTTTGAAAAATGACGTAATAAATAAACAACCGTCTGAATCGTATAGATCAGAAAAAATGGAAACATAAGGCGCCTGAAACTATGCTGTGTCTTATCTGAAAACTGCTGTGCTGATGAAGATAGCTTTGCTGTGATTCCACTGAGGATAAAGAAGAGAGGCATATGGAAAGAATATATTGCCCCACTCAAAACACCGGATACTGTGTGACCGATGATAACGAGCAGAAGAGTGATCCCCTTGGCAAAGTCGATCCAGGGTTCACGATTGGAAGTAGGCTGTAAATTGTTCATGGGTGATATTGCTCCTGTGTAATAGTACTGGTGTTGATTATACTATACTTTCGCAGTAAAGAATAGAGAAAAGGAGAAGTTTTGCATGATGACGGGAATAGAGGATATTTTGTTAACTTGAGAGGTGTACAGGGAACACGGAGGTGAAAAAATGAGAAAATATGTAAATTTCATTTTAGGGGTTGAAGTTTGGCAGGGAAAATGGTATTATATACGAAGCAGTAGGATGTTACTTTTTTTAGTCCAAATAATAACAATTATTTGAGGTTGAGATATCCGAAAACGATGATAAAGATGGGATGAGTGGCCTGCATTGAGAGAGGAAAATCTGAATGCGGGTCTTTTTTTATACTGAACTTATTCAAGATGGATTGTGAATGTCAAGTAAAAGGGAGGAATCTATAGATGTTCGATTACTTAGTTGTAGGCGCTGGTCTTTACGGAGCTATTTTTGCACATGAAGCCAAGGCTCACGGCAAATCTGTTTTAGTAGTAGATAAGCGCCCGAATATTGCTGGAAATATCTATACCGAAAACATTGAGGGAATTAACGTTCATAAGTATGGTGCACATATTTTTCATACGAATAACAAAAAGGTTTGGGACTATATTACACGATTTGCAGAATTCAATCGTTTTACAAACAGTCCAGTAGCTAATTATAAGGGCGAACTTTATTCACTCCCTTTTAATATGTACACCTTCAATAAAATGTGGGGAGTTGTTACTCCAGAAGAGGCAGCTGCCAAAATCGAAGAGCAACGCAAAGAAATCACCAGGGAACCTCAGAATCTTGAAGAACAGGCTATTTCTCTTGTTGGCCGTGATATTTATGAAAAACTTATAAAAGGTTATACGGAAAAGCAATGGGGACGTGATTGTAAAGAGTTACCAGCATTTATCATCAAGCGTTTACCGGTGCGTTTGACTTTTGATAATAACTATTTCAATGCGTTATATCAAGGCATCCCGATTGGCGGTTATACCAAGATGATTGCTAATTTGCTGGACGGCATTGAAGTACGCTTGAATACCGATTATCTGGAACATCAGCCTGAATTAACAAAACTGGTAAAAAAGGTGGTATATACAGGTCCAATAGATGCTTACTTTGGTTATAAACTGGGGACTTTGGAATATCGTTCTGTTCGATTTGAAACAGAAGTCTTAGATAAACCAAACTTCCAGGGAAATGCCGCGGTCAACTATACCGATCGTGATACACCATGGACTCGTATTATTGAGCATAAGTGGTTTGAATTCGGAAAAGACGAAGACGGAAATGATCTGCCAAAAACCATTATCAGCCGCGAGTATAGCAGTGAGTGGAAACCAGGTGATGAACCGTATTATCCGGTTAATGATAGCAAAAATAGTTCATTATATAACGAATACAGAGAACTGGCCAACGCTGAAGAAAATGTAATCTTTGGCGGTCGTTTAGGCGAATACAAATACTACGATATGGACCAAGTAATTGCAGCTGCTCTTACCTGCGTGGAAAGAGAGATTAAGTAATATGAAGTATACTGCTAAAATAATTATTGCAACTCATAAAAAGTATCAAATGCCACCAGATCAATTGTATATACCATTGCATGTAGGAGCCGAGGGGAAAATTGATTCATGTGGGAACGTGTTAGATTTCGGGTATCTTAAAGACAATACAGGAGATAACATTTCAGAACTTAATTTTTCTTTTTGTGAATTGACTGGTTTATATTGGGCTTGGAAAAATCTTGATTTTGATTACATCGGCTTGGCACATTATAGAAGGCATTTTTCTTTAAAAAATAAGCGTGGTTATAATAACATTCTTACATACAAAGAGCTTGAACCGTTCTTGGGGAAAATTAAAATTTTTCTACCACAAAAACGAAGATACTATATAGAAACTCTTTACAGCCATTATAAGCATACTCATTATGCAAGCCAATTAGATGAAACTAGAATAATCATAGCAGAAAAATATCCAGAATATTTGGAATGTTATGACGAAATATTAAAGCATACTTACGGATATATGTTTAATATGATGATAATGAGCAAAAATTTATTGAACGATTATTGTGAATGGTTGTTTAATATTTTATTCGAACTCAATAAACGTGTAGATACATCAGAACTTGATGATTTTCAAAAACGTTTTCCCGGTCGAATAAGCGAGATAATCTTTAATGTATGGATAGCTCAAAAAATTAGAAGCGATCAAGTGAAAAAAGAACAAATAATGGAAATACCATGTGTGCATATGGAAAAAATTAATTGGGTAAAAAAAGGGAGTGCTTTTTTAAAGGCAAAATTTTTATCCAGAAAATATAATGGAAGTTTTTAAATATTATATTTTGAGAGAGAACAAAATGGCAAATATAAATAATCAAGTTAAAAAAATATCATCAGAACTATTAAAGACTTGTGTTAATTCATCTGATTATTACAAATTTGGCGCAGAATATTTTGGCCCATTCTTATATGGCTTTACACATTGGTTATACTCTTCAGTAAATCAGAAAAAGTATTCAAAGATTTTTTTCTTGTCGCGCGATGGATATATAATGAAACAGGCATTTGATATTTTTAACACAAATCATATTGAATGCGAATATGTATATTTTTCAAGAAAAAGTCTTAGGCAGGCATTGCTAAATAAATGTAGTGATTATAAAGATTCTTTAAGATACTTGAGCAAGGAACACTATATTTCTTTTGGAAAAATTTTAGAATATTATGGCATTCCAGCTCAATCACATAAAGATATCTCATCTAAATATGCTATAGAATTGGAAACGGATTTCTTATTTTCAACTTTAGAAAATAATAAGGATATTGAGCGAGTCTACAATGATTTGAAAGTATATATTGATCAATATTCGTTAGTTCAAGAATCCTTATTAGAAAAATATATAAATCAAATTGACATGGTAGGAAATTGCGCAATTGTTGATATAGGTTGGTATGGCAGCATGCAATTTTATTTAGAACAATTTATAAAACTTAAAGAAATCAAAGCTACAATTTCCGGATACTATATAGGAATTGATCCAAACAGAACAATTACAGGAGAGGCCTATGGATATTTGTTTGATAGGACTAGATTAAAATTAAAAAAACAAGTACTCTGTTTCTTTGGTGGATATGAAAAACTGTTTCAGAGTCTTGAAGGGTCAACAAATGGCTATATTAATTCTAATGAGAAAATAGATATTGATTTGGCTGCTTATGAATATGAAAATGATCCTGAATCAATGAATCATATTCGTGACTGGCAAGCGGGAGCTCTTGGTTTTGTAAAATGTTCTTTAAAAAATCAACTTTCTATTACCGATGATAGATTGCTAGCTTTACCACTTATTAGAGTCGGAAAGAATCCAACTAATAAACAACTTGCATTATTTAAATTTTTATATAATATGGATGGAACAAAAGTCTATTATTTATGTCAAAAACCTATATACCAATATAACTTAAAGGAATTCATTCATGCTTTTAGGAATAGTGTATGGAAGACTGGTTTTATGAAATCGGCTTTTAAGTTCCCATTCCCATATTATTTTATTTATGAATTGATAAAAAAATGAAGAATTTAATTTTATATAAACTAATAGATATACATTCGGTAATAAGTTTTGATATATTTGATACGCTAATAGAAAGAGTAGTAAAACATCCAACAGATGTTTTCGAGCATGTAGGAAAAAGTGTTCTTGGCGAGAGACAAGCTCCTATATTTGTACATGATCGAATTCACGCGGAACAAAGTGCGCGAAATATATCAAAAACTGGGGAAGTAAACCTTGATGACATTTACAATGTACTGAAAGAAAAATATCCTCAAAAATTTGACCTGTTAAAGGAAAGCGAAATTTTAGAAGAACTAAAGCTATGTCAACCAAAGGAAGCAATGGTTTCTGCTTTCAATTATGCAAAGCAAAAAGGGAAAAAAATATATATAATTTCGGACATGTATCTCTCAAAAAATATAATTGAAAAAATATTAAAGAATAATGGTATAGAGGGAACTGATAAGTTATACATCTCCAATGAGTATGGAATGAATAAAATATCTGGCAAACTTTTTAGGTATATAATAAATGAAGATCGCTTATGTCCGTCTAGAATGTTACACATAGGTGATAGCATTAAAGCCGATTGTATTGGTGCATTAAAAAACAAAATGCATTTTTACCACGTTCCTCGAAAAAATAGATTTAAAAGGATATTATGCGGAGTATGGAAAAAATTTTAGAAGTAAATGTTGATGATTTATATTCTGGTGGAGTTTTTTCTCTCGTAAAAAATGTCATAATCAACAAGCCCCACAGTTTACAAATGGATATTGCCACATTTGAAAAATTTGAAAAAAAAGAAAATATTAACTTGCTTTCCCAATATAACTGTAATGTTTTCTATGTAGGCTATGATGGGAATAAATATATAAAGCAATTAGCAATATATATTCACCTAAAAAAATTACTTATTACAGAAAATTATGATTATGTCCATATCCATTCAGATGTTGCTAATAAATTATTGATTTCAGGACTTGCAGCCCGACGTGCAAAAGTAAAAAAAATAATTTTTCATTCCCATGCGTCCGGAATTGATGGTAGTAATAGAGGGCTGAAAATGTTTTTACATGAAATGTGTAGACCATTTTTAAAATTCATCGGAACTGATTTTGTGGCATGTTCCGATGTTGCTGCAAATTGGATGTTTCCCAATATACCAATTAACAAAATTATCCTGATAAATAATGGAATAGATTTAAAAGAATTTCGTTATAACCCTCTCAAACGCGCAAATGAGCGTGCACGACTTGGATTGGAAGAATCGAACTTATTGATTGGCCATATAGGCAGATTTGCCTATCAAAAGAATCACGAGTATCTTATTTCTATTTTTAGTGAAATCATAAAATATAATCCTAAAGCCAGGCTGCTTCTTGTTGGGACTGGCCCTAATAAAAATAAAATTGTGAAAATGGTTAATGCAAAAGCTCTTCAAGATTATGTTATTTTTTATGGAACGACTAAAAGAGTCAATGACCTTCTTCAAGCAATGGATGTATTTGTGTTGCCTTCGCATTTTGAGGGGCTTCCAATTGTGGGTGTGGAGGCACAGGCTGCCGGATTACCTGTTATTTTTTCGGATCAGATCACTCATGAAGCAAAGCTCATTGATTCAACAGAGTTTTTACCTATCACAACAGATTCTATTGAGCTCTGGTATAAAAAAATTAATGAGCTTTCTCATTTCCCCAGAACAGATACATATGCTCTGCTCAAACAACATCATTTTGATATACAGGATACTATTATGAGTTTCTTGAAATTATACTATTGAAAGGAATAATATGATATATATAGCAACACATAAAAAATTCATAGATCCCCATTTAAGCGAGTACATTCCCATACAAGTCGGTGCAGAAAACAGAGAAAATTTGGGATACTTGCGCGATAATACTGGTGACAATATTTCATATAAAAATGCAAACTTTTGCGAATTAACAGGACTATATTGGATTTGGAAGAACACACATGACAAATATAAGGGATTAGTCCATTATCGTAGATATTTCGGAAAAAACAACTTAAGCAGTCAAATAACAGATATATATTCATATGAAGAATTAGTTAGTATGCTAGATACAGCAGATATTATCGTACCCTATATAGAAGTATTAAAACAGAATGCAAAGGACGAACTCTTGATAGATTGCTGTACATTGCAAATATTTAACGAGTTAGAAAGAATAATAAAAAACAAATATCCTCATTACACAATTGCCTTTGACGAGTATTTTTCTCAAAATAAGACTGTTTTATTTAACATGATGTTTTGTAAATCAGAGTTGTTTGACGAATACTGCTCATGGCTGTTTGATATTTTATTTGATCTGGAACAAAATATTAATATTGAAAGTTTAAACGATTATCAGAAAAGATTATATGGTTTTTTGTCAGAACGATTATTGAATATATGGATTCGATATAATAAACTAAACGTAAAAAATCTTCCTGTTATTAACACCGAAATGGATTGTTTTCAAAAATTTACTTTATTACGACGTAGATTTACTAATGGAGTAATTTATACTCAAAAAAATAAATGAGGATCTTATTGTGAATGCTTTGAAACGTAGTTTGATATATATATTAGCCTTTTTTACAATATTACAATGTTACTCATTATTATCATTGATTGTTCCCAATAGATATTTTTATTTGTTGATTGATTTTGTATTACTTATCTTGCTCCTTTATGAAAAAAAGATTAACGCAAATAATAATATTTTTATGATAATAATTGCCTATTGGCTAAGCCTTTCTCTATTATTTTCTAATGGTTATTTTAGAAATATGGAGTTTTTATTTTCTGTGTTTCTACCATTTCCACTATTTTTGTTATTTTCTTGCAATCGCAGGAACGTACTTGAGTATATGGCTGCATACGCAAATATAATGTTTGCTATATCGGCAATCAGTTTATTCTTTTTCACGTTTGGTTCAATATTGAAAGTCATTCAACCAACGGGATTTTATCCATATACAGAAATCGAGTGGGGACGTAATGATTACTTTGATTATTATCATATGTATTGTGAAGGACAGACCGTATATGCGTTGGGCTACTCGGGGATACGAAATATAGCCTTATTTGTTGAAGGACCTATGTTGACGTATACTTTGAGCTTTGCGCTATACTATGAGTTGTTCTTTAGAGAGCAAGGAGCACGAAAATTATATCTTATAGTTATGGTAGCAACTATAATTACATCATTTTCAACAACAGGATTGTTAATTGTCATTGCTCTATTATATTTAAGATTTTACCGAGTGCTAAAGAATAATAAGTTCTTTAAATATTTACTACTACCTATTATCCTTTTTATGTTGGCCTATGTTGGTATTTATATTCTGAAAGACAAGTTTGCAAGCAATGTATTTTCGGCCTCGGCACGAACAGATGATATATTATCATCATTTAAATGCTTTTTTGATAACATGCTTATGGGAGTTGGTTACCAAAATATAGATGGTATTTCTCCATACAGGCTTTTTAATAGAGCTAATGCAGGTGTGAGTACAGGTATTGGAGCTATTGTCGCATACGGTGGAGTTTTATGGGGAATATGGTATATTGTTCCATTCATTATCGGTATTATAAGTTATATACTGAACCCTAAGAAGAGAACACAAACAGGCTTTATTATTATGGCATCGGCTTTATTATTAGTTACAGTAGTCCAGAGCAGAATATTATGTACTATTATTAATTCTATCAGTTGGAGTTTTATATTAAAAAACGCTAATTTCAAGAATAACATGAAAATATTGAGGTCATAACATGGAAAATATAGCTATTATCACTTATCATGCAGCATATAACTATGGCTCCGTATTACAGGCATACGCAACACAATTCATAGTTGAAAAATTAGGATATGGAGCAGAGATTATTAACTATAGAATGCAAGAGCAACATTATATCTACAGTTTATATAGGACAAAATATGGACTAAAAACTTTTTTGAAGGATTTGATGCAATTACCGGTATATAAAGAGCGAAAATTACGTCAAGAAAAATTTGAAAGATTCATAACTTCTAAAATGAATTTAAGCAAAGAGTGTGTAACTCCTGAGGACGTTTATAAATCATGGGAATCTTATAAAACAATAATTAGCGGTAGTGATCAAATTTGGAATAAACATTCATTAGAATTAGAAAATAGTAGTCCACAATTTATGGATCCATATCTCCTGAGAGATTTTACAGGTAAAAAGATTTCGTACGCATCATCAATTGCCAATATGTCAGATGATGAATTAAATTTGATTCTACCACAAATCAATAAATTTGATTTTATATCTATGAGAGAGAGTTCTAGTGCAGATAGAATGCGGAAATTACTTCACAAAGAAATACCTACAGTTCTGGATCCAACTTTTCTTTTGGATAAAGCTGAGTGGTGCCAAATTATCAATTTGAAAGTACGCGCTACTGATGAAAAATATATATTATATTACTCCCTTGCAGGTTTAAAACCATTAAAGGAAAACGCTAAAATTTTGAAAAAAATAGCATCTACACGCAACCTGAAAGTAAAAATAATTACTCCATTTGCATATTTAAAATTAGACGATGAGATAATAGAAATGCATCCAGAGGTTGGTCCTGAGGACTTTTTACAGTTAATTTATGATGCAGAAATGGTAGTTACTAATTCTTATCATGGTACTATTTTATCAATTAATTTGGAAAAAGATGTTTATTCTTTATGTGAAAGTGGAGGATCAGAATTTAGGAAAACAGATATTTTGAAAAAATTAGGTATGGAGGAACGAATAATACATACTGTGGAAGATTTAGAAAAGCATTTTGCACCGATTGATTATCAAAGGGTACACTCAAAGCTTGAGTTCCTTCGTAGTTATAGTTACAAATATTTAAAAACTGCCCTTGCAGAGGAACGAAAGGAAAATTTCCATGAAAATATGTGAGTACTCCTCCTGCACAGCATGCGGTGCGTGTGTTAATGTGTGTGGGAAAAAAGCCATTTCGCTAATAGAGGATTCCGAGGGTTTCCTATATCCCTCTATAAATGAATCGTCTTGTGTAAATTGTGGTGTTTGCAAAAAAGTTTGTCCGATAAATAATCATTTATCTAGATCGGCGGCAGAATTTTATATGGCTTGGAATAAAGATGACGATATTCTTCAAAGAAGCTCTTCTGGAGGTGTATTTTCTGCCCTGGCTGCTTATGTACTAACACGCAAAGGCGTTGTATTTGGTGCAATAAAAAATCCAGATACTCAAGAAGTCTATCATACAATGGTTGATAATATTCAAGGCATTGATCCACTAAGATTAAGCAAATATTATCAAAGTGATACTAGAAAAACATATCAACAAGTTCGAGAATTACTTATTCAGAACAAATTTGTATTGTTCACAGGAACAGCCTGTCAAATTGCGGGATTATATTCAGCATTAAGCCACTGGAAAATTGATTCCGAGCTTATACTAGGGACAACAAAACGTCGCTTAATAACTATGGATGTGCTGTGCCACGGTTGTACAAGTAAGAAACTTGTCGACAATTATATTAAAACTAAAGAAAAAAAATATAATAAAAAAATTGAAAATTATCATTTTCGAGTAAAAACACGAGATACAGGTTGGCACTCCGGCGGTGGAACAAGAATGAAAATCGAATTTGCTGACGGAACCAACACTGTTGAAGATAATGTAAAAGATACATTTTTTGTAGGATTTAATAATTATCTTTTTTTGCGCGAGTCCTGTTATCAATGTCAATTTTGTGGCATAGATAGAATTTCCGATTTTACACTTGCTGATTTTTGGGGGATTAATCCTGGCAAGGTTAATGCCAAACAAATGCAACTCGGTGTTTCGGTTATGTGCGTTAATACAGCGATAGCGATGAAAATGATTCCTGAATTGTCAGCGTATATATATATAGAAGCCATAGATAAAAATGAGGTAATTCCGTATAATCTGGCATTTACAAGACCTGGAAACAGACCGCAGATCCGAGATTCTATATTTACTCAGATTACCAATTCTAATTTTGATTTTGCTATTAAACGAGTCTGCTGGAAGCATTATTTAAAAGCAGATATTAAACAATGTATAATAAAATGTATTGGTGAATCAAAATTTCGCGAAATAATGTTTATAGTAAAGAAAATACTTAAGGGACGTAATTCCTTGTGATACACAAGGAATTATTTCTTAATGGATCATATCTTAACACTGATTATAAAAGAAAATGGTGTATTGTATTATATAATTTTTGTTTATTAGGAGGAAGAAACTCTAATAATGGCGAATAATAAAGAAAATATCTTGATCAAGAACACACTGCTATTTACTCTTGGAAATGTAGGTGCTAAACTTCTGATGCTCATTATTGTACCCTTGTATACGTATTATGTTAGCACAGAACAAATGGGACAGTATGATCTTGTAAACACTTATGTTGGACTTTTTTCTCCTTTAGCATGCCTTGCGTTATATGAAGGGATGTACAGATGGCTTCTTGACAAAAATACATTGGATGGAGATATTCTAAAAACAGGATTATTTGTTTCTACTGTTGCAATTGCTATTTTTGATGTTGTTGTAACTGTCTTTTTGAAAATTATTGGTTACAATTATATAATTGAATTCGTAATATTGGTTACAGTATCTGCCCTTTATATGATATTGCAATTTATCACACGGGGATTACGCAATAATAAAATATATGCTGTACAAGGCATTATATATTCAGCCACTCTGCTTTTGGGCAATTTTATATTAGTTATTCATTTTTGTCTCCAGGCGCGTGGGTTACTATTATCAATGATTTTTGCATATGTAGTAACGATAATATTCATGATAACAGTTCAACATCTCAAAACAAATTATATAGTTAAAGGAACAATTGATGTGAAACTTGCAAGAGACTTGGTAAAGTATTCACTTCCAATTGTCCCCAATAACATTGCATGGTGGTTGGTTTCTGCTTCAAACAGAATTGTAATTAACTGGGGAATGGGAGATTCTGCAAATGGTATCTATGCTATTTCAATGAAATTCCCGACTCTGGTAAATATGTTATCTACTTTTTTTTATCAGGCATGGCAGGAGCAAGCAATCTCTGAATATGATAGTAAAGAACGAGATGCTTATTATACTAAAATATTCAATATCTATATGACAATTCTTTTATCGGGAATCATAACCCTCTTGCCGATAACGAAATTTATAATTATATATTTTATGGATCAGAGCTACCAGGAAGCGTCTCTTTTTGTGGGATTGTTATACTTATCAAGTGTGTTTAATGCTTTTGCCGGATTTTATGGTACAGGATATTTGAGCACAAAGAAAACTGCAGGTGCATTAACCACTACCATTTGGGGAGCAAGTGTAAATATTATACTAACATTTGCACTGATTAATACTATTGGTCTTTTTGCTGCTGCTTTAGGTAGTATGATTGGAAATGCAACGATATGGCTTATACGTATTGCTAATACTAGAAAATATTTTAATATAAAAATCAAAAAAAATATTTTATTCTTTTTATTACTTTCATCGGTTGTTGTCATGATTGCAGTAAATAAGGCAGACTTTATTATGCTAGTCCTACTAGAGATTGCAGCCTGCATATTTTTTATAGTAATAAATAGGGACTTAATTGTTCCTATCCTTTGCAAACTCTTAAATTTAAAATTTATAAAGAAATCTTTATAAACGTTGCCTGCTGAGTATGCAAATTCCGGTCGACCTGAGCACTGATTCCGCTTAGAGCTGATCGCACCTTCCGGTCATATCTGGTTCTTCCGCAATCACCCGTTTTTTGCTTCCAATGAAATTATTTCTGTGATAAA
>ERZ1673739.809-NODE-809-length-40652-cov-33.758627_pt1 | contig 40652 bp, 36 predicted proteins | sample MGYA00580210_ERZ1673739 | MGnify/ENA primary metagenome ERZ1673739 (study PRJEB41218, sample SAMN15661749) | gut metagenome | host: Homo sapiens | place: Canada: London | collected 2015-08-20/2019-03-30 | study: EMG produced TPA metagenomics assembly of... | reverse complement strand
CAAGAAGTTTTTTCAACTTTTTTGAAGTTGTTTTTGTTTCTCTCTTGCAGCAACTCTGATATCTTATCACATCCAACCGGCTGTTGTCAAGAACTTTTTTTATTTCTTTTTGACAGCTTTGTGATCTCTGTGAGATCTCTCAGACGCAACTCTGATAGAATACCATTGTATACATGGTTTGTCAACAGTTATTTTTCATGTTTTTTATTTTTTTGCGAATAACCAAAATATCAGATTTTTCATGTCTTTTATTCCATTTCCCCTTCATTCGCCTCTTCCAGTGTCACTTCCGTTTCCGGCTGTCCCTGATCTTCCACATAATCGAAACACAGGACCGCCTGTGGCCAGTTCAGGCTGATACGGGCACTTTTCTGTTTTTCTTTTCCGGCTTTCCGGATCAGTTCCAGAAGTTCTCCGAGGATCTCCCGGGTGAGATATCCTCCACGCCAGTGAAAAGTAAACACTCGACCTTTTTTTGCAGTCTGTAATGCTCGCTTATACACATCCTCCTGCTTCGTGAAGGACAGTTTCTTTTCCCTATAATAGAAGTGATCCCCATCCGTACAGTGTGGAGCCGGTGCGATCAGCGGTTCGTGATCCCGGAAGATATTTTTGTCATCCAGATTGAAGTAGTCGTAACGGATGCCATTGTGACTCAGGGAATTGTCAAAGGTGACATCCATGTGATAATATTTGCCACCCAGTTTTACGATATTCCAGGTGTGGCGGTATTTGATCCCTTTTTCCGGGTTGTTGCCGCAGATAACGATCATACACCAGAGCCCCAGTGCATCGCACAAAACTTTTACTGCCTTGGCAATCCCCTCGCAGACACCCACACCCTGTCCCAGCGGTCCGATGATCTCATGGGAATAGGCTTTCTTTAATTTATCATACCGGACATTCTCGCATATAAAGTCGTGGACAAATTTTTCTTTTTCCCACTCGGACTTATCCTTTACCGGACGCACCAGCTTTTCTACTCTCGCCTGCATGGCGCGCTGGTGTTCTTTTACTTTATTTTTCTCAAACAGATATTCCGGCACAAAGATCAGATTCGGGGAATCCTGATAATATTTGTAGCGAAATCCCGTCGCCCAGAAGATCTCTGGGTGATCCAGACGGAGCTGGAAAAACACATTATAGAGTTCTTCCGGCTCCAGACGTGGAAGCAAGATCTCATCTGCCATGTTCTGAAATCCCTGAAGGATATTATGGTAGGCAGACTGCTGCGTTTTGTTCATGTGATTATAATAATATGTTTCGATGACGGTTCTCCTTTGTATTTCTTCTTTTCACAAATAGGGGTGGAAAATGCAATTCTGCGCCTTTTATTTTGTTTCCTATTTTCTATATTCTTCAATCATACTTTCCTTATACGTTATACTACAACGTTCACTGCCAACAGCACAATTGCAAAGACTATATTCCATACCGTAAAATACCGAAAATATTGCCCTTTTGTACCAGCTGTTTCATTCTTTTCACTTTCCTGTACATAAAATTTATAAGAGATCAGACTTGCCAGGGAAGCGATCAGGGTTCCCAGACCTCCAATATTCACTCCCCGGAGAAGCATAGGATAGTCTGTAGTAAAACCGGAAAGTAAAATAGCCGCCGGAACATTGCTGATGACCTGGCTGGCAACAAAACCAAGAATAAGTTCATGTCCTTCCAGTACTTTTATCAGCAGTTCTTTTACGATTGGAATCCGCCCCATATTTCCGATAAATACAAAAAATGCAACAAAAGTAAGAAGCAGACTATAATCTACTCTCAGCGGTAAAAATTCTTCTTTTCCACTTCCGAAAAGGAACAGACAAATCAGAAGTGTAATTCCCAGAAGCACTGGCCAGGACAGCACACGTAAAACCGTTGCCAGACTTACACAAAAAAGGAAGAGCAAAATCAGATTTTCAGCTGTTTTGTTCTTTTTGGTTTTTCTCCTGATCTGTTCTATCTGCATACTTTCATTCTTCTGTAACAGACAGCCCCCGATCAGAAGAAGCAAAGATACCAGCGACAAAGGTCCCATGACCTTTACAAAAGACAGAGCAGACATTCCGGAGACGGAATACAAATACAGATTCTGCGGATTACCCACCGGAGTTGCCATACTTCCAAGATTGGCAGCTATCGTCTCCATGGTAATCACCGGAATCATCCGCTGATCCAGTTTTGCCATACGCAGCACCAGAATCGTAAACGGCACAAAAGTCAGAAGTGCCACATCATTGGTAATCCACATAGAGCAGAAAAAACAAAGTCCCACCAGAACCAGCATCAACTGCCGGAAAGTGTGTACCTTTTTCAGCAGTGTATTCGCCATCTGTTCAAATAACCCAGTCTTCTTAAATCCCTCCATGATCGTCATCAGACAAAACAATAAAGCCAGTACTCTGGTGTCAATATATTCTGCATAAGCTCGGTCCGGTCTGACAAAAAACATGGAAATAACAGCAAGAAAAACCGCGATACAAAGCACGGTTTCTCTTTTTAAATATACAATTACTCTCTTCATCTTCTTATACCAGTGTCAGAACCCGGCTCGTCAGGGATATAACCAGAATGATCACCGCGATGATTCCCACGATCCGGAAGATTTTTGTCTGTCGTACCGACTGATACTTCATGCCTCTTGCAAATCCTTTTGGGTTGATCGCCATGAAAAGGGCAATGGCAAGACAGATCGTATCCAAAATAATACCTATCCAAAATTCCATAGATGTTCTCCTTTATATTTTCTGTGTTCCAGTATACCGCAATTTTCAGGAAAAGAAAATCCTTTTATCCGATCCCCGCAATCGCCGTCAGCAGCTTCAGCACTCCTGCCAGTGCCATCACAAGTACCGGGTTCCATTTTGTTTTCCGAAGAAGGATCAGACAGATCACAAAGATTCCCACCATCATCCAGTGGGTGTCCGCCAGTGCGATGGCATCCGCTCCTTTCCAGAAGGCAGATACCAGAATCGATACGCCCGCAGACGCGATCATCGCCACGACAGCCGGTCGCAGAGACTGTAAGACGCTCTGCAACAGATCCATTTTCTGATATTTCAGGTACAGCCAGGCAAGCAGTGTTACCAGAATACACGATGGCAGGATGCATCCGAACGTGGAAACCACTGCTCCCGGGATTCCGGCAATCTTGGTTCCGACAAAAGTTGCGGAATTGATCGCGATGGGACCCGGTGTCATCTGAGAAATGGTGATCAGATTGGTGAATTCTCCCATGTCCAGCCATCCGTGACGGCTCACCACCTGTTCCTGAATTAACGGCATCGCGGCATAACCGCCTCCGAAGCTGAACATGCCGATCTGAAGGAAACTGAAAAATAACTGAAGATAAATCATTTCTTCCGTCCCCCCCTTCCTGACAGTACCGTGCGGATCACTCCCATCGCGATACAGATCAGCACGATATACACCACCGGAATTTCCATCACATAAGAAGCGATAAAAGCAGCTGCCATGATCACAATCGATGTCCACTCTTTTTTCTTCGTGATCCCCGCTGCCATATCCCATACCACGGAAGCGATCACTGCTCCCACGCCAGCCTGCATCCCGTCCAAAAGCTCACTGATGATGAAATTATCCCGAAATATCTGATAAAAAACAGAGATCACAGAGATGATAAGAAAAGGTGGCAGAACTGTTCCGAAAATTGCTGTCAGTACCCCTGCAAGACCGGCCAGTTTATAGCCAACCACAATTGCTCCATTTACCGCGATCGCCCCAGGTGCCGACTGTGCAATAGCAATCAGATCCAACATCTCATTTTCTTCGATCCAATGGTACTTATCCACGAACTTATCCTTCATCAGCGTAACGATCACATACCCGCCACCAAAAGTAAAGGCACTCAGATATAACGTGGACAAAAACAATTTCCAAAGCACCTTTTGTTTTTTCCTCACATTCTTCCTCCTGATTTTCATCTGTTTTATCTTTTCTGTAATATACGCTTTTATTGTATCAGTTTCTTTTTTTCTTTGCAATCACTTCCGTAGTTTAGCAGAACAAAGAACGTGTTCTGACACATCCGCACGAAACATTTTTCATTTACAGAAAAGCCTTTTTTTGACGTAGAAAAGGGTGCATCGATTTTTACAAAAATCGATGCACCCACCTCTAATGATCCGACAGCATTTTTCTGCCTTTATCTTTTGATGTTAAATGCTTCTTTTCCCGGAAATACTGCTGCTTCGCCCAGTTCTTCCTCGATTCTTAACAGCTGATTGTATTTTGCCACACGTTCGCTTCGGCTCGGTGCACCGGTCTTGATCTGGCAGGTATTCAGTGCTACTGCAAGATCGGCGATGGTGGTATCTTCCGTTTCACCGGAACGATGAGAGGAAATGGCGGTATATCCTGCTTTGTGTGCCATCTTGATAGCTTCCAGTGTCTCGGATACAGAACCGATCTGGTTCAGTTTGATCAGGATGGAGTTTGCACAGCCAAGGCCGATTCCTTTTGCCAGGCGTTCGGTGTTGGTTACGAACAGATCATCGCCAACCAGCTGTACCGTATCTCCCAGCTCTTTGGTCATCATCTGCCATCCTTCCCAGTCTTCCTCATCCAGACCGTCTTCAATGGAGTAGATCGGATATTTGCTGCACAGTTCTTTCCAGTGTGCTACCAGTTCTTCCGATGTAAATTTCTTTCCGCATTTTGGCAGAACGTATTCGCCCTTCTTGCTTCCTTTCCACTCACTGGATGCTGCATCCATAGCCAGTACGAAATCTTTGCCCGGTTCATAGCCTGCTCTTTTAATCGCCTCAAGAATGCACTCGATGGCTTCTTCATCGCTGCCAAGATCCGGTGCGAATCCACCTTCGTCACCTACGGAAGTAGCCAGACCTTTCTCTTTTAACAGAGCTGCCAGCGCGTGGAAGACTTCCGTACACCAGCGCAGACCTTCTTTGAAGCTTGCTGCGCCTGCAGGCATGATCATGAATTCCTGTACATCTACCGTGTTGGCTGCATGTGCACCACCATTCAAGATGTTCATCATCGGCAGTGGCAGGCGATTGCCGTTTACACCGCCCAGGAAACGATACAGTGGCAGATCCAGTGCGTTTGCTGCCGCTCTGGCACCTGCGATCGATACTGCCAGAATAGCGTTTGCGCCCAGATTGGATTTGTCTTTGGTTCCGTCTGCTTTGATCATAGCTGCATCTATCGCATAGATATCCAGCGCATTGATGCCTTTTAATGTTTCATTGATTACTGTGTTTACATTGGCAACCGCTTTGGATACACCTTTGCCTCCGAATTTTTCTTTATCTCCGTCTCTCAGCTCCAGTGCTTCGAATTCTCCGGTAGATGCGCCGCTCGGTGCGGTGCCTCTTCCCATGGTACCGTCCGAAAGATAAACCTCTGCTTCTACAGTAGGATTGCCTCTGGAGTCAATAATTTCACGTCCGATTACTTTTTCAATTGTCAAATGTTTCATTTTATCCCTGACCCTTTCCCATGGACGATCCTCTGCTCCCATTCCGCAGGAGCAGAAAGGATCTTCCCACGACTTATTCACATGATGGTTAGCTTTTACTAACTACGATAAGTGTAGCGCAACTTCCTGGGATTTTCAATAGGCTTAAACGGGATTTTTTCTCAGTAACCGTAAGATTTTGTCACTCAGTTCTTCCAGCACCTGACCGCGCCAGCCGAACAGTCTGACTGCATAATCGCCCTCTGTAAGCCGTGCGATTCCACCCTGACAGTTTTTCCGCTCATCTTCCAGAAGATTGCGTACCTCCTCGCAAAAAGCTTCCCCATCCTCCGGTTTTGTCACAAACAAATTTGCCTGATGGGTAAATTCTTCCATCATACCTGTCTCTTCCATAGAAAACAGTTCCGGCTCATACGAGGTATTGTCCCGGTAGATCAGCCGCCCGCCTCTGCGGATCTCCACATAATTACGAAAACTCCGGTATGCAAATCGTTCTCCTCTTGCATAGCGCCCACAGGTAAGGATCTCACACATCTGAAAAATTGCTGTTTCGTCTTCACTGGTTCTGTGGAAAATACTCTGCCAGACTCCTTTATTTCCTTTCAGCGAGAGCTCCATGTTTTCTCCTACCGTCAGATTGACAAAGACCGAAGGTACCTGAAATTTTCGGACCACACCTTCTTTTACGATTTTATATTCTTTCATACCCGTCAGACGAACTTTTTCCCCATGCATCGGATAAAAACTTACATTTCCTCCGGTCGGCTTTGTCTTTGCACAGATAATATCCAACAATGTTGCTTTTCCTGCACCGTTCGGGCCGATGAAAAAGTGGATACTGTTACGTTTTACCTTTACATTCACATCGGTCAGTGCCTGAAATCCGTCAAAGACTACAGAAACATTCTTCATTTTCAATACAGTATCTTCAGAAAAGCACCGATCAGTGTTCCTCTTCCTCCGATAGCTACCCAGATCACCATGGTGATGGAATAAGTAATAGACATCTGTGTGGATGTGATAGAACCGTTAAAGTTCACAATTGATTGCCGGCCATATGCAGCAATAATTTTTCCTGTTCTTTCGGTGTAAGTCTCATGGGTACCTCCTTGTCTTACAAACTATACCAACAATGCACTTTTTGCACATTCTCGCAAATTTTGCTCGTTGCTCGCGTAAAAAAAAGCAGACAACGATATCTCTTCGACATCGTTGTCTGCTTTGGGAAACAGATTAACATACTATAAAAAAGTTGTCAATTCCATCTTGTTTTTTCTGTTTTTTCTGTTTTTCTCTTTTTTTCCAGCCTCGCCGTTTCCTTCCTGCATACCTCCTGCAAATCTTCACCATCGGTACATACTGAAGGGGCACTCTTCAAAGGTTCTCTGCAATCTCATATGCCTGTTCATAGAAATATTCCTGGGCATTCAGCGGTTCTTCATCCGTTGGCAGGATCCGGTAAATTCCCTCACCGTTTTCCTGACGGGCCTGCTGATTGTCTTTCAGCATGATCCGGAACATTTCCAGAAGGCGGGCTTTGATTTCTTCATCATAAACCGGAGCAGCTACTTCCACACGGCGCAGGGTGTTTCTGGTCATAAAGTCTGCGGATGCAATATAGATTTTTTCTCTTCCTTCACTTCCGAAAATATAGATTCTGGAATGTTCCAGAAAACGGCCGACGATACTTCGCACATGAATATTTTCCGTTTTGCCGGGAACCTGTGGAATCAGACAGCAGATTCCACGGATCACCATATCGATCCTTACACCGGCACAGGAGGCTTCCACCAGTTTCTCCATGATTTTCTTATCCGTAAGGGAATTCATCTTCAGTCCGATGTAAGCCGGTTCTCCTGCTCTGGCATGTACGATCTCCTCATCAATCATATCCAGAATCTTATTCTGCAGGCATTTCGGAGCCACCAGCAGATGATCCACATGTTTGATCGTCTCTCCCATGGCAAGCGCCTGGAACACATTGGCTGCTTCCAGTCCGATATCTACATTATAAGTCATCAGCGACAGGTCCGTATAAAGCCGTGAAGTCTTTTCGTTATAGTTTCCGGTACCAATCTGGGTATAATATTCAACCTGTTCATCTGTTTTTTTCGTGATCAGGCAGAGTTTTGAATGAACTTTATACCCATCCAGTCCGTAGATGACACGGCACCCTGCATCCTCCAGCAAACGGGACCATCCGATATTGTTTTCTTCATCAAAACGTGCTTTCAGTTCCACCAGTACCAGCACTTCTTTTCCATTTTCTGCTGCTTCGATCAGTGCTTCTACCACCTTACTCTGTTTAGCCACACGATACAACGTCATCTTGATGGAAACCACATCTTTATCGTTGGCTGCTTCGTGGAGCATATTCAGAAACGGATTGATACTTTCATACGGATAGGAAAGAAGTTTGTCCTTTTCTTTAATCTGGTCCAAAATCGGACGATCTCCGGTAAAGGCCGGGGATTTTCTTGGTGTTCTTCTTTCATAGAATAATTCCGGAATCTTACGAAGCGCATCCTCGATCTGGAAAACAAAGGACAGATCCAGCGGTGCCTGACTGCGGAAGACATACTGTGATTTTGTTGTCAGATGCTCACAGATCAGTTTCACACTTCCCTCGCTGAGTTTTCTGGAAAGCTCGATCCGCACCGGCGCAAGTTTCTTTCTTTTTTTGATCAGATCTGCCATAAATTCCCGGTAATCCAGATCTTCATCGTACAACGCATCGGCGTCAATATCCGCATTTCTGGTTACACGAAGCAGGGATTTTTCTTTTACCTGATACCCCTTGAATACTTTTGGAATGTAGTGGAGGATCAGTTCTTCCGACAGCATATACGTATTACCTCCCGGCAGGCGGATCAGCCGTTCAAATACACCGCTTCCACATGGGATAATCCCCAGGCGTTCTTTTCCACTCTTGGTGGTCAGGACAACCACTGCATAGATTTCTTTATTTTTCAGGAATGGGAATGGCTGTCGTTTTCCCACAATAGTCGGTGAAATCAGGCCGGAAATCTCCATATCAAAATACGCTTCCAGAAATTTATTTTCTTCTTCCGTGATCTTACTGAAATCCACCAGACGAACGCCGTATTTCTCAATTTTTTCCATGAGTTTTCCATACACTTCATCTTTTCTCTTGTTCAGGATCTCCACCTGTGGAAGAATCGCCTGAATCTGTTCTTTCGGCGTCATATGTGTTTTATTATCTCTGGAATCTTTTGCAACCAGCATCTGATCGATCAGCGAACCCACACGCACCATAAAGAATTCATCCAGATTGCTCTGATAGATCGATGCAAATGTCAGACGCTCACACAGTGGCACCTTCGGGTTCTCCGCTTCTTCCAGTACACGTTCGTTAAATTTCAGCCAGGATAGTTCCCGGTTCATATAAATTGTCTCGTTCATTGCTTATCCCTTTACTTTCTTCTACCTTTTATCCAATTGCCACATTTACAAAAGTACAATATCAAATTTTCTTTAATTCTATATTGGCGCTCTGTAAAATTCATGTTAAAAGCTCATTTTGCTACACATTATTTTCCTTTCAGTTCATACAGATCCGTTCTTCGTGCGGACAATAATGGCAGCTGTTCGCGGATCGCTTCCACACGGTCCATGTCTATTTCCGTGATCTGGATGCCCGGTTTCTCATCCATCTGTGCCACCACATCCCCCCAGGGTGACACGACCAGAGAATGGCCCCAGGAAACATATCCTGCCTGCTCGTCTCTTGCATCGGAAGTTCCGATCATATAGCACTGATTGTCCACCGCTCTTCCCCGGAACATCAGTTCCCAGTGTGCCGGTCCGGTTGTCATGTTAAATGCCGCGGGCACTAAGATCACCTTTGCCCCCTGTAAGGTCATCAGCCGTACAATCTCCGGGAAACGACAGTCAAAACAGATACAGATTCCCATTTTTCCAAACTCGGTATCAAATACGGTGATCTGATCTCCTGCCGTCAGTGTCGCAGACTCCTGATAACACTGTCCACCCTTCACGGCGATATCAAACAGATGCACTTTTCGGTGTTTCGCAATCTGATTGCCCTGTGGGTCGAAGACATAAGCGGTATTGTATACATGCCCTTCCTCATCTTTTTCCGGTACACTTCCGGCAGAAAGGTAAATCTGATACTTTTTCGCAAGTGCACTTAACTTTTGCCAGGTTTCTCCCCGTTCCATTTCCCCATAGACCGGAAAACAGGGTGTCTGATACGGGCAGTTGAACATCTCGCCAAGGGATACCAGATCAATGTTTTCATCCTTTATACGTTCCAGATTCCGCTCCAGTTCTTCCATATTTTTCTCTTTTTCTTCGTAAACATGCGCCTGAATCTGGGCGATTTTCACCTTCATTTTTTTCTCCTCCTTTCTGTTGCGAATATTTGTAATTCTCTGACTTCAGTATAAATTTTCCACAACTTTTTGTCAATTTATCCTTAAAAAAAGGAGGGGATTTTCCTCATGAAAAGCCTTTTTCAAACACGCTCTAACATATTTTACTTCCGTTCGCGGTAAGTTTAAATCTGCAGCCCAGCATTTCCGCTGCACGTCTGCACATCAACATCCGTTTTAAAAAAATTTCAAAATAATCCATCACACTGCAGATGGAATCGTCCAACTCCAGTCTCATGTGAATGACTTTCTTCTCAGGATCAATCTCAAGGTTTGAAGAAAGTGCCGCATAATTTACCCGGTCATGGATATCAAAATTTGCCGGTACCGGATTCTGTACCCGATTTCTGCGCACATCTGTTTTATCTGCCAGGATCAGTGCCGCAGAAACCACATCTACCGCCGTACCGGTTTCTTCATCGTGTTGTCCAATAGCCGAAGTAATCGTCAGAATATCTTCCAGCTTCATTTCCCGTTCTTTTAAGATTCCATATGCAAGCACAGCACTGCTGTGTGCATGATCATAGCGATTCACGGTATTTCCGATATCATGCATATAGCCTGCAATTTTTGCCATCTCCACCTGTCGTCTCCGATACCCCAGTTCCTTCAGGATCCTTCCTGCCGTCTCCGCCACTTTCACCGCATGTTTTCTGGAATGTTCGGTATATCCCAGTACTTTCAGGTTACGGTTTCCCTGTTCAATTAAAAGGTTGATCTCCCGATCATTTCTTATCTGTTCATATCCCGGTTTCATCTGTATTCCTTCTTTTCTGTTCTCTTTTCCAGCCGTTGAATTGCGTCCATGGCCAGTTCTGACCGCTCACATTCCTCCGGACTCATGGTGATCTGCCAGCATAACGAACTTCCTTTCATATGCTCTGCTGCATAAGAAAGTCCGTTGGTGCGCTCATCCAGGAATGGCCGGTCAATCTGATTGGGATCTCCCAGCAGAATAATCTTTGTATTTTTCCCCGCACGGGTGATGATTCCTTTGATCTGATTTGGGGTAGTATTCTGTGCTTCGTCGATAATCAGATACGTTTGAATCAGGGAACGGCCACGGATAAAGTTCAAAGCTTCGGCCTGGATCAGCTCCCGCTCAAAAATCTCTTCTATCTTCCCTTTTAATTCATTTTCATCTTTATAGCGTTCCTCTTCATTGGAATCGATCAGCTGTTCCAGATTATCCATGATCGGCCGCATCAGCGGAGAAATTTTTTCCTGTTCGTCACCTGGAAGGAAGCCAATATCATCGTCAAACTGGGCATTTGGACGGCAGATCAGAATCCGGCGATACTCTCCTGACGGATGATTCAGAACTTTCTCCAGTCCAACGGCCAGCGAATAAAAAGTTTTACTGGTTCCCGCCATCCCTTTTACGATCACAAGCGGTGCTTTCTCCGCCGGCTGCATCAGTGCTTCCTGGAAAAAATACTGCCCTGCATTTCTCGGATGGATGCCATATGGCTCGGCTTTTCGATAGGCCAGTTTACGGATCATCTCTCCCTCTACTCTTCCCAACTGGCTTTTTTTCTCCGACTGATCACTTCTCAGAATCAGAAACTGATTCTCTGTAAGTTCCGGATAAACCTTTTCTCCCTGCTCATCTGCTTTATACACAACCGCGACAGGTATTCCCTTTTTCTTAAAATCTTTGAAATACTCTTCCGGTACAAATACTTCATCCCTTCCGGTATATTGAAGTTTCTGTTCTTCTACCTGCTCCGCCTCAAAATCTTCTGCCTGGATTCCAAGAAGTTGTGCTTTCAACCGCAACAGCAGATCTTTGGTTACCAGGATCACCGGATCTTTTTCTTTCTCACGCATCCCAACACACACCTGAAGAATACGATTGTCTGCTCTGTCATCCGGAAGTTCCTCCGGCAGTTCCACATATACAAAGTTTTTTTCGATCCGAAGAATTCCTTCCTGTCCGATTCTGACCCCTTTCAGAAGATCTCCCTGATGTCTCAGCTGTTCCAGACAGCGAATGACTTTTCTGGCATTGGCTCCTTTTTCTCCTTCTGCTTTTTTCAAATGATCCAGTTCTTCCACAACCACCAGCGGAATCACAATCCGATTTTCCTGAAAAGCCCACAGAGCATTTGGTGCTTGAATCAGTACATTCGTATCAATTACATAATTTTTCATGCCTGTTTATCCCTCCTGCAAAATCTTCCGAAATCTGTTTCATCGCACATCAGGTGCGATGAAACAGATTTAAAAAAAATGATGAATCACCCTTTTACAGGTGTTTCATCATTTTATGAAATCAATATGAAATTTCAGATATCTTTTAGAAAAATCAACGTAAAATATTTTTATTTTCCCATCGACTGCTTTTCTCACTGCAGATTTCATTCCACTCACAGTCCCCGCAGATCTTCTCCCGCAATCCTGTATCGATTACCTTTTTCTGGACTTTCTGCGCAAATTCCAGAAAGTTCAGTTTTTCTCCTTCTGTCAGCCCGCAGGCCTCCAGCACGCCATGATCATACCGGAACACTTTTTCCTGCGCTTCACAGATTTCCTTTTTTTCTCCGGGATTTTCCTCATCGGTAAGGAACTGATGATTCGGGCACGCACTGCAGATCTCGTCCAGCGAAACCACCAGCTGGATCGACACATCCTGTTCCAGAATGTGTAACATTTTCTCCATATGTGCGGAAAATCCTTCGCTGTATCCTTTTCCTATAAAATACGCCAGACACATCCCGTGATGCGGACGCACCGGTATTCGCTTTTTCTCCATAGTTTTCTCATTTCTCACAGCCATCTGCTGTATTGTTATTTCTGATTCCGATATGCTTCCACGCCCCGTTTCAGCCGTTCACAGCCATCCGCGATCCGGCTTCTCTGGCATGCCAGGTTGATGCGTAAAAACTGTTCGCCAGTTTTTCCGTACTGCGCGCCTTCCGACACATAAAGACCTGTCGTTTTGCGAATCGCATCGGCAAGTTCTTTCGCGCTGCATCCGAGCGCACTGCAGTCCAACCACAGAAGGTAGGTCGCATCTGCCTCTGTCACTTTCAACTGCGGAATCTCTTTTCGGATATAGTCGGTCATGTATGCACGGTTTTCGAAAAGATATGCACGGAGTTCTTCCAGCCAGTCTTCCCCCTTGGTAAATGCCGCGATCGCCGCACCGATGGCAAATACATTCGGTTCTGCCACCTCATCCGTATTCAGTGCACGCCACACTTTATGGTGCAGTGCCTCGTTCGGGATCATCACGGCTGCTGTCTGGATGCCTGCAATGTTAAATGCCTTCGTCGGTGCGATACAGGTCACACTGATATTTTTACACGTCTCGGAAGCCGCCGCAAACGGAAGGTATCCGGTGCCAGGTCGGGTGATATCACAGTGGATCTCGTCCGACAGAACAGTTACATGATATTTTTCGCACAGTTCTCCCACCCGTGCCAGTGTCTCCCGCTCCCAGATTCTTCCCACCGGGTTGTGCGGGTTACACAGGATCATCAGTGAAGTCTGCGGATCCGATAATTTTTCCTCCAGCGCCTCAAAATCCATCTCATACTGTTCCCCGTCATATGCCAGCGGGCATTCCACAACATTTCTTCCGTTGTTGACGATGGAATTAAAGAAAATATTATACACCGGTGTCTGGATCAGCACATTTTCTCCCGGTGTGGTCAGCTTGCGGACCGTACTTGAGATCGCCGGTACAACACCGGTACAGAAGGTCAGCCATTCTTTTTTGATGGAAAACTGATGGCGTCTCTCCCACCAGTCCATGTAGGCCTGATACCAGTCTTCTTCCACATCCGTGTAGCCGAACACACCGTGTGCGGCCCGCTTTTCAATCGCCTCCCGTACAGCCGGGGCCGTCTGAAAATCCATATCCGCCACCCACATCGGTAATTCATTTTCCGCCACATCCCATTTCAGAGATCCGGTATTTCTCCGGTCTGTAATCTGGTCAAAATCATATCTGCTCATGCTGTATCTTCCTCTCTGTCCTTATTTGTTCGATATCTTCAGTTTTTGTCCCGGCAATTTTCCGTTCCTTCTTTTTGCCTGTATCGTATAAACGATACCCCATTATGCCTCGACTTCTTTTCCCTGTACAAAGATCTTCGTCTTTGACGGATCTACCTTATCTTTTTCCACCGTCAGTTCTTTGATCTCATCCGCACGGATCACACCGCTCGACGGATTCAGCACGCTGTCGATGGTTCCGTGGATCTCCGCATCTACAGAAGAGTATTCAAATGCCAGTGTCGTATTGATCAGCTTACAGTTTTTCATCACCAGATTGTCAATATAACACATACCCTGCAGACTCTCGATCGTACAGTTTACCAGTGTCAGATTCTTCGCATTCCATCCCAGATATTCTCCGGAGATAAAGGAATCGTACACCGTTACATTTTCACTGTTCCAGAATGCATCCTTGGACAGCATCGTTGCGTTGTGTACTTCCATATTTTTTACACCGTCAAAGGAATAATTTCCCACCAGCCGGAAGTTTTTCAGCACCAGATCCTGGCAGTTCATACCGAAATAATCGCCCTTTGCATCCACATGATCCAGTTCCACATTCTGACAACTCCACAGCGTCTCTGCCGCATTCGGGAAGGTCACATTGGTCAGTTTCAGTCCGTTACACCGGCGGAAATTCTTCGGTGCTTCGATCACTGCATTCTTCACTTCGATCCGGTCGGTATACCACACACCTGCGCGTGCCATATCAAACCAGGTACAGTTCTCTGCCTTGATGTCTTTCGCATACCACAGCGGATATTTCCATTTGAACATGCTTCCGTATAATTCAATATTTCTGCTCTCTTTTAACGGAGACTCTCCGTCGTCAAAAATAGTATCATAAATTTTCAGATCCTTCCCCTGAAACAGCGCACGCTCGCCGGTCAGAAACTCCTGATGAATCTCTTTCATTTTTTTTCCATCTCCCATAATTCTCTTCTCCCATTCTGCTGCCATATATTTCGTTATTCTGACAAGCTTATATAGAATTATTGTATTCCATTTTGTCAGATATGGCAAATACTTGTTTCGTATATCTTACCATAGGTTCTGCCTATAGATAGCATGCGCCACTGCCTGTCCGGATATTCCCGACAGACAGTGGTGCATCTCTCAGCTTCCTGCAATCCACAAAAGCACTCTGCACACAACCGGCAGTGTCACGATCCCGCAAAGGGTGGTCAGCATCACCCCTCCCAGCGAATATTCTCCGTCGGAACCGGAGGAATTAGCGAGCATGACTACGGAGGACATGGTCGGCATCGCGGTGATCAGGGACATGGTCATACGGATTTCTTCCGATACCGGGATGAAGCCCAGGACAAGGTAAAACAGTACCGGAAAAATCAGCATTTTACAGATGACAATTCCATATAATTCGATCTGTTTTACATATTTTCGGATATCCATACAGGCAAACACTCCGCCAAGATAGATCATCGCAAGCGGTGTCGCCGTCGCTCCGATATTCTGGAATCCCGTCTGGAAGACACCCGGAAGTTTCAGCCCGGTCAGTACGAAAAGGACTGCCAGCGCGATGGCAACTGTCGCCGGATTGATCAGCTTTTTCGGATCAAACTTTCCTTTTCCACTCGGGGAGGTCAGTTTCACTCCTACCGTCCACATCGCCAGCTGATCCACGATGGTAAATACGGATACATACAGCATGCCCCGTTCCGGGAAAATGCTGGTAATGATCGGGATTCCCATAAATCCTACATTGCCAAACATCGTCATCGCCCGGTAGATCTGCGACCGGTCACCTTCTACATGAAACAGTTTTGTCAACGCAACGCCCAGTCCAAATAAGAGAATCGAGGCTGTCACCGCCAGTCCGATGATGGACAGCGATTGTACCAGTGCCGTCCGGTCTACCTGGCTGACTACATTGACAAAGATCATCGTCGGCAGCGAAAGTTTCATCACGACTCGGGCGATCCAGTCGAGTCCCTTATCACTCAGCACACCGGTCCGCACCAGTATCATACCGATGACAAGATAGACGATAAACAGCTCGATCTGTTCCATTAAAATCCAAAATGTATTCATTTTTTTCGTTTCCTGTTTTCTTTATTTCTGTATATTTCCTACCATATATGTTTGCAGGATTTCTTCTGTCGGCAGCCCTTCGTTGTCGCCACGGTGCTGTACCTGGATCGAGCCGATCGCATTGCCCCGTTTCGCACATTCGCTCACCGGAAGACCTTTCAGCAGTCCGCTCAGTACACCGACGGCAAATCCGTCTCCCGCGCCTACGGTATCCACCACTTTTTTTACCGGATACCCCGGGATCATATCCCGGGTGATCTCCCCGTTTTCTTTCTTTTCGGATACATAAGCACCATTTTTTCCATCTTTGATTACAACAAGAGCCGCACCTTTCTGATGATAAAAATCAGCCGCTTTTTCCTTATCTGTTGTACCCGCAAGGATCTCACATTCCCCGATTCCCGGCAGTACCACATCTGCGTAATTTGCCAGATCGTTCAGAACCTTTCTCATCATCTCATCATTTTCCCACAGTGCCGGACGGAGATTCGGATCAAAAGTCACCGGAATCTGCGCCTTACGCGCCCGCTCCATCAGGCGATACGTCGCCTCTCTCGCTTCTTTTGAAAGCGCCGGCGGGATCCCCGTCACATGCACCAGCCCGATCTCACCAAGATCCAGCGCATCGATTTCTCTTATAGACAGATGCGATGCCGCCGATCCTTTTCGATAATACGGTGCCGCCGGATCATGTCCGTCTTTCACATATTCTTTCAGCTGAATCCCGGTTCGATAAACTGGATCATACGTCAGAAGATTCGTTCCGATCCCATTGTCTTTTAACGCCTGTTCAATATAATGCCCAAACGGATCATCCCCAAGCCGTGTCAGATATTCCACCGGAAAACCAAGCCGGGTAAGCCCGATCGCCACATTGACCTCCGCCCCGGACATTCTTCTTGTAAAATGCTCCACGCCCTCCAACGCACCAGGTGTGTCTGCCAGTAACAGAGCCATCGGTTCTCCAAATAATAATGTTTTTTTCATATTTATTTCTCCTGACTGCCTCGTACTTCTCTGACCAGTGCCACCGCATCCGCCGTCATCTGGCGGATCGCATCAAACTGCCCGCTCTGGATCAGGTCTTTTTTCACCATCCAGCTGCCGCCACAGGCAAGGATCACATCACTTTCCAGATATGTGCGGACATTTCCCGGGTTGATCCCGCCGGTCGGCATAAATTTCATTCCCACATATGGAGCTGCCAGTGCTTTGATCGCTGCCAGCCCGCCGGAAGTCTCTGCCGGGAAGAATTTGACCACTTCCAGTCCCCGTTTTACCGCCTGCGCCAGCTCCGATGCCGTCACGCAGCCAGGAAATACCGGGATCTGTTTTTCGATACAGTAATCCACGATCTCCGGATCCAATCCCGGGCTTACGATAAATTTTGCTCCTGCTTCGATGGCTTCGTCTACCTGTCTTGTCGTCAGAACAGTTCCCGCACCCACGAACATCTCCGGATATTCCTCCAGCATGATACGAATGGATTCCTTCGCTGCCGCCGTTCGGAATGTCACCTCCGCGCACGGAAGCCCGCCCTCGCAAAGAGCTTTCGCCAGCGGTTTTGCATCCATCGCATCCTCCAGTACCACAACCGGTACGATCCCCATCTCATTGATTTTTTCTGCTACTGTCATCTGTCTTCTCCTTCCCCTGTACCCGTTCTGTCAGTGACTCTTTTCTTCCCCTTTGTACCGGGCACATCGCTGCTATCATTATATCGACTTTGACAGGTACTTTCAATTGTAAAAAAGCGATTGACATTACTTTCTGTTTGCTATATGATAATCACGACAAATAAAGAGATTTCGGTAGGTGAGGTTACCACAGGGATTTGGATTTTCCTGAGATTGCTGCCGCAAGGCTGTGGAGACACGGCGCGCTGGTCAGCAGGTCATGTCGTGAAGGCATAACCTAATGCAATTGATATATGCCCTGTGATACTAAAGCTTGAACGATGGTCAGGATTTTTCCGTGATGTATTTTGCAGATTCTTTCATTGCTCAGGCTTTGAAGGAATTTTTTTATGCTGATTTTTAAAGAATGAAAGGTGGTGAGGAAATGGACGCTGGTGCCAGTTATCACGCGGAATGCGACGATCATATACCAATAATTGCATATCGGAGGTACGTTTATGATGAACAAAGATATTTTTGTAAAACTGCTCCAGGAACGCCGTTACAAATCGGTAAAAGACGTTCTGGACGTAATGAACGCAGTGGACATTGCCTCACTGCTTGGAGAATTTGATGATAAAGAACTGGCTCTCGCCTTCCGTCTGATTCCCAAAGAAAAGGCGGCAGACGTATTTGCCAACATGGAAAGTTCCCTGCAGTCTGTCCTGGTAGAAGTCCTCTCAGAAAAAGAACTGAAAGAAATCCTGGACGATCTGTACATGGATGACACCGTGGATCTGTTAGAAGAACTTCCAGCCAATCTGGTTACCCGGATTCTTGATGCCAGCGGCCCGAAGGAACGGGAAACCATCAACAAACTGTTAAATTATCCGGAGGACAGTGCCGGAAGTATCATGACAACCGAATACGTGGATCTGAAACCGCATCTGACGGTAGGTCAGGCACTCGCACATATCAAGGAAACCGGTATTCACAAAGAAACCATCTATACCTGTTATGTGATCCAGCAGCGGAAACTGCTTGGCATCATTTCTGCAAAAGATCTGCTGACTACGGATGATGATGTCCTGATTGAAGATATCATGGAGACAGAAATCATCTCTGTGTCTACCCTGACCGACAAAGAGGAAGTGGCTCACCAGCTTCGCAAATACGATCTGCTGGCACTTCCGGTTCTTGACAATGACGGTCTGCTGGTCGGCATCGTAACATTCGATGACGCCATGGATGTCATGGTCGAAGAGGCAACCGAGGATATCACCAAGATGGCGGCTGTGGCTCCAAGTGAAAAAACTTACTTTGAGGTATCCGCCTGGGAACACGCAAAGCGCAGAATCCCGTGGCTTCTGGTACTGATGTTTTCTTCTATCATCACCGGAAGTATTATCACCCGTTATGAAAACGCTTTCGCGGCAATCCCGCTTCTGGTATCCTTCATCCCGATGCTGATGGACACCGGCGGAAACTGTGGTTCTCAGAGTTCCACCCTGATCATCCGCGGAATCGCCCTGAATCAGGTAACCTTCCATGACTTTTTCCGTGTCATCTGGAAAGAATTCCGTGTTTCCCTGATCGTAGGTGTTGTCCTCGCTGTCGCCAACGGACTGCGGATCTATCTGACCTATCAGCAGGCAGGTATGGCAATCGTCATCGCCCTGTCCCTGGTCGCAACCGTTATTTCCGCGAAACTGCTCGGCTGCATCCTCCCGATGTGTGCTAAAAAAATCGGTCTGGACCCGGCACTGATGGCCTCTCCGCTGATTACTACCATCGTCGATGCAAGCTCCATTATGATTTACTTTTTTATCGCAACGAAAGTATTTCGCCTGTAGGAATTAAAAACATTACAAAAAGCATTACAGTAACCATTACATTTTTCTTACATTTTTCTCAAATTCTTGTTTTTATTTGGATATACTCATATAATATAATTACTTATGACATTTTTTCGTATTGCAGACAGAGACCCGCTGTTTCTGTGTCCACCACATGCAGAAAGGAATTACAAGTATGAATATTAATGAATGTTATCAGGCTATGGGAGCTGATTATCAGGAAGTCTTCGGACGCCTTCGCAGCGAAAGACTGATCACCAAATTCGTCCTGAAATTTCCCGGTGACCCCAGCTTTTCCCAGCTCCAGAGCACTCTGGAAGAAAAAAATGTAGAAGAAGCGTTCCGTGCCGCCCACACCTTAAAAGGCGTCGCACAGAACCTTGGATTCACCCCGCTCTATGAAGCCACCGCCACTCTCACCGAAGTTCTCCGCGCAGGCAACCTGCCGGAAGATGACAATATGATGAACGCGGTTGCGAAAGAATATGAGAGAACGATTACTGCGATTGAACAATTGAATGCGTAAATCAAAATTGGTCCACCGAACTAATTATTGATATGCAGTGCAATAAAAATGCTCCTGATGATTGATCAGGAGCATTTTTATTTATGCGGGCAACAGAGTCAACGTCCATGCTTGCACAGGACCTTGGTGACTGCCGCGATTACCGTATTCTTTTCTTTATCATCGGTCCGATGAGCATCGCGATAATCATTTTTACCAGGTCGGCCGGAATAAACGGGATGACGCAGACTGCGAGGGCTGCCTGGAAAGTATAACCTGCGACCACGCAGAACCATATGGTTCCGAAAAGGTAACATACGATGGTTCCGACGATCATACCGATAAGCTGAAGCCATGGTTTGCGGCAGTTGTCGATGACCAGTCCGGCAATAATTGCCATTACGATAAATCCGATGATATATCCGCCTGTAGGCCCTGCCAGTTTTGCCGGACCGCCAGTGAAGCCGGAAAATACCGGGAGCCCAACGAGTCCGATCAGAAGATAGATCAGATAACTGATGGTTCCTCTTTTCCATCCGAGAAGATACAGGGACAGATAGATTGCCAGGTTGGTAAAGGAAATCGGAACCGGTCCGATGGGGATGGACATTGGAGCAAGAATACAGGTGACCGCTGTCATCAGTGCGGTTATGGTGATTTCATAGGTTTTGCTGCGAGGTAACGTACTGCTTTGTGTCTGGTTCATGTTAAAAATTCTCCTTCTAAAATTTGTCCGTTATGCGGATTCAATCTCATAAGTAAATCCGGCATCCGTGATCGTTTTGAGGGTATCTTCAATTCCCTGACCGCCTTCTGTCAGGTAACCTGAGGCAAAGATCGAGTCAACCACACTGAGCAGTTTCTTTTCTTCCCCTTTAAAATAGACTTCTCTTCCGGCCGCGCAGCGAATATCTGCTTTCGGCACCAGAAGTCTTGCAAGACAGAGAACTTTCATGCAGTATTCGGTTGTCAGCCCGGAGATATCAGCATCTCCAAGCGGAGTTCCTTTGATCGGCAGAAGGAAATTGATCGGCAGAGCCTCCGGCTGAATCTCCCGCAGTTCAAGAAGCATATCAACGACATCCTCTTTACTTTCGCCCATTCCAATGATCCCGCCACTGCAGATCTCAAATCCGATTCCCTGAAGCATGCGGATATTCTGTACACGCTGCTCAAACGTGTGTGTGCTGCAGATATTATGATAATAAGACCGGCTGCTGTTCAGATTGTGATTGATCCGATCCAGACCGGCTTCTTTGAGCATTCTTGCCTGCTTTTCTGTCAGAAACCCGATAGAACAGCAAAGATGCGTTCCATGTTCTTTCATCTTCCTGATCCGGCGGGCAAGTTCCTCGATCTCTTTATCCGTAAACTTCATCCCACTCAGACCGATACAATGTCTGGATAAATGATACTCATTTACAAAATCATTATCCTGATACAGCTTATCTTCATCTACCCATTTATACTTATCAATATCTGCGGTAGAACGACATGACTGTGCACAGTAAGCACAATCCTGCGAACAGTTGCCGCTGCGGGCGTTGGTAAGAATATGAATACTTACACGATCCCCCTTATATCGATATCGCAAACTCTTCGCGCGATCGATCAGCGCATCCAGCTCCTCATCCGGCGTGTTCAAAATAGCGATCGCATCCTCCCTGGAAAGAACAGGTACTTCTTTTTCATAAAATTCGGAATTCATAATATATCCTTTCATTCGTCACGGGCAAAATGCCCTTTCATTTTTCGTACGGATATCACTTTAACACATAAAAGTATTAATTGTCAACTTATTTTGAATTTAAGTTTACATTTCACATGTGTAAATTCAAATATCGAATATTCTTCCCCCTCTGGTGTATCCCTATGTATCAGTTGGATGTGTAGGATTATGTATGTTGTAGTGTCTTGAAACCCGGACGTGGAAGGAGCAGACAGCCTTTTGCTGGTGCTCTTAGCAAAGATGAGATCCATCGTTTACGGAATCTTAGGCTCGAGCGCTCTCGCGAGAGTCTTAGATGCAGTTAACGATTAGATCAGATTTGCGTTACCAGCGGTTGTCTGCAGCTTACGGGCAGGCGCTTCATTTCGTCCGGCGTAAGAGAAAACTACAAGAAAACCTAGAGCGTGTTTGAAAAAGGCTTTTCGTGAACTGCGAGTCCCAGTTTGTGGGAGATTTTATCCGAATGAGGGCGGCGTAGCGGGCTACGGCAACCGAATGAGGGTAAAATATACCGCAAAGTGGGGCTTGCAGATTGCGGAAATGATTTTTCAGACACGCTCTAAGCCTCCCTGACAGCATCCTTCATAGCTTTCACATACTCCTTCACATAAGGAATACACTCCACCCCATACTGTCCGCAAAGCTTCACGATCGCCGATCCGACAATTACCCCATCCGACTGACCGGCCATCTTCTTTGCCTGCTCCGGATTCGAGATACCAAACCCAACCGCACAGGGAATATCCTTCGCCTTCTTCACCAGTTCCACCATCGCTCCGATATCCGTTGTAATCTGAGACCGCATACCCGTAACCCCCAGAGAAGAAACGCAGTACACAAACCCCTGAGCTTCTTTGGCGATCATGGAGATCCGCTCATGAGAAGTCGGTGCAATCAGAGAAATCAGATCCAGCCCGTACTCCTTGCAGACTCCGTCAAACTCCTCTTTCTCTTCAAACGGTACATCCGGTAAGATCAGTCCGTCCATGCCAACTTCTGCTGCCTTTTTCACAAAACGCTCTGTTCCATAAGAAAACACTACATTTGCATATGTCATAAACACCATCGGAATACTCGAATTCTTCCGGATCTTCTCAACCATATCAAAAACCTTGTCCGTCGTAACGCCACCGGACAGTGCACGGATATTTGCCGCCTGAATCACCGGACCCTCTGCGGTCGGGTCAGAAAACGGGATTCCCAGTTCGATCAGATCTGCCCCTGCTTCCTCCATGGCATATACAAGCTGCTCTGTCACCTCCAGTGACGGATCCCCGCAGGTAATAAACGGAATAAATGCTTTCCCTTTTGTAAAACTCTCTGTAATTCTCTTATTCATGGATATCCTCCCCTCTGTAGCGGGCAATCGCTGCACAGTCTTTATCTCCCCTTCCGGAGATGGTAATTACTACAATCTGATCCTTTCCCATCGTCGGCACCAGCTTCTTCGCATACGCAACTGCATGGGCACTCTCGATCGCCGGGATAATACCTTCCACCTTAGACAAATATTCAAAGGCATCTACTGCCTCATCATCCGTGACTGGCACATACTCCGCACGTCCGGTGTCATACAGATGGGCATGCTCCGGTCCCACACCCGGATAATCCAGTCCGGCTGAGATCGAATATACCGGTGCGATCTGACCATATTCATCCTGGCAGAAATAAGATTTCATTCCATGGAAGATACCAAGCTTTCCGGTAGCAATCGTTGCTGCAGTTTCTGCCGTATTAATACCCCGTCCAGCTGCCTCACAGCCGATCAGACGTACACCTTCATCTTCGATAAAATTATAAAAGGTTCCGATCGCATTCGATCCGCCGCCGACACACGCCAGCACAGCGTCCGGAAGCCGTCCCTCTTTCTCCAGAATCTGCTCCTTGATCTCTTTGGAAATTACCGCCTGAAAATCTCTGACAATCGTCGGGAACGGATGCGGTCCCATCGCAGAACCCAGCACATAATGCGTATCTGCGATCCGGTTTGTCCACTCTCTCATGGTCTCGGAAACCGCATCTTTTAACGTGGCAGTTCCGGAAGTAACCGCATGAACTTTCGCTCCCAGAAGGCGCATCCGATACACGTTCAGCGCCTGACGCTCCGTATCCTCTTTTCCCATAAATACTTCACATTCCATACCCATCATGGCAGCTGCTGTAGCTGTCGCCACCCCATGCTGACCGGCTCCTGTCTCTGCGATCACACGGGTTTTTCCCATTTTCTTTGCCAACAGTACCTGCCCCAGCACGTTATTAATCTTATGTGCACCGGTATGGTTCAGATCTTCTCTCTTCAGATACACTTTTGCCCCGCCGAGATCCTCTGTCATATGAGCCGCATAGTACAGCCTGGACGGTCTTCCCGCATATTCATTCAGAAGCTCCGCCAGTTCCCGGTTGAACTCCGGGTCATTTTTATAATGATTGTAGGCTTCCTCCAGTTCCAGAACCGCATTCATCAGCGTCTCCGGAATATACTGTCCGCCGTGTACTCCAAATCTACCTTTTGACATCTATTGTTTCCTCCATTCTTACTATTTCCACTGCCTGACAGATCCGTCCGGCATTTTTCATTCCATCAATCTCCAGACTGCTGCTCAGATCCACCGCCCATGGATGAAGCAGCCCGATCGCTTCCCGCAGATTTTCCACATCGAGACCTCCGGCCAGAAAATACGGTCGTCCGACTTCACCCACCAGAGACCAGTCAAACACTTTTCCCGTTCCGCCGCTTCCCTGATCCAGTAAAATATAATCCGCCACACTCTCCCGGGCCCGCTCCACATCTTCCTTCGACTTTATGGAAAATGCCTGAATCAGCGGTTTTTCTGTCAGTACCTTTAATTCCTGTATATATTCCTGCGATTCCTGTCCGTGAAGCTGTGCCATCTGTATCGTTCCCTCTTCGAGAAGTTCTGCCACCAGCTCTTTCGGTGCATTGACAAATACCCCCACCGGAACAATTTCCTTTCTCAGGCCCTGTACCAGCTTCCGTAGTGTCTGTCTGTCGATACTACGTCTGCTTTTTAGAAATTCCACAATAAATCCACAGTAATCCGGTCTTGCCTCATTGACTGCAGCGATATCCTCCGGCCGCTGCAGACCACATATTTTGATTCTGCTCATGTTTTCTCCCGTCATTTTTCATTGTTTCCTGCGAATTCCTTCTTCTTCTGTCATCTGTTCCACTTTGCCTTTCTTCACATGCACAAGGAATAAATTTCAGTATCCGATTACACACTCAGTGGTTTTCCATTCAGCGTCTCCAGCATCGCTTTTTTATCCGGGCTTCGCATCAGTGTCTCTCCGATCAGTACGGCATCCACCCGGTTATCATATAACAGGTTGATATCTGCACTCGTCCTGATTCCGCTTTCTGATACAAAGACCACTTCCTCCGGTGCCAGATTCCGCAGCCGGATGCTGTTGTTCATATCCACCCGGAATGTCCGAAGATCCCGGTTATTGACTCCTACGATCTTCGCTCCGGCTTCCAATGCCCGCTCTACTTCCCGCTCATCATGTGCTTCCACCAGCGCATCCAGCCCCAGACTTTCTGCCAGCTGCCGGTACTCTCTCAGCTGTACATCATCGAGGATCGCACAGATCAGAAGTACTGCTGATGCACCAAAGGCTTTCGCCTGATAGATCATATACTCATCTACCGTAAAATCTTTCCGGAGTACCGGAATATTCACTGCCGCTGTGATCTCTTCCAGATACCGGTCGGATCCCTGAAAATAAAACGGTTCTGTCAGACAGGAAATCGCCGATGCTCCTGCTGCCTCATATTCCTTCGCGATCTCCACATACGGAAAATCCGGTGCGATCAGTCCTTTTGACGGAGATGCTTTCTTCACCTCACAGATATAGGACATCCCTTCTTTTTTCAATGCCTGATAAAAAGACAGTGTCGGAAGAATCGCCGGATTCTGTTCCCGATCCCGGATCCTTTCCTTTAATTCTGCAACAGATACCTTACCTTTTTCCTGGTCAATCCGCTCTCTTGTCTTTCCTGCAATTTCTTCTAATATATTCATGCTTCATTACTCTCCCGAATGAATGTTTCCAGTTTCTTCAGTGCTGCACCGCTGTCGATCAGTTGCTCTGCCAGACGTACACCTTCTTCCAGTGTCCCTGCTTTTCCTGCCACATACAGAGCGGCTCCGGCGTTCATGCACACGGCCTGTCGTTTCGCCCCCTGTTCACTGCCATCGAGGATTGCTCGGGTGATGGTCGCATTTTCCTGCGGACTGTCACCTTTTAACTCGTCTTTCTCGCATTTTTTGTAACCGAACTGTTCCGGAACTATCTCATAAGGAGCTAATTTACCATCACAGATCTCACACACAGCAGTCGGTGCACTCATCGAGATCTCATCCAGGCTGTCCGTACCATACACAACCATACCCTTTTTCACGCCCAGTTTCACCAGAACCTGTGCCATCGGCTCTACCAGCTCTTCACTGTAGACGCCCATGATCTGCATGTTTGCATTTGCCGGGTTCGTTAGCGGGCCGAGAATGTTAAACACTGTGCGGATACCCAGTTCTTTTCTGACCGGTGCCACATATTTCATCGCGGTGTGATAAGTCTGTGCAAACAGGAAACAGATCCCGATCTTTTCCAGTATTTTTTCACTCTGTTCCGGTGTCAGCGTGATCTTTACACCCAGGGCTTCCAGTACATCCGCTGCTCCTGATTTGGAAGATGCCGCACGGTTTCCATGTTTTGCTACCGGAACACCACCTGCTGCGATGACCAGAGAAGCAGTTGTGGAGATATTAAAGGAATTGGAACCGTCCCCGCCGGTACCGACAATCTCCAGGACATCCATATCATGTTTTAACTGCATGGCATGAGAACGCATACCTTCGGCAGATCCTGTGATCTCATCAATGGTTTCACCCTTCATAGCTAAGGCTGTCAGATATGCCGCCGTCTGTACCTGAGAAGTTTCTCCATCCATGATCTCATTCATAACAGCTTTTGCTTCTTCATATGTCAGATCTTCTTTTTTGGCCACTTTGATAATTGCTTCTTTGATCATTGTTCTCTTCCTCCTCTGACTACATCCATAAAATTCTCTATCATAATCTTGCCATCCGGCGTCATCACCGATTCCGGGTGAAACTGTACACCGTAGATTGGATATTTCATATGTTCTACCGCCATCACTTCTCCGTCTTCCGACTCGGCGGTCACCTTCAGTTCTTCCGGCAGGCTTTCTTTTACCGCTGCCAGTGAGTGATACCGCGCTGCCAGGAACGTCTCCGGCAATCCCTGAAACAGCTGATTTTCACCGATCTGATGAATCTCTTTCTGTTTTCCGTGCATCAGTTCTTTCGCATAGGATACCGTTCCGCCAAATGCTTCGCAGATTGCCTGATGTCCCAGACACACGCCGAAGATCGGAACCCTTCCTGCAAAATACCGGATCGCCTCGATACAGATACCCGCATCCGACGGTTTTCCCGGTCCCGGAGAGAGAATGATGGCTTCCGGTTTCATCGCCTCGATCTCTTCCACCGTGTATACATCGTTTCGCACGACTTTGATATCCGGCTCCACGGAGCCAATCAGCTGATATAAGTTATAAGAAAAACTGTCGTAGTTATCAATCAGTACTATCATTCCAATCCCCCCTGTGCCTGTGCAATTGCCTGAACCACGGCCCGTGCCTTGTTGCAACATTCTTCAAATTCTTTCTCCGGTACGCTATCTGCCACGATACCGGCACCGGAACGGATACAGATTTCTCCGTTCTTTTTATAAACCAGGCGGATCGCGATACAGGTATCCAGGTTTCCTGTAAAATCAAGATAGCCGATCGCTCCGCCGTAGATACCACGTTTGCTGTGTTCCAGTTCTTCAATGATCTGACATGCCCGGAATTTCGGTGCTCCGGAAAGTGTTCCTGCCGGCAGGATCGCATCGACGGCATCCACCGCATCTTTATCTTCTCTCAGATCGCCGACTACCGTAGAGCCAATATGCATGACATGGGAAAAATGTTCCACACACATGTATTTCTCCACTTTCACGCTGCCGATCTTACTGATCTTTCCGATATCATTTCTTCCCAGATCCACCAGCATGTTGTGTTCTGCCCGTTCTTTTTCATCTTTTAAAAGTCCGGCTTCCAGTTCCCTGTCTTCTTCCCTTGTCTTTCCTCTCGGTCTGGTTCCGGCCAACGGGAAAGTACTCAGATTCCCGGCTTCCAGTTTTACCAGAGTCTCCGGAGATGCTCCCGCAATCTCAATATCGTCGCTGGAAAAATAGAACATATACGGAGATGGGTTTGTCGCCCTCAGCACCCGGTAGGTATCGAAAAGATTTCCTGTCGCTTTCGCCCGCATCGGATTCGATAATACCACCTGGAAAATATCACCCTCACGGATGTAATGTTTGGCTTTCTCCACCATCTTACAATATTCCGCTTCCGGGAACTGTGGCCGGATATCGGACTCCAGCTTCAGTTTTTCGAATTCCATATGCGGTCCGGTTTTCAGAAGCTGTGCCATCTCTTCCAGTTTTCCTTCTGCCTTCTGATAAGACGCTTCCAGATCATCGGTCATCACTCCGGCGATCAGCAACACTTTCTGACGGTAATGATCAAAGGCAATCACCTGATCGAACAACATCAGATCCATATCCCTGAAATCCTGCTGCTCTTTATCTTCGAGTTTTAATTTCTGTTCGCTGTATTTGATATAGTCATAGGAAAAGTACCCTACCAGCCCGCCGGTAAATGGTGGAAGTTCTTCCATCACCGGTGTTTTATACTGTTCAATAATCTCCCGCAGAGTATCGCCCGGATGTTCCACTTTCTTTGTCACAACCATATCCTCCCCGGTTTTGCGGATATTTAAGACTCCATCCGTACAGGTAATCTCCATCGCCGGCTCATAACCGAGAAAAGAAAATCTTCCCCACACCTCCGTCTGACTGGCACTCTCGAGCAGATAACAATGCTTACTTGCTTTCCGCAAAACCCGCATCACTTCTACGGGTGTATATCGATCCGCATATAACTCCTTACATACGGGAATTCTGCGATACTCTCCACTGGCTGCGATTTCTTTTACCTTTTCTAATGTTGGATACATTCGGGCACCTCCTGTAAATCTTTTCTGTTACTGTCTTTCCCTTTGTTTTTCTGTCCTGCCGCGAAAGTCTCAGTCAAGCATGAACCTTGACTTGTTGCCCGCGAATCAAAATTGATTCACCGGATCAATTATTGATGCACAACGCGAAAAAACGCCCGCCCTCGACAGAAACTTGTTCTTCTGTCAAGGACGAGCGTATGATAAACTACCCGCGGTACCACCTTGTTTCACAGTTTGCACTGTGCGCTTTGCGGAATACCTGCATATTCCCGGCAACTGACGTATGCCCCACGTCGCAGAATACTAAGCCGATTCGAAATAATGACTGTTCACTGCGCCCTCAGCGGTCCATTTGGCAGCCTGCATCTCCACCCGGCTCTCACCCTCCCGGACTCTCTGTGCGCGCATAACTGCTTTGATCTCCGCTTCAACGGTTTACTACACTAAACTTTTCTATAAATTACCACATACATATATATTTGTCAAACACTTTTTTCAAATTTTATTGTTTACTTTTTTCTTAATTCCATATCATCCAGCTGTCTACTTTGATATAATACCAGTAGAAACATCATCATAACCATGATTTTCACTGTTCCAGGCAGGATGTAAAAAACTCCGGAACCCATTCAAGCGGATATTCGCAATCCGCTTCGCTACTTGCTCATAACTGAACAGCTGCAAATTTTCTATACAGGAGGTACATATTATGCGTTATGAAATTCAAGGCGACACTTTACCCGTTGTTATCTGTTATCTGGACGGCGGTGAAAAAATGATCACAGAAAAAGGAGCCATGAGCTGGATGTCACCGAACATGCACATGGCAACTTCTACCAACGGCGGCATCGGAAAAGCTTTCGGACGGATGTTTTCCGGTGAATCCATGTTTCAGAATATCTATACTGCCCAGGGCGGTCCCGGCATGATTGCTTTTGCCTCCTGCTTCCCGGGAAGTATTCTTCCTTACCAGATTTCCCCCGGGCGGGAACTGATTGTACAGAAGTCCGGTTTTCTCGCTTCCGAAGCCGGGGTAAACCTTTCTGTTTTCTTCCAGAAACGCTTCGGTTCCGGACTCTTCGGCGGTGAGGGATTTATCATGCAGCGCCTTGCCGGAGAAGGGATGGTATTCCTGGAATTTGACGGCCATGTTGTCGAATACGACCTGCAGCCCGGTCAGCAGATCATCGTGGATACCGGTTATCTGGCTGCTATGGAAGCCACCTGTTCCATGGATATCCAGACCGTTCCCGGTGTAAAAAATATGCTTTTTGGCGGGGAAGGCATCTTCAACACCGTCATCACCGGCCCGGGACATATATGGCTCCAGACCATGCCAATCTCGAATGTAGCAGGAGCGATCGCACCGTTTATTCCGTCAAAGTCTTAATTCGCAGAATCTATTTTCCAGACTGTACAGGGAACCTTACTCATCCCTGCCTAGAGCGTGTTTGAAAAAGGCTTTTCGTGAGCTGCGAGTCCCAGTTTGTGGGAGATTTTATCCGAATGAGGGCGGCGTAGCGGGCTACGGCAACCGAATGAGGGTAAAATATACCGCAAAGTGGGGCTTGCAGATTGCGGAAATGATTTTTCAGACACGCTCTAGTATCACAGGAATTGTCTTGTACAAATACAGACTTTGATTCGTTTCCCTTGAATAAATCAACAGCCGGTATATGTTTCCCTAACAATTCGAAGCATACACCGGCTGCTGTTTTTCATAAACTGCATTCCTTATTTTGGCTCGTTATATTTTCTTCTCGCAAACTACCAGAAATCCCTTAATTGCTAAAACAAATCTCTGTTTTCTATCCGCAGGATATCTTTGCATGTAAGCAATTATTCAAATTTTACTCTATTTCCGGCTTTCAAAAATACCGTCCTGCTCTCCTGCATTTTCACACGCACCCGGACTTCCTGGTCTGTTTTGCTCGTCAGCCAACAGTTCACACACTCTCCTTCCCACGCGATATCCACCGTAATCGCACCCCGGGCGATCAGCCCCTGTACAGAGCCACATTTCCACTTCGGCGATACCGCCGGAAGGATCACGAGTTCTCCTCCGTGGCTTTGCAGCAGCATCTCTGCGATTCCCGCGGTAAATCCAAGATTTCCGTCAATCTGGAACGGTGGATGTGCACAGAACAGGTTCGGGTATACACCGCCGCCCTGCACGGACATTTCCGCGAAAGGATCACGAACCTGTAGCATCTGCGCCACCTGTTTTGCCGCATGCGCACCGTCTTCCATCCTTGCCCACATCAGAATTTTCCACGCCAGACTCCAGCCGGTTCCCTCGTCGCCCCGGACAAGCAGGCTTTTTTGCACTCCTTCCAGAAGTTCCGGCGTCTTTCTCGTGATTCCTCTTCCCGGATGGAACTCATACAGATGCGACAAATGTCTGTGTTCTACTTCCGCCTCCGGGAGTTCCTCATTCCACTCCAGAATCCTTCCGTCACTTCCCAGCTGTGTCGGTACGATCGCCGACAGCTGTTCACGGATCGTTTTTAAAAGAGTCCTCTCTTTCTTTAATACTTCACATGCTTCCAGATAATCCCGGAACAGGTTTCGAATAATTGCCAGCGTATTTTCTGTATACAATGCCACCGGAACTGCTTCTCCCTGATCCAGGAAACAATTTTCCGGTGATGTCGCCGGAACCACTGCCAGTCCACGGTCGGTCTTTTGTAACATGTTGCTGCAAAATCTTGCATGTTCTTCCAGCACCGGAAAAATCTCCTGCAAATACTCTCTGTCCCGCGTAAACAGATATTCCTCATAGAGATTCCGGCACATCCACGCCCCGCCAAACGGCCAGAACGCCCAGTTTGCCAGTCCTGCTGCCGGTGATGTCTTTCTCCACAGATCCACGTTATGGAAACACGCCGCACCTTCACAGTGAAAATATTTCTGCGCCGTCTCCCTCGCACTTTCCAGCAGTTCCCGGTTCATCCGCACCAGAGGCTCTGCCAGTTCGTGAAGATTACACGGACCGGTCATCCAGTAATTCATCTCGGTATTGATATTTACCGTATAATCGCTCTTCCACGCCGGGATCCGGTCGCAGTTCCAGATACCCTGCAAGTTTGCCGCCTGCGTGCCCGGTCGGGAACAGGAAATCAGCAGATACCGTCCATAATCAAACAACAGCTGCTCCAGCCTCGGATCCTCGCCGTCTTTTTTATACTGTTCCAGCCGTTTCGAAAGATCCATCCCGTCTCTGCTGCCATCTCCAAGCGTCAGTTTCACTCTCTGAAAATACTGCTGATACTCCCGGATATGTTCTTTCCACAACTCTTCCACCGGCATCCCGGCTCTCTCCTGATCCTGAAGTAACAGCTTTGCCGGATCCTTCCCGTCTGTGTACGGATGCCTGGAAACTCCTGCAAACCCGGAACGGATTAGAATCCGCATGGTAATCTCATGCACATTGACGCAGCGAACTCCCGTCTCTGTCGGAAGGATCTCCCCCTCTTTCGTCTCAAACATGCACCAGCCTTCATATGGCATTCCTTTTTCCTGCGGATTTTCCGAAAAAACGAACTCACTGCCGTCCCCTTCTTTCGCCCCCACAGGGATCTTACTTTTTCCCGGCATCTGTCCCTGCATTTTCCATATCGTTCCGTCCCAGCTGTTTCCCGTAAGAAACCCGCCGTCTGCCGTGACCACTATAGTAAATGCTTCCTCTGCCCGGATCTGATACACCAACATCTGCGCCGGTGCACTGCAAAAGCAACGGTGTTCATACGATTTCCCGCGATTTCGATATGTCACCCGGGCAGTTGCCGTCTCAAGATCCAGTTCTCTTTGATAATCTGCAATCTCCCGCTCTCCCTCAAACCGAATCCGTACCGTGCCGAAAGGCTCATACATCTCTACATCCTCTGCCGTCTCCTGTGCCTGATTTAGCACCTGTGCAGCCTGAAGATACTTCCCCTCTTTTGCATACACTTCTGCTTTTTTGATATCCTCATATCCCATACCGGTGCGCGGATCCCCCGGATAACCCGACCACAGGGTATCTTCGTTCAGACAAAATGTCTCTGCCTCTCCATCCCCGAACATCAGCGCACCGATCCGTCCGTTTCCCAGCGGAAATGCCTCCTGCCAGACAGTTACCGGCGTCTCAAATATCATTTTCATACTCTATTCCCCGTTTTTCAACTTCTTATTTTCCTGTTACCTGCTACTTTCTTCATATCCCGTTTTTATCTGATTTCACATTGTCTCAGCGGATACTTTTCATTATCGTTCGTAATTGTTCAATCTCTTCACAGTTGCAAGCCAATACGCCTCGTGAAATACTGCCTACTGAATAATTATTACTGTTCTATCTTCCATACAATCGCAATCGGCGTCTCTCCCTCACGATACTCTTGGGGAATCACCACCTGTATTCCTTCCTCCGTCATCTTCCATTCAGCCTCTTTCTTCGTATCTACCATGGAAATCCCGCGGATTTTCCCTTGATAGGGAATCAAAAGTTTCTCTTCTACCGCTTCCCCTTCCTCCGGATACAGCCGGATCGCATAGACGGTATCGCCTTTTTGCGTAAATGCCAGATTTCCGCTCTGATACGGCGCACAGATTCTCGTTCCATAGATGGCTTCCCCATATGTCTGCATCCATGCACCCAGTCCCCGCAGGCTCTCCCACGCTTCCACCGGGATCCTGCCATCCGGCTGCGGACTTACATTTAACGCCATATTTCCGCCCTTCGCCACAATATTGACCAGAAGATTTACCAGTTCTCTCGGTGATTTATAATGATCTCCATACGCATAGTTAAAATCAGCTCCCAGCGTCAGACAGCTCTCCCAGGGCACACGCAGCGGTTTTTTCGGCACACACATCTCCGGTGTGACATAATTTTCATAAGCACCGCCCACCGTCCGGTCTACTGCCAGCACCCAGGGCTGCGTTTTTCGCACTTCCTCCACGATCTCTCCCAGCCGGATATCCTGTCCGTTTGTTGCTGCCACCCATCCGGCATCAAACCAGAGGATATCCAGCCTTCCATACTGCTTTCCAAGTTCCAGAATCTGATCCCTGGTAAATGCCCGGAACCGCTCCCACGCTTCAGGATTTTCTTTCGGGTCATAGGTAGGATTTCTGGTAGTTTTCCGTGTAAGCGCCTTCTCTGTTTCCCAGTAATCCGGACAGTGCCAGTCCGCCTTGGAAAAATACGCTCCGATTCCCAGTCCTTCTTTTCGAAACGCATCAAACATGGCACGGACAATATCCGCATACTTATGCGTATGAAACGGACATTCCTCCGCCGTGGTCTTGTATTCTGTATATGCCGTATCCCACAGACAGAAGCCGTCGTGATGCTTGGTCGTCAGAATCAGATACCGGAACCCACATTCTTTCGCCATCTTCGCCCATTCTTCCGGCTGAAAAGCCACCGGATCAAACGCACGGTTTAATGCCCGATACTGCCTCTTAAAAAGCTCCCCGTCATCCGTCCAGTCTACCGTCTTTCTGGACCACTCCGCATCCTCATCACTGAGCGCCCAGCTCGCCACCATGCCCAGCTGATTGTACACTCCCCAGTGCACCATCAACGCCAGTTTCTGATCCTGAAACCACTCCAGCTGCTCCCTCAAAATAGGCTCCTGTGGCCAGACATAAGATTCCTCCTGACTGTATGTATGAACCCCCTGATTCACAATTTCCTGTTTCTGCTCTGTCTCTTTTCCCATTTCTCTTCTCCGTTCGCATACTTATTTTCTAATATTGTTTAGTCCCGACTGCCCCATAGCTTTTCAGTCACTTCCTGACATCATACCCCATATACTTTGTCATTCTATTCTATAGTGTACAAGAAAGAGGTAGCAGATTCAATCTTTTCCGACTGAATCTGCCACCTTTTTGCTGTCCATTTCGTGCTGATAACACGCTTCGCAGAATATTACCATTGACCAGTAATCTCTGTTTTCATATTCATCAAATAACATACATATGCTTCGCGAATTTTACACGTTATCGCAGCAGTCACCAAGTTCTCATGTAGGCATGAACTTTGGCTCGTTACTTGCGTAAATTATTCCGGTAATTTTACCTCAACAAGATCTTCTTCCCCCGGTTCCTGTAGATTTCCGCCCGGTTTCACATACAACAGACTGTTGATCTGCTCCGCTTCCACAATCTGATCCGTTGCATATTTCACTGTATAGGCTTCCGTTGTCTCATCATCATATCCCTGCTCCTGAGATTGGAAAACCATTTGCCGGACAGTTCCGTCTTTCATGCGAAATCCATATAAAAACCACGGTTCTTCATACGTTTCCCATGTAGTCACCCCATCATCGCCATATGATTGTTTTGTAATCTTCTTTCTTGGCATATCATAATGGATCGTCAGAGACAGCGGCGTAATCTCTATGGATTTTACTACCGTATCCGTATCTCCGATCGTCTGATTGACCGACAATCCTTCCTCTTTTTCCGTTCCTGCAAGTTTCCAGTCCAGCGTCCAGGTTCCTTTCACACCCGAGACAAATTCTGCCTGTTTATTTACCGTACCTAAATTTTCTAAGATTACCTGTATCTTCTTAACTGCCAGCCCGTTTTCTTCGTTCGAATCAATCTGCACGAGATATTCCATCGTTCCATCCGCTTTCTGATAGACCGGCATATCCTCTTCACCAAAATTCCGGAAACTTCCGGAAGCATTTACTTCTTTTCCATCCACCTTCACAATCACCTGCTCAAAGTCTGGCTGTTCTTTCGTTTCTGCCGAGTATCCTTTTACCGAAAACGCCAGATGGCTGAAATTCTGATCGGTAATACTCTGCAACACAGTAACCGTGATTCCCTGACTGGTGCAGGATGCTTCTGTGGACTCTGCCGCTCCCGTTTCCTCCAGCTCTTCTTCCTGTGTTTTTGTCAGCTGTAACTTCTCTTTTAATCCTTCCGACCATCGGATATATACCCCGGCTGTCACAGATACCGTTGCCAGAGAAAGGGTTACAGCTGCCAGAATGATCGCAACTTTCTTTTTCGAAACTACAGTTCTTCTGCGTTCTTCTTTCTGCCCTTCCACCTCTTCATGAATCCGTTTCTCCTGTCGGATCTGTTCGTATGCCAGCTGCATCTTTTCCCGGACAGCTTCCGGTATTTCCGCTTTTTTCTGCAAGATTTCTATTTTCTCCCGTTCCGTCATAAAGACTTCCCCCTTTCCATCTTCATCTCCTCCGACAGCTGTTTTCTCCCACGTACCAGCCTGGTCTTTACCGTTGCCGCCGGAATATCCAGGATTTCACTGATCTCACGTATCTTAAACCCATCCACATAATAGAGAAGCATCACCAGGCGGTACTTTTCATCAAGGCTTTGTAACACCTGTTCCCACTCTGCCATTCCATATCCCTCTTCCCGTGCATCTGCTTCCGACACAGTATCTTCCGTCAGCAAAAGTTCTTTTTTTCTCAGCAGATCATAGCATTTATTCATTAATATCCGTATCATCCATGTCTTCACATATCGGTTCTCCTTCAACGTAGAAAGCTTTTCCCAACAGACCAGAACCGTCTCCGCCATTGCATCAGCCACATCTTCCTCATTTTTCAAAATGGTTTTCGCCATCTTATACATACAGTCCGACTGCAACTCCATCAACCGGATAAATGCCTCCTCATTCCCGCTCTTTGCTCTTTTTACCAGATCCAGATATTCCATAGCTTCACCCCCTCTTTTGTCTTTCTATTGATTAGACGAGGCACTGTGTAAAAAAGTTTCAGGATTTTTCACATCTTATTTCGCACAAACCTCCACAAACTGCCTGATGCAGCGGTTTCCCACCTCGTTGTTCATCTGTTCCGGATGAAACTGGACGCCGTAGATGTGTTTTTCGTTATTGGAAATCGCTTCGATGGTTCCGTCACCTGCACGCATGTCTGCCTGAAAACCGTCCGCCAGGTCACGGATCGACTGGTGATGGTAGCTGAGGACGCGCACGGAACCGGAGTAAATATTGGAAAACCAACCGCTTCTGCTCACACTTACCGTGTGCCATACTCCCATATGACCTGAGATACTCTGATTCAGCGTCCCGCCGAAAACTACATTGATCAGCTGCACGCCTTTACAGATACCAAAGATCGGCTTCCCCGCTGCTACACATTGTTTCACAGCATCTATCTGCCTTTCATCCAGTATGTTGTCGATATTTCCGCTTGCCGTATTGGTCTGTCCGTATCGTGCCGGATCCAGATCACCGCCACCGGGAATGATAATTCCGTCATACCGGGAGATCTCAAAGTTTCCTGTAACAACCGTTGCATCAACACCCATTTCGACAAATTTTGCCGCCGTGGTGATTGCACCTGCCTCGTTGTTTCCAATCACGGCAAGACGGATATCTTTCCAGACACCTCCCGGGGTCAGATAATAATTTCTTCCCCCGTTGCGAATCCATCCTGTTTTCATCGCCCCGTCATTATTTCCACCAAGATAATACCAGGATCCCTCCAGACAGATCCAACCGCTCTGCATCGCCCCGTCTCCGTCGAAATAATACCAGGAAGATCCAACAACCTGCCAGCCGGTCAACATCGCTCCACTCCTGTTCAGATAGTACCAGACACCCCTCCGGTGCAGCCAGCCGGTTTGCATCACACCATCCTCATTCAGATAGAACCAGTTATTTCCTCTGTGAAGCCAGCCCGTCTGCATTGCTCCATGATCGTTCAGGTAATACCAGGAACCTCTGACCTGCGTCCAGTCCTTCGCCATAGCACCACTTCCACTGAGATAATACCATGCAGTCCCATGTTTCAGCCAGCCGGTTTGCATCGCTCCACTGCCGCTCATATAGTACCAGGTTTCACGATCCCGCACCCATCCGGTCATCATATCACCGTTCCCCGGACGAAAATAATACCACGTTCCACCAATATCTTTCCATCCGGTACACATCGCCCCGTTTTCTTGCAGATAAAACCAGCTCCCGCCTTTATGCAGCCACCCGGTACACATCGTTCCCGTACCATCCGCAAAATACCACTGTTTCTGCTCCAGGATCCAACCGGTCTGCATCACACCATTATCCTTCAGATAATACCGCTTTCCGCCATCTTCCAGCCAACCCGTCTGCATCCATCCCTCCTCATCAAAATAATACCAGTTCCCGTTTATCTTCTGCCAGCCGGTCACCCGTTCGAGATTACTGTCCAGATAAAATCTCTGCCTTTCCCTTGCCTTCCACCCCTGACTTACCTCTTCTTCTGGTATCTCCCTTTCTTCCTCATCCGTTCCGAGCCTTTCCCGTCTCTCCACCCTCTGTCCGTCGTCTGCCTCCGATCCATAAACAGCCGGCCATGCCGAAAACAGCATCGCACTCATAAAAAGTACTCCCAGTATTTTTCTTTTGCATTTTCTCATTTTCTTTCTCCTCCATTCTTTTCGTGTGATACCTCTGTTTACTGAACATTTTTTCTTCGAAAGTAAACGTATCCGGAAAGCAGGAAGTCATCAGGAAAATTCAGGAGACAGCCAAAAACGTGCGATCAGAATTTGATCCGGTACAAAATCCAGATAAAAAGAAATGCATAAACAGAAAAAATATAATTGAATCATATAAAAAACTTTTGTGGAACTTTACTGATATCTGTAATTGAAAATTAATGATTGGTATATGAAGTGTTCTCTTCAGATATTATAGAAATTATAGAAAGTGCTTTAATCTTTTCGGATTAAAGCACTTGAGAGGCGCAGACCGGATTTGAACCGGTGGATACTGGTGTTGCAGACCATTGCCTTACCACTTGGCTACTGCGCCATTATGAAATTGTAGAAAAATCTTTCTCAGATTTTTCAGTGACTCCGACGGGAATCGAACCCGTGTTACCGCCGTGAAAGGGCGATGTCTTAACCGCTTGACCACGGAGCCTTGTTTTTTGTTTGTGTCGTATCTCAGTGACGAATGTTATTCTATCATAGGTTTCCGAAGAATGCAAGCACTTTTTTAAAAAAATTGTATCTTTTTTTCAGAAATTCCTGTACAATAAGAACAACAGGGAAAATCCGGACGTTTTCCGTCGGAACCTGACAGCTTTTTAGCCAACTATCGCAGAAAGGAATATCTCTTATCATGAAAGAAACGATCTTACTCTTTAATATAACCGACCGTAACACCAAACTGAAATTAGAACGCATTCTCTTGCCGCTGAAGCTCCGGATCCGGCGGATCCCGGTGTCTCAGTATGGACAGACACTGGCTGCGCTGTGTGGCCTGGAAGGACCTGCTGATCTGCCCTCCGAGAGCGCTGTTACCCCGTCTTTTTCCGATCCTATGATGATCTTTGCAGGTTTATCTGAAATGACCCTGAATCGCGTTCTGGCAGGCTTACGGGCTCAGCAGATCCGTATCCCTTACAAAGCTATTCTGACCTCCACCAATCAGCACTGGACACCGGAGGAATGTTTTATCGAGATCAAAAAAGAACACGAACAGATGCATGGCTTGAATCAATAACCTGTTCTGTCAACCGTTCTTAGATAGGAACAGCCGGTTCGAACCACAAAAACATTCAAACCGGCTATTCCTGTCTTTACTCATTGATTTGTATAATAAATACTCAATCTCCCCGTTTCCATCCGATCAGTTAAATTCATCCTCTTCCACATACTTCTCATTCGAATAGGCAAGACCATTCTGATATTTCACAGTCACATACAGTGTCTCGTCTCCGTCCTGCACTTTCACATAGCATACATCGTCTTTGAACTTGTCCGTGATCTCGATCTTCTGATTCTTATAATACAGCCATACCGTTCCGTCGTCGTTATATTCCACATCCGGGCTGTTCGCTTCCTCCAGAAGTTCCTCACCTGTCAATGGACGTTCTGTGCCATCCGCTTCATAAGCGATTCCACCACCGCTTATTTCTCTCGTTTCTCCGTTTTCATCCGGATACTCTATGGTATATGTGCCATCGTCTGAAACTGTCATGTTTGCAGTCGTCTGGTCTCCGTGTAACCATACCTGAACCGTTCTCTGAATACCGCCAACATTTGCGGCATAAGCGGTTCCTGTTCCGCCCGCCAGAAGAATACATCCTGCTAGTGCAGCTGCGGCTACTTTTATGTTATGTTTTTTGTTTAATCTGCTCATATTCTCTACCTCCACAGAAAACTGATCGGAGGTATGCAACACCGAAAATGCCTGTTTGTAACGTTCTTTATTTGTCATCGTCCCATTCCTCCTTCAAAGTCTCGCGAAGCAACATTCTTCCACGGGATAATCTTACTTTGACATTACTCTCCGAAATTTTCAGGATCTCCCCGATTTCCCTGACACTGTAATCCTCGTAGTAAAACAGATGAATCACAATTCTGTATTTTTCAGGGAGTCCCATCACGATTTCAAACAGATGCTCCGACTCCGGTGTCTCAAAAACGAGTGTCTCCATATAATCTTCCAGGGAAGTTTTATTCTTCCTCCAGAATGAAAGATTCATATTCTTCGCTTTATTGATCGCCACCCGAATCAGCCATGCCCGTATATGCTGCTCACTTTCAAATTCTTTTTTGCTGTTATAATATTGGAGAAACGTATCCTGAACAGCATCTTCCGCATCCTGCTGATTTTTGCATACGTTAAATGCCACTGCGTACAGACTGTTCTGATATCGTTCCACCAATTCCTGTATCGTTTGTCTCATGAGTCTCTCCTGTATCAATAACCCTTGCGCCAGCTTACCGGCGTTGATTATTTGTTTTCAAAGGCCTTTCACTAATAATACAAATAACAGCAGGTAAAGGTTACAAAATTTCAAAACATATATAAAATTATCCCGAACCACAATATATCTGTAAAATTTGACCTGACAAATATCTGTATAACAAAAAAACCTGCAGGATACATTCTCTTGTATCTTACAGGTCTCATCTATCTCG